>Ga0194121_10002837_pt1 | contig 27016 bp, 25 predicted proteins | sample TA2MahCa50mmetaG_FD_148609 | JGI IMG/M metagenome (GOLD analysis project Ga0194121, IMG submission 148609) | Freshwater microbial communities from Lake Tanganyika, Tanzania - TA2015020 Mahale Deep Cast 50m | ecosystem: Environmental > Aquatic > Freshwater > Lake | place: Tanzania: Lake...
GCGCGCGCGGCACCAACCCGCGCGAGCAGTACCTGCCGGTGCGGCTCGAGCCCGCCGACGACGGCGGCATGGACCTCGTGCCCGTGCCGTGGAACGGCTCGGCGGACGTGGTCGGGATCTCGCGCTGCGCGGCGCTCGCGGTGCAGCGCGCCGACTCGCCGCTCGCGCCCGGCGAAGTGCTCGCCTACCGACCGCTCGCCTGAGCGCCGCGCGCCGCGCGAAATGCCTTTCTAGTTGCACGGCGGCGCTCCGCTGCGCCTCATCTGCACAGCCTGCCCATGGAAGCCTCTCGCCCGGTTCGCCTGCTCGGCCTGCTCGCCGCCTTCGCGCTCCTGTGGGCCGCGAGCCCCGGCATCCTCAGCGACAGTGGAGTGTGGCCGCTCGCCGTGCTCGCGGTCGCCTTCTGGGCGCGCTACGCCTCCGCGAGCGGGCCGTGGGCCGCGGGCATCGAGTTTCTGTGCGCCGCGCTCGGCTGGTGCCTCGTGATGAGCTGGGCGGCGAAGGTCGCGACCCAGACCCTGTGGTTCATCGGCCCGGGGCACGGCCTGTATTTCATGGCTCAGGGTTGGGCCCTGCGCACGCTGCGGCGGCGCGTGCCGCTCGCGCTCGCCACTCCGGCGGCGTGGCTCTTGTTCGAGACCCTGCGCGCCTCGCTCGAGCCGCCGTTCGGCGTCTCGTGGATGCGGCTCGGCACGCACCTGCACGACACGCTGTGGATCTCGGGCTCCGCCCGCGTGTGGGGCACTCCGGGCCTGACGCTCGTACTCGCGGCCCTCGGCGGCGCGCTCGCCGACCTGTGGGAGCGCCAGGTCGACGGCGGGGGCAAGGGCACGCGCGCGTGGCCGCTCGCCATCGGACTGCTGCCGCTCGCCGCGGCGATCGTGCTCGCGCGCCTCGTTCCGGCGCCCGCGACCGAGGACGGGCCGCGCGTGCTGCTCGTGCAACCGGGCTTCGAGCAGCGCCGCAAGCAGCAGTCGGACCAGTCGCGCGCGATGATGGACGAGCAGTTCGACCTGACGCGCGAGGGCCTCGTCGCCGCGCGCACGAGCGGAACGCCGGATCCCGATGTGGTCGTGTGGGCCGAGACGATGCTGCGCATCCCGGTCGTGTCCGACGAGCTCGCGCTGGCCTTGGAGCATGGCACGCGACTCGATCCCTGGCGCGGCGCTGGCCTCGACGCAGCCTGGGCTCGCCGCGCCCGCGCCAACGAGCGCGAGTGGATCGAGGGGCTGCTCTTCGGGGCCGGAGGGCGCGCTCCGATCCTGCCCTTGGGGACCGTCTTTCTCTCCGGCGCCGAATACCTGCGGCCGGTCGGCGGGCGCGTGCGCTTCCAGAACGCGGCGCTGATCTGGACCGGAGCGGGCCGCACCCGGGTCGGACCGGCCGCCAAGCGCCACCTCGTGCCCGGGGCCGAGACCATGCTGGGTCTCGAGCACCTCGGCATGGTGCGCGAGGTGATCCTCGAGCTCGCCGGCTACATCCCTGACTTTCTGGGACCGGTGGGGGACGACCCGGTGCTGGCCTTCAGCGCCCGCGACGGACGCAGCTACCGGCTCGGCGCCGCCGTGTGCTTCGACAACGCCTTCGACGATGTCTTCACCGACGCCGTGCGGCGGGCGGATGTCGACTTCCATGTGGTGGTGTCCAACGAGGCTTGGTTCGAGCGCAGTCAAGAGAGCGAGCAGATGCTGGCCTTCTCGCGGCTGGCGGCGCTCTCGACTGGCCGCGCCGTCGTGCGCGCGACCCAGTCCGGCACCTCGATCGTGATCGGGCCCGACGGCCGCGATGTGGCGCGCCTCGTCGATGCCCGCGGCGAGGACGAGATGGTGCGCGGTTACCTGCTCACCAGCGTGCCCGTGCCGACCGCCTCGCGCACGCCCTTCGAGGCCTCCGGCCGGGCGAACGATGTGGCGGAGCGCACGCCCTTCGTGCGGCTCGAGCGGCTGTGGTTCGCGCTCTTCACGGTCTTGCCGGTGCTGGCACTGCTCGCGGCCTTGCGCGGTGGAGGCAAGGGCGGCGGAGGCAAGCCCGCGAGCAAGGGCTCGAAGGGCGGCGGCCAGCGGTTACCCGACGAGGACGAGGGATAGGAGACGGCACGGGCTTGCCCCCTCCGGGCCAGTCCGCGTGGAGAGTGCCAGCGCGATCTTGACCCTCTCGAAGCCGCGCCCCTATACTCCCGCCCCACTGTCCCACCCCCCGTTCGAGCGCTGCCCGATGCGGTCCCACCCTGCTGCGGTTTGCCCCCGCACTCGTGGTCGGCGCCTCGGACAGCCCCGCTGAGCGGACCAACACGCCTGTAACGGAACCCCCGCTTCTTCCGGAGACGTATGAGCACCATCGGTAAGATCCTCCTCGCCCTGAACCTGATCCTTGCCGGCGCCTTCCTCGGGTGGGCCGCGAACAGCCTCAACAAGACCGAGGAGTTGAAGAAGGCCAAGGACGCCGAGATCGCCAAGCTCTCGAGGCAGGCGACCGAGTTGCAGAGCCAGCTCGACTCGGCCACCAGCAGCACGAACACCGAGCGCTCGGCCAAGGACGCCGCCCTCGCCGAGAGCCGTCAGTACAAGAGCGACGCCGAGCGCCTGCAGTCGGACCTCGACGCGGCCAAGCGCGCCAACGAAGGTCTGCGCGGTGACATCGCCAAGATCAGCGAGTCGGTGACGGGCATGGGCAACCAGCTCGAGAAGATCGACCGCGAGAAGACCGCGGCCCTCGAAGCCAAGGCCGAGGCCGAGTCGGCCCGCGGTGCCGCCGAGCGCAAGGCTGAGGCCGCCGAGGCCGCCCAGCGCGACGCCGAGGAAGCCAGGACCGTCGCCGACATGAACATCGCCGGCCTCGAGAAGGCCCTCGCGCATTCGAAGAAGGAGACCGCCGCGGTCCAGACCAAGTACGACACCCTCAAGAGCATCACCGGCGTCGCCGAAGGCGATGTGACCGCCATGCCGCTGATCGAGGCGCAGGTCGTCAAGGTCGACTACAGCCTGAAGCCGGGTCTGGTGGCCCTCAATGTCGGCAAGAACGCCGGCGTCGCCCGCGGCCACACCTTCGAGATCTACGCCGGCACCGAGTACAAGGGTCAGGTCAAGGTCGAGACCGTCACGGACGACACCTGCGCCGCGCTGATCGTACTCTCCAAGGGCAGTGCGAAGATGAACGCGGGCGACCGCGCTTCGACCCGCCTCTAAGCCACGGCTCCCAACCCCAAGAGGTTCCACCATGGCGAAGAGCACCCGTCCCGCGAAGGCCGACAAGAAGGCCGCCGCCAAGTCCGCCAAGACCGCCAGCGTCGAGGTCGTCGAAGAAGCCCAGGGCATGGGCTTCGTCGAAGCCGCCACGATCGTCACCGCTCTGGTGATGATCGCGGCGATCGTGCTCGTCGACCACGAGCTCGGCGCACTCGGTCAAGGTGTCTTCTTCTAGGGCGCCTGCCTCCAAGACGCTTTCCTCCAGGGCGCGGCGCTCGCTCGCTCGGCTTCGGCCCTGAGCACAGCGGCAACCCCAGCGGCCGGTGCGGCTCTGTGGAGTCGCGCCGGCCGCAGTCCTTTCGGCCCGGCCCTCGGAACGGGCTTCCTGCGGTCGGGGTCCGCCGTCTCCGCCGCGCGGTTTCTCCGAGCGACCACGCGCTTTTGCCTCAACGGGTCGCAAAAAAGATCCGAGCGCGCGCGAGCGTTTCGACGCCGAGCATGCCTAGAATTGGGAAAGCCGAGGCGCGTGGACGTGCGAGGGGTCGCCCGTCGTCGACTTCGGCCTTCGCACAGATCATCCCGCTGGTTCACGGGGTCGCGCGCTCGTCGCAGCGGCCCCTTCCAAGAGCGATCCAACCATGGGCAGCGTCTTCAAGCCGATTGAATGGGCCCTCGGCCGTTTCTCGGTCGACATGGGCATCGACCTCGGCACCGCCAACACCCTCGTGTGCGTCCGCGGCCGCGGCATCATCTTGAACGAGCCGAGCGTCGTGGCCGTCAAGAAGGGCACCAACGAGGTGCTGCTCGACGGCATGGCGGTCGGCAGCACGGCCAAGGCCATGCTCGGCAGGACGCCGGGCAACATCGAAGCCATCCGCCCCCTGCGCGACGGCGTGATCGCGGACTTCGAGGTGACCGAGCGCATGCTGCGCTACTTCATCACCAAGGTCCACGAGGGCAAGACGTGGGTCAAACCGCAGGTCGTGATCGCGGTGCCCTACGGCATCACGGCGGTCGAGCGGCGCGCGGTGATCCACTCGGCGGAGCGCGCGGGTGCGCGCCGCGTGTACTTGATCAACGAGACCATGGCGGCGGGCATCGGCTGCGAGCTGCCGGTGACGGACGCGCGCGGCTCGCTGGTGGTCGACATCGGCGGCGGCACGACCGAGATCGCGGTGCTCGCCCTCGCCGGCGAAGTCTCGGCCACCAGCCTGCGCGTCGGCGGCGACGAGCTCGACGAGGCCATCGTCAATCACCTGCGCCGTCACCACAACCTCGCCATCGGCGAGCAGACGGCCGAGAAGATCAAGCTCACGATCGGTTCCGCGTGGCCCATGGCGCAGGAACTGTCGATGGAAGTGAAGGGCCGCGACACGATCCAAGGCCTGCCGCGCAAGACGGTCGTGACCTCGATCGAGATTCGCGAGGCGCTCTCGGAGCCCGTGCGCCAGATCTGCGAGGAGACGCGCCGCGTGCTCGAGGAAGCGCCGCCGGAGCTCTCGGCCGACATCGTCGACACGGGCGTCACGCTCGTCGGCGGTGGCGCGCTGCTGCTCGGCATCGCCGAAGCCATGGCCGAGCACCTCGGCATCCCGGCGCGCATCGGGCCCGATCCGCTGACGGCGGTCGCGCGCGGCACGGGCGTGTTCCTCGAGAAGCTCGATGTCTTCTCGAAGGTGCTCTCGACCGACGACGAGTCCTAGCGCCGTCGCGGCGGCCGCTCCGCCGGACGCCAAAGTTGCGCGAAAATCGCGGGCCTTGCGCGTAGGATCGCCCTCCGTGAGGGGGACGGGAGGGAGATCGCTTTTCCTCGCCGCGCTCGTGGGCTGCGCGTGGCTTGCGCTGCGGCCCAACGCGCGCGTCGAAGGTTGGCTCGATGTGGCGCTCGCGCCGACGCGCGTCGTCGCGGAGCTGTCGGCGCCGCTGCGCGCTGCGCACACCGGCTCGATCTTCGCGGCCGAAGAGCAGCCGAGCGAGCGCGCGGACGCGGACTACGCCCAGCGCCGCGCCCTGTACGAGGCCGAGCGCGAGGCCGCGCTGCCCACGCTCGCCGCGCTCTCGTTCGCGCGACGCTTCGTGCATGTCGAGGTCGTCGGGCGCAGGCCGGGACACTTCGATCAGCTCGAGGTGCGCGTCGATGGCGACAGTTGTCGCGGCCTCGCGCGCGGCATGCCGGTCTGTCACGGCAATGTGTTCGTCGGACGCATCGTCGAGCTCGACACACCGCGCGCGGGTCGCGCTCGGGTCGAGCTCGTCACGGCGCGGGGCTTCGCTGTCGGTGCGCGCATCGACGCCGACGCGACTCACCCCGAGGTGCGCTGCGTCGTCGGCTCTCTCGCCGAGGTTTCGCGCGCGAGCGAAGGTCGGCTGTACCTCGCCGTGTCGACGCCGAGCTCGCGCTCGCCGAGCGCCGCGAGCGCGTGCGTCGATGAGTCGCTCTCGCCCCTCGCGCGCTTCCCCGAACAAGCGCGCGGCTTCCTGCTCGGGGAACCGCAGCCCGATGGGGAAGGCGAGTGGGTGCTGCGACCGTTCGTGGACTTCCGCTCGGGTCTGTTCGAGCTCGTGGTCGCTGCACCGGCGGACATCGAGCGGCCCGCGGATGTGCCGCTGCCCGACGAGCTGTTCGATGGTCACTGGGCAAGCTCGCGCGTGCTCTCGAGTGGCGAACCGAGCGCGGGGCGCGAGGGATTTGAGCTCTCGCTCGGCCGTTGGCAGGGTGCGGCCACGGGAGCGGCGCTGGTGAGCGGTGCGCGCCTCGTCGGTCGCGTCGCGCACGCGGGCGCGCTGACGAGCGATGCCGTGGCGCTCGGCGACCGCGGATTTTCCGTGCCCGTGCTCGCCGCGATCCACGGCGCGCGCGCACCGCTCGTGCTCGGGGAATTCGTGTCGCTCGGACGCGCACGCGACGCGCTCGTTTTCCACTGGGAAGCGCCGCTGGGAATCGCGGCGCGCAACGGCGTCGAACGCGTGCGCGCGAATCTGTTCACGGGTTCGGGCACCGCGCTCGTGCCGCGCGGGCTGCTGCTCGGTGAAGCGTGGCTGCCGACCGGGCCCGGTCCGCACCGCGTGTCGCTGGAGACCGAGACCGGACGCCCATCGCAGGGCGAGCTGTGGGTGCGCGTGCAAGCACCGTCGGAGAGTGGTCCGTGACCGTGCGCCGCGCGCTCGGCTGGTGCCTGCTGCTCGCCTACGCCGTGTGGGCCTGTGCGCTCGACGGCGCGTGGGCGTTCTCCGCGCGCGAGTTCGGCTGGCGCCCCGACCTGCTCGCCGTGCTGCTCATCGCGCTCGCGGCACGCTTGCCCGCCGGTGACCTGCCGTGGCTCGCGCTGTGCTGTGCGATCGCGCGCACATCGGTGTCGATCGACGCACCCGTGACGAACTTCGCGCTCAGCTTCGGCATGGTCGCGCTCGCGCGCATGGCGCGCGGCATCGTCGACGTTCAGGGTGCGTGGCCGCGCTCGTTGCTGTCGGGCCTGTGCGCGGGACTGGGGGTCGTGTGGTGTGCGCTCGCGCAGGACGCCCGACTCTCGGCCGCGCGACTCGATGGCTTCGCGCTGCCGATGGATGTGTCGCTGACGCTCGCGGAGGCCGCGCGACGCGCGCTCTCCACGGCGGTCGCCGCGCTCGCGCTCGGCGCCGTCACCGCGCACTTGCCGGGCCTCGGTCCGCTGTGGAGGAGGGCGACATGGCACGTCGGCGCATCGTCCCGCTGATCGTCGCGCTCCTGCTCGGCACGGCGCTGCTCGTGGCGCGCCTGTACCAGGTGCAGATCGTCGAAGCACGCACATGGACGGCGCAGGCGGCGACCTTGGTGCGTTCCGGCACGGTGCGGCCCTACGAGCGTGGCGCCCTGCTCGACGCGCGCGGTCGCCCGCTTGCGCGCGACGAGCGCACTTATCGCCTGCTGTTCCAGTATCGCGACTTTCGTCGTGGCCATCCGCTCGGGCTCGTGGCGCACGCGCGCACCGCGCTGCTCGGCGAGCCCGTGCCGCTCGCGGACACGCTCGCCAACTTGCCGCAGTGGAGTGCAGAGCTCGCCTCGCTCGACGGCGCGACGCTCGAGCGTTTCGCGCGTGGCGAGCCCATGCAGCTCGGTGCTCGACTCGTGCCGGGCTGCGCGCGGCCGGAGCACGAAGGGCGTCGACTGCGGCGCAGCGACTTGCGCTTCTATCTCGCGCAACTCTTCGGCCTCGACCGGGATCAGGCGCGCACATTCGTGCGTGGGCTGACCGAGGAGCCGGGCACGAGTGCGCTGGAGCTCGCGGCGCGCGCGCGCGGGTTGGCGTCAGTCGACGAGCTGCGCGCACGACTTGCGCAGTCGCAAGTCGACTGTGCCGAAGACTTGACCCGACTCGCGTCTCAGCTCGATGCGGACGCACTCGCAGCCGGAGAGAGCTTGGCTCCGGGGCATCCGGTCGAGCGCCTGATCGAGCGCTTCGAAGGGTGGCGCGCGCAAGTCGAGGACGACACGGCGACGGAGCTCTTCGAGGAGGCCTTCGGATTCGATCCCGGCCGCATCGAGGCGCCGACGCTGCACGCGAGCGTCGATCTCGAGTGGATCGAGGCCCTGCTCGGGTGGGACAGCGAGCGCAGCTTGCAGTGGCTGCTGCGCGCGCGCGAAGCGGCGCGCGAAACGCTGCTCGTGCGGGGACCCGAGCGGATCGTCGCCGAGCTGCAGGTCGGCATCGCCGAGCGCGATGCCGCGGAGCTCGTGCTCGAACGCATGGCGCTCGCGTTTTCTGCCGATCCGGAGCGCACGCTGCTCGAAGGCTGGCGCGCGTGTCCGCAAGCTTGCGTGGTCGGCGCGCTCGACGGGCTGTTCGACATCGAGTTGCCGCTGGCGGAGACGCTCTTGTTCCCGTGGCAGGATCCCGAGGCGCTGGGCGCGGTCGAGCCGGAGAGCGCGTCGTGGGAAACGCTCGCGCGCGCGGAGCTCGGACTCGATGCGGCGCCCGACGAAGTCACGGCGCTCGCGGCGGCCTGGTCGGCGGCGGTGGGGGAGCGCGTGCAGGCCAGCTTCCTGCGCGAGCGACTGCGCGCGCTGTTCAGTCGCTGGGATCACGACCTGCAGCTGGCGATCGAGCGCGAGTTGGGCGCGCTTCTCGCCGCAGTGCGCGGCGCGGGGCGCGAGCGTCTCGTCGCTTCCAAGGGACGGCTCGATCGCGCCGCCGAGCGCGCGCGCTATGTGCTCAAGGATCGCGGGAGTCGGGCGCTCGCGGTCGTGCGCTCTCCGAGCTACGCGACCGTGCACCTGATCTCGCGCCACGCCGATCGCTACGCGGGACTCGAAGTCGTGGAGGTGAACGAGCGCGTGACGCAGTTGGACCCTCGGGGCGGGACATCCGCGCGTGCGCTCGTCGGCAGTGTCGGTGGGCGCGAGTTGCGAGAGGATCTCGCCGAGGGCGAGCTGCGACGGCAGTTCGCCGAGTTGCGCCTGCAGAGCGCTCGCAGCGAGGACGAGACGCGCGAGCTGCGTTTTCTCGCGCGGCGCATCCTGCGCGGCGACGAGCTGCGCGGACGCAGCGGGCTCGAGGCGTACTTCGACCCCGAGCTAGCCGGGCGCAACGGCTATCGCGAGGTGCGCGGGCTCCAGAATCGTCTCGACGGCGTCTACCAGCTCGACTTGCCGCCGGAAGACGGGCTCGATGTGGAGCTGACGCTCGACAGCGAGCTGCAGCGCGCCGCGCTCGAGTGTCTGGCGGGGCCGGAGGGGCCGCCGGATCCCAACGCGCGCGACGCTGCGTGGTTGGCGTCGCCCACGGGCGCGATCGTGCTGCTCGAAACCGATGGCGATGTGCTCGTTGCAGCGTCGTATCCCGATGTTCGTCGCGATCCGAGCGACACACCGTCCCACAAGGACTTGCCGCTCGAGCGCACATGGCGCAAGGCGCCCTTCCAGCCGCCGGGGTCGTCGTTCAAGCCTTTCGTGGCCGCGTGGGGGCTGGCGCACGCCGGGCTCGATCCCATGCAGCCCGAGCCGTGCCAGCCGTTGCCGAGCGGCCGCGGCGCGGGCTACATCGATGTGCGCTGCGCTTCGACGCACGGACACGGCATGCTCGGACTGCGCCAGGCGCTGGCGCAGTCGTGCAACTCGTACTTCGCGCGCCTTGGTGAGCGCATCGACCCCGAGCATTGGCGCGCGCTCGCCGCGGAGTTCGGCTTCGGCGCGCCGACCGGCGTGCGCGCGCTGGGAAGGCGGCCGGGCATCGTCGAACACACGGTGCCTGGCCTGTTCCGCGGCTCGCTGGGAGAGCGCGAGGCGCGCCTCGCGGCCAACGGGCTCTCGGTGGTCGAGGCGACGCCGATGCAGATGGCGCGCGCGGTCGCGGGGCTCGCGACGGGCACGCTCCCCGATCTCAGGATCGCGCGGCGCATCGGCGGGCTCGAGCAGCCGTCGCGCTCGCGCGAGCTCGCCTTGACCGCCTCGGCGCTCGCCTTCGTGCGCGACGCGCTCGACGCGGTTGCGAACGAGCCGCAGGGCTCGGCCTTCGCGGCCCTCAACGCCGGCGAGCTCGGCCTGCGCATGGCGGCGAAGACCGGCAGCGGCGACCTCGACAGTCGCACGGTCGTCACCGCCGACGGTCGCGCGCGCGTGCGCAAGCACACTTGGCTCGTCGGCTGGCTGCCGAGCCAGGCGCCGCGTCATGTCGTGGTCGTGTACTGCGAGGACACGCTGCAGACGGCGAGCAACAGCGCGATCTGGCTGGCGCGCCAGTTTCTGCGCCGGCCCGAGGTACGCGCGACGCTGCTCGCGGAGGGGCTGCGCTGATGGCCGGACCGTCACCGATCGGACGCCAGCCGGACGCGCGCGCGTTCTCGTGGCGGCAAGTGCAGTGGCTGCATGTCGACTGGCATGTGCTCGCGCTGGCGCTCAGCCTGCTGGCGCTCGGTCTGGTGTTCGTCGCGGCGATGGAAAGCGCGGATCGCGAGCTCGGTCGCGACGACATCCACTTCGCAGGTCAAGTTCAGAAGGTGGTGCTGACGCTGCCGGCGCTCGCGCTCGGGCTGCTCCTGCGACCGCGCTGGTTGCGCACTCATGCATGGTGGGTGTACGGGGCCTCGCTCGCCCTGCTCGCCCTCGTTCCGCTGCTCGGAGAGTCGCGCAACAACGCGCGTCGCTGGATTCCGCTGCCCGGTGGCTTCGACCTACAGCCTTCCGAACTCGCCAAGCTCGGGCTCATCGTGGCGCTCGCGCGCGTGCTCTACACCTGTCGGCTCGAGCGCTGGGGCGACTGGGGGCGACCCGCGCTGGTGCTGTGCGTGCCGATGGTCCTCGTCGCGCTGCAGCCCGATCTCGGCACCGCGCTCACATTCGTGCCGATCTCGGTCGGGATGTTCTACGCGGCCGGCGCCTCGGGGAAGCGCATCGCGGGGCTCGCCCTCGCCCTCGTCGCCGTGTTCGCGCTCTGCTATCGCTTCGAGCTGATCCACGACTACCAGCTCCGCCGCGTGCAGACATGGCTCGATTCGATGCGCCCCGAGGAGTTGATCGCCGACCGCAACGGCACGGCGTTTCACACCTACCACGCGCGCGTCGCGATCGGGAACGGTGGCTGGTTCGGGCGCGGGCTCGGCCACGGTGTCTCCAACGAGGCCGCGATCCTGCCCGAGCGCGACTGCGACTCGATTTTTGCGGTGATCGCAGAGGAAGCGGGCTTCGTCGGCACGACCGGGCTGCTCTTGCTCTACGCGCTCTTCATCGCGCTCGTGCTGTGGAGTGCGAGCGCAGTGCGCGAGCGTTTTTCGCGCCTGCTCGTCACCGGCATCGGCCTGTACTTCGCGGCGCACTTCTTCATCAACATCGGCGTCAACCTGGGGCTGATTCCGATGACGGGGCTCACCCTGCCGTTGTTCTCGACCGGCGGCAGCTCCATGTTGGCGTGCTTCGCCGCGCTCGGCTTGGCGTTGGGCCAGAGCGCGCAGCGCGAGGCCGCGCTCGACGCCGACGCCTTCCGCGATTGAAGGGCCCCACGCGCCAAGTCGGCTAGGGCGGTTCATCCGCCGTGCATGTGAGGGCCATCTCACACGCAACATCCGGGGCAATTGCAGCCGCACAGGGCGCTCCCTAGACTCCGGTCGCCGGTGTGACTCCTCATCCAACCCAGAAAGCGCGGGCCCCGTGGGCCTGCCCCCGGCACCCGAGGACCCCACCCCATGGAATACAACGCGATCGGCATGGTCGAGACCAAGGGCCTGATCGGAGCGATCGAGGCCGGTGACGCGATGGTCAAGGCGGCCGAGGTGGCGCTGTTCGGCAAGGTCAATGTGACCGCCGGGCTCAACACGATGTTCGTCTCCGGCGAGGTCGGCGCGGTCAAGGCCGCCACCGACGCGGGCGCGGCCGCCGCACGGCGCGTCGGCGAGCTCGTCAGCGTGCATGTGATTCCGCGCCCCCACGAGCAGCTGTGGAAGGTCCTCCCCGAGCTGAAGCCCGTGAAGAAGGGCGCTTGGGACGGCAAGGCGGACTGAGCCGGCGCTGCGCGCCAAGGTCCGCTAGAGCGTGACGAACCTCGATCCCGACTTGCGCGCCCTGCAAGAGGTGCGCGACTGCGCGGAGCGTGCTTGGCGCGCCTGCGAAGCCGTGCATTCGTTCTCGCAGGAGCAGGTCGACGCGCTGTGCAAGTCGATGGCCGAGGCTGGCGCGCGCGCGGCCTACGACCTCGCCAAGCTGGCGGTCGAGGAGACCGGGATCGGGCGCGTGCACTACAAGGTGCTGAAGAATCTCTTCGGCTCCGAGGGCACGTGGGCCTCGATCAAGGACCTGCGCTCGGTCGGCATCGTGGCGCGCGACGAGCGCTCGGGCATCGTCGAGGTGGCGACGCCCGTGGGCGTGGTGGCGGGCATCATCCCGACCACCAACCCGACCTCGACGGCGCTGTTCAAGTCGCTGATCTCGGTCAAGGGCCGCAACGCGATCGTGATCAGCCCGCACCCGCGCGCGAAGCGCTGCATAGGCGAGACGGCGGAGGTCCTGCGCCGCGCGATCGAGCGCGCGGGCGGCCCGCCGGACCTCGTGCAGTCGCTCTCGAATCCGACGATCGAGTCCACAGGCGCGCTGATGAAGCACAGGCGCGTGTCGGTGATCCTCGCGACTGGCGGCACCGGCCTCGTCAAGGCCGCGTACTCGTCGGGCAAGCCGGCCTACGGCGTCGGCCCCGGCAATGTGCCGTGCTACATCGACCGCTCGGCCGATGTCGCCGCCGCGGCGCGCGCGGTGGTGCAGAGCCAGAGCTTCGACAACGGCACATTCTGCTGCTCGGAACAGGGGCTCGTGATCGACAAGCCGATCCAAGATGCGCTCGTAGCCGAGCTGCGCCGCAACGGGGCGCATGTGTGCGATGAGCACCAGACGCGCCTGCTCGCTGCGCTGTGCAACAAGGACGGGCACATGAACCCCGATGTTGTCGGGCAGGACCCCTACACGCTCGCGGAGTGGGCCGGTTTCTCCGTGCCGCGCGAGACGACGATCCTGCTCGCTTACCAGGGCGGCGTCGGCAAGGAATGGCCGCTTTCGATCGAGATCCTCGCCCCAGTGCTCTCGCTGCATGTGGTCGACGGCTGGCGCGAAGGCTGCCGCATCTCGATGGACCTGCTGCACTTCGACGGGCTCGGGCACACCTGCGCCGTGTGGGCGCGCGACGAGCGCGTGCTCGAGGCGTGGTATCTCGAGAAGCCCGCGAACCGCATCATCGTCAACGGCCCCTCGTCGCAGGGCGCGGTCGGCTACAGCACGAACCTCACCCCGTCGGTCAGTCTCGGCTGCGGTCCGCAGGCGGGGAACATCACCAGCGACAACATCAGCGCGCGGCACCTGCTCAACATCAAGCGCGTCGCGTTCCCGCGGCTCGACTGGGAAGAAATGCAGCGCCGCGACCATGCGCGCGCCGCGCGCATGAGTGGCGAGTCGAACCCGCGCGGCTCGCTCTTGGGCGAGCTTCCGCCCTCGAACGCGAGCGAGAGTCCTGCGCTGGCCGCGAGCGCTCCGGCGAGCAACTGGAGCGGCAACCCTGTGTTCCTGCCGCGCGAAGGCGCGCGCCCCGCGGATCCGGCCAGCACGATTTTTCCCGCGTCGGGTGGGCCTTCCGCCCCGCGCGCGGCCGCACCCGCTCTGCAGCCGACGCCTGTGTACAGCGCGCCGGCGTCGGTTCCGAGCGTGCAGGCTCCGAGTATTCCGAGTTCGAGGGCCCCCGCTCGCGCGCCGAGCTTCACGACACCCAAGGTGCAGGCGGCCGCGAAGTCGCCCGCCGGCTACGCCGCGCCCGTGTCCGCGGCTGCCGCGAACGCCACCCAGAAGGGCGCGCCCGCCTTCACCGCTTCGCGCGGCAGCGGCGCGCACGCCATCGGCGGCACGCTCACGCCGACCGAGATTCAGCGCCTCATGGAGCACGCGGGCGTCGGCTGTCCGCTCGGCCCCTGCAAGGGCTGCTCTCACCACAACGTCGCAACGGGCGCGTGCAATGCCTGAAGTGACAACGCAATTCTCTCTCTCACCTAATTTCGGAACGAATCCAACATGGCAACTGAGAATCTGGTCGCCCTCGGCATGATCGAGACCAAGGGCCTCGTCGGCGCGATCGAAGCGGCTGACGCGATGTGCAAGGCCGCGAAGGTCACCCTTCTAGGCCGCTACGAGAAGTCCGGCGGCGGCCTCGTCACCGTCATGGTGCGCGGCGAAGTCGGCGCGGTGAAGGCCGCGGTCGAGGCGGGTGCCGCCGGTGCACGGCGCGTCGGCGAGCTCGTCGGCACGCATGTGATCCCGCGTCCGGCGATCGACCTCGCGGACTTCCTGCCCCCGGCGGACGAGAAGAAGAAGTGAGCATCAGGCCGCCCGCGCTGCGGGCGGCGTGAGGTCCCATGTCTCGGCGTTCCACTCCGGCGATCGAGTTGCGCGGCGCGGTGGTCATCGACCACATGCAGCCGCAGTTCGCGGCCACGGTCGCGGCTGAGAGCGACGGCTATTTCCCGGTCGTGGGGGAGAGCGCGTTTTGGCTCGAGGCTCGCCCCGGCATCGTGATCAATCGCCTGATGGATGTGGCGCTCAAGCGCTGCCGCGTCACGCCGGGCGCGCTGGTCACGGAGCGCAGCTACGGCACGCTCGAAGTGCACGGCCCCGATCAGGGGCAAGTGCGCGAGGCGGGGCGGCTGATCCTCAAAGCGGCTGGGTTCGGCTACGCGGACGGCCTGCGGCCCAATGTGCTCACCGACGAGATCATCCGGCAGGTCGACAGCCACCATGCGATGCTGATCAATCGCACGCGCAACGGCATGCTGCTGCTCGCGCAGGACACGCTCTACACGCTCGAAGTGAACCCGGCCGTGTGGGTGCTGCTCGCCGCCAACGAGGCCGAGAAGGCCGCTCCGATCCGCATCGTGGGCTTGGGCGCGCACGGCGCGGTCGGTCGCCTGCGGCTCGCAGGCACGGATGCCGAGATCGACGCCGCCGTCGCCGCGGTGCACCGCGCGCTCTCAGGCATCGCCGGCCGCGACAACTCGGGGGTCGACTAGTGTTCCTCGGTCGCGTCGTCGGTGAAGTGTGGGCCACGCGCAAGGCGTCGGACCTCGAAGGCAGGCGCCTGCTCCTGATCGAGGCGCTCGACGAGCGTCGCGAGCCCGGCGCGTCCAAGGTGACGCCCGTGATCGCGGCGGACCCGCTCGGTGCGGCCTTCGGGCAGCGCGTGATCGTCGCTTTCGGCAAGGCCGCGCGCGTCGCCTGCGGCGGCGACGGCGACTTCGCGTTCGAAGCCGCGGTGGTCGGCATCGTCGACGAGCTCGACATGCCGCCCGCGCGTTCGCCGCGCAAGCAGGGGGGCTAGCGATGCTGCTGGGAACCGTCGTCGGTCAGGTCTGGTCGAGCGTCAAGGACCCGTCGCTCTCCGGCTGCCGCTTTCTCCTGATCCAGCCCTACACGCGCGACGGCAAGCAGAGCGCGGAGACTTTGACCGCGGTCGATCCGCTCGGCGCCGGCGTCGGCGAGCGCGTGCTGGTCGTGTTCGGGCGCGCGGCGCGCCATGTGATCGGCAAGGGACACGACATCGGATTCCAGACGGCCGTGGCGGCGATCATCGATCGCGCCGAGTTGTGCGACGGAGCCTCGGTCGGACCGACCGCGGCACAGGATCGGCCTGCAGCGCTCGTGCGCCAAGGGAACAAGGCATGAATCGCAACGATCTCAACCCGGAATTGCGCGATGACATCGCGCTCGAGCCGTGCATCGGCCTGCTCGAGTTGTCCTCGGTGGCGCGCGGCGTCGAAGTCGCCGACGCGGTGCTCAAGGAAGCCGCAGTCGAGATCCTCTTCGCGACGCCGGTCCAGCCGGGCAAGTATGTGCTGCTGTTCACGGGCGCCGTGCTCGATGTGCGCTCGAGCGCGCGCCGCGGAGCCGAGCTCGCCGGTGCCGACCTGGTCGATCAGCTCGTTATTCCGCAGGTACACGAGCAGGTGATCCCGATGCTGCGCCGCAAGGGCGGTCGCATCAGCGGCCAGCTCGATGCCGTCGGCGTGATCGAGACCACCACGGTCGCGAGCGCGATCGTCGCGGCCGATGTGGCACTCAAGACGGCCTCGGTCGACCTGATCGACCTGCGCGTCGCCAACGGGCTCGGTGGCAAGAGCTTCTTCGTGCTCACGGGCTCGCTCAGCGATGTGCGCTCCGCGATCACCGCCGGCGCCGGACAGGCGGGGACCAGCGGGCTGCTCGCGCGCGAGGTCGTGATTCCGCGCCCGCATCCCGAGCTCACGCAGCACCTCTAGGCGCGGCGCGCGAATCCCGTGGTGAACCGGCTGCTCTACACCGAGGCGGATGTGCGCGCGATGCCGCGCGGCGCGCGGCTCGTGCTCGGAGCTGGCGCGCTCGCGACGCCCTCGGCGCTCGACGCGGCCCACGAGCTCGGCATCGCGGTGCTGCGTGGAGAGGCGGCGGCGCCCGGCGAGGGTGCGATGCCGGGCGCCGCGTCGCTCAAGGCGAGCCCCGCAGGCTGCCCTTGCGGCGGCCGCTGCACGCCGGGTGCCTGCACCTGGTCCCAGATGCTCTCCAGCGACGCGACCTACATCGTCGTCGTCTCCGGCGGCCGTGCCACGGTCGCCCGCATGACCCCCTCGGGCCCCGTGCCCATCGCGTGAACCATGACTCGCTTCCTCACCAGTGAAGATGTCCGCCGCGCGAACGCGCATGTGATCGAGGTCGAAGAAGGCACGATCGTCACCGCGCAGGCGCAGGACACGGCGCGCGAAGCCGGCATCGTGATCAAGCACCGCAGCGGTTCGTCGTACGCCGAGCCCGCGCCGAGCCGCGGGCCAGACGCGAGTCTGGCGCAGCGCTCGTTGCCGCACCTGCCCGAGCCGCCGATGGAAGGCGAGCTGCAGAGTTTCACCGGCGTCGTCGTGACGGCGGCCGGCCGCAACCGACCCGGCGTGCTGGCGGAGATCACCGCCGCGATCGCGAGCACGCAGGCGAGCATCCTCGACATCTCGCAGAAGGTCGTCGAGGGCTACTTCCACATCGTGCTGATGGTCGAGCTGCCTCCGGGCTCGGGCTTCGCCCAGATGAAGTCGACGCTCGAGTGCATGGGCGGCCCTGACGACTATGTCGTGCGCGTGATGCACGAGCGCGTGTTCCGCTTCATGCACCGCGTCTAGGCGCGCGTCCCAAGACCACGGATAGCCCGCGACCATGCCGTTCACCGACCGCGAGATCCTCGAGACCGTCCGCATGATCGAGCTCGAGACGCTCGACATCCGCACGATCACGCTCGGCATCAACCTGCTCGACTGCGCCGACCCGGACCCTGAGAGCGCCTGCGAGAAGATCTACACCAAGATCGTGCAGCACGCGCGCAACTTGCAGGCCGTGGGCCGCAGCATCTCGGAGGACTACGGCATCCCGATCGTCAACAAGCGCATCGCGACGACGCCGATCAGCTTCGTCGCGGCTGCGAGCGCGACCGACGATCTCGTTCCCTTCGCCCGCGCGCTCGACGCCGCGGCGAAGGAGTGCGGCGTCGACTTCATCGGCGGCTTCACGGCCTATGTGCACAAGGGCTTCACGCACAGTGACGACGCGCTGTTCCGCTCGATCCCGCGCGCGCTGAAGGAGACGGCGCATGTGTGCTCGTCGGTGTCGCTCGGCACGACCAAGGCCGGCATCAACATGAACGCGGTGGCGCGCTTTTCGGATGTGATCCTCGAGACCGCGCGGCTCACGGCCGATCAGGGCGGCCTCGGCTGCGCCAAGCTGGTGTGCTTCTGCAACGCCGTCGAGGACAACCCGTTCGTCGCGGGCGCGCACATCGGCACGGGCGAGCCGGAGACGGTCGTCAATGTCGGCGTCAGCGGTCCGGGCGTGGTGCGCGCCGCGATCGCGAAGCTCGGGCCTGAGCCCGACTTGCTCGCCGTCGCGGAAATCGTCAAGCGCACGGCTTTCAAGATCACGCGCATGGGCGAGCTCGTCGGCCGCGAGGCCGCGCGCCGCCTCGACACGACCTTCGGCATCGTCGACATCAGCCTCGCGCCGACTCCGGCGGCGGGGGACTCCGTGTCCGACATCCTCGAGCTGATCGGCGTCGATCGCACGGGCGCTCCCGGCACGACGGCGGCGCTCGCTCTGCTCACCGATGCCGTGAAGAAGGGCGGCGCGATGGCGAGCTCGTCGGTCGGCGGTCTCTCGGGCGCGTTCATTCCAGTCAGCGAGGACGCTGGCATGATCGAGGCCGTGCGCGTGGGCGCCCTGAGCCTCGCCAAGCTCGAGGCCATGACGAGCGTGTGTTCGGTCGGCCTCGACATGGTGGCTGTGCCCGGCGACACGAGCGCGGCCACGCTCACGGGCATCATCGCCGACGAGATGGCGATCGGCATGGTCAACGCCAAGACGACCGCGGTGCGCATCATTCCGGTGCCCGGCAAGGGTCCGGGCGAGACGGTGGAGTGGGGTGGTCTGCTCGGCACCGCGATCGTGCAGGACCCCGGCAAGTTCTCCTGCGGCGTCCTGCATCGCCGCGGCGGCCGCATCCCCGCACCGATCCAGAGCTACAAGAACTAGAGCTACGAGAACTGGGGTCGCGCGGGGCGCTCGGCCGGCCCCTGGAAAAAAATTCCAGGCGGGGGGCCGCCTCGCCGGCGCGTGCCGTTTTCGAGCCTGAGTCGGGCTCGTTGCGCGGGGTCGCGGCGCGCGCATGCTCGCGCTCAAGGGCGCGGGAAGCAACTCCGACAACTCGGCAGCGATCCGCACCCCTCGGGATTTGCTGCGCGAGACCCCACCGTGAGCGAGCCGATCCTCTTCGTCGACGACACGCCCAAGACGCTCGACCTGCTCGTGTGCATGTTCGCGGGCACCTTCGATGTGCATGCGGCGCGCTCGCCCGAAGAGGCCCTCTCGCTGTGCGAATCGCGCGGGCCATTCGCGGTCGTCCTGAGCGACTACCAAATGCCGGGGACGCGCGGCAGCGAGCTGCTCGCGCGCATCCACGCGCGCTCGCCTCAGACCGTGTCGATGCTGCTCACGGGCATGGCGGAACTGGACATGGCCGTCGAAGCGCTGCACCAAGGCGGCGTGTTCCGCCTCCTCGAGAAGCCCTGCTCGCGCGCGAGTCTCGCTGCGGCGATCGACGACGCCCTCGCTGAACATCGTCGACGGGTGGCGGAGAATGAGCGCGTCGAGGCCGAGGCGAGCTCGCGCGCGACGCTGCAGCAGCAGAACGGCCACCTCGAGCATCGGATCCACGCGCAGATGCGCGCGCTCTCGCGCCTGCAGCACTTCGTGGGCGACCTAAACTCGTGCGAGACGCTCGAGCGCGTCGCCGAGGCCACGGCTCAGGCGGCCTGCGAGGTGTGCGGGCTCGGCTGGACGCGCGTCGAGTTCCGCGTGCTGCCGCGCGGAATGAGTGGCGTGATCGAGAGCACCCGCGGCGAGCGCTCCGGGCTCGCGTCGGAGCGCGTGGCGTTCGCGACCGCCGAAGGCGAGCTGGGCGCGCTCGAGTGTTCGAGTGCGGACACGACGGGTCGCGCGCTCGACGCCACGGACCACGAATTGCTCGCGTCGATCGCCGCCTCGGCTTCCGTGGCCGCGCGCAATGTGCTGCGACGCTGCGAGCGCGACGAGGCCCAGCAGGCGACGATCTTCGCGCTCGCCAAGCTCGCGGAGCAGCGCGACAACGAGACTGGCCGCCACCTCGAGCGCGTCAGCGCCTACTGCCGCATGCTCTCCATCGGTCTGCGCGAGGACGGGCACTTTCGCGCGGAGCTCACGGACGCGTGGATCGCGGTGCTCGAGAAGTCCGCGCCGCTGCACGACATCGGCAAGGTCGGGATCCCCGACCAGATTCTGCTCAAGCCGGGCAAGCTCGACCCAGAGGAGTGGGAAACGATGCGGCAGCACACCACGATCGGCGCGGACACGCTGCGCAGCGTGATCGCCAGCGCCGGCGAGCAGCCGTTCCTCATGACGAGCCTCGAGATCGCGTGGTGCCACCACGAGCGCTGGGACGGCGGCGGCTATCCACGCGGGATCCGCGGCGACGCGATCCCGCTCTCGGCCCGCATCCTCGCGCTCGCCGATGTGTACGACGCGCTGACGAGCGAGCGTCCCTACAAGCCGGCGTGGACGCACGCGGCTGCGATCGAAGCCATCGCGCGCGGCTCGGGCACGCACTTCGATCCGCGTGTCGTCTCCGCGTTCCTCGGCCGCGGCCTCGAGTTCGACCGCGTGCGCGCGCAGCTTGCCGACGATGTCGAGACGGGCGCGCCGATCCTGCAACTCGCGTTGCCCTTCCCGCGCACGGCCGCAGGCTGAGGCGCGCGGGCGCGCGCTCTGCTACGCTGTGCGCTTGGGGATGCCGACCTGGAAGCGCACGTTCGCCGCCGTCTGGCTCGCGAACACCGTCACGGCGATCGGGATGATGGCATTCCTGCCTTTTTTCCCGAGCCAGCTCGAGCACCTCGGGCTCACGGATCGCGGCGAGATCGCCACTTGGGCAGGCGTGCTGTACGGCGCGGCCCCGCTGTTCGCGGCGCTCTCGAGCCCGCTGTGGGGCGCGCTCGGTGACCGGGTGGGACGGCGCGTGATGATCTTGCGCTCGATGCTCGCGATCACGCTGTTCGTGGGCGCCATGAGCTTCGCGACGAGCCCGTGGGAGTTGCTCGCGCTGCGCATCGCGCAGGGTCTGTTCTCGGGCTTCGTCGCGCCCAGCATCACGCTGGTGAGCGTGCAGGCGCCGGCCGAGGCGCAGTCGCGCGTCAGCGGCTGGCTGCAGACATCGATGGTGCTCGGCGCGATCCTCGGGCCGCTTGCGGGCGAACTCCTGCGCGCGGAGCTGGGCGTCGGCGAGGTGTACCTCGGCGTCGCGGTGCTCTCTCTCGTAGCGGCGCTGCTGGTCCTCTGCTTTGCGCGCGAGGATGCGAGCTCGCAGCGCAGCGATGGTCGGCGACTCGAGCCCCTCGGCGCGCTGCGGACGCTCGTGCGCGACATCGGGGAGTTGCGCGGGAACGCGGCGCTGCGCGCGTCGATGCTGTTGCTTTTCTGCCTGCAGTTCGGCATGGGCGCCACCAATCCGCTGCTCGAGCTGCATGTGCGCGACGTCGAGACATGGCTGGGCTGGATGAAGCCCTCGACGGCGGCGCTGTTCTTCTCGATGTCGGCGGCCAACCTCGTCTCGATGCCGCTGTGGGGGCGGCTGGGGGATCGGCGCGGTGCCTACCGGACGCTGCGGATCTGCGCGGCGCTGTGCGCGGTGGCCCTGCTCGCGCAGGGGCTGGCCTCCAGCTACGAGGCGCTGCTCCTCGCCCGCGTGCTGTTCGGGGCGGCCATGGCGGGCTCGGCTCCGCTCGCCTTCGGGGTCGCCGCGGCCGAGTCTTCCGCCTCCCAGCGCGGGGGCGCCATCGGCGTCGTGTTCGCGGCCCGGGCCTTCGCCATCGCGGTGGCGTCGATGGCCGGCGGGGCGATCAGCGTGTTGGTCGGCGTGCGCGGGCTGTTCCTCGGCTCGGCCGGGCTGCTGGCGCTGTGTCTCGTCGTGCTGCGGCCGCCGCGGAGTGGGGGCGACAGGGGAGTTATCCACAATATGTAGGGCGCGGTGGACAGATTGGCCCCTAGGGATAGGATCGCGCGCCCCCTGAAGGAGACCCCCATGCAGCGCCCGCTCCGCATCTACTTCGTCGGTGCCCACTCGACCGGAAAGACCACGCTCGCCCGCTGGGTGCGCGACCAATACGGTCTGCCGATGATCTCGGAGGTGGCGCGCGGCGTGCTCGCCGAGATGGAGGAGCACCTCGACGCCATGCGCTCGCGGCTCGATGTGGTCGACCGCTACCAGAGCGAGGTCTTCGAGCGACAGATCATGTCGGAGTCCCAGCAAAAGGGCTCGTTCGTCTCTGACCGCGCCTTCTGCAACCTCGCTTATGCCGCGCAGCACGCGCGCGTGCTCAACAAGCTCGCCACCGATCCGCGGCTGGGGAACTACATCGACTCGGTCAAGGACGGGCTGGTGTTCTTCCTGCGCCCGCACCGCGAGCTGCTCGCCGAGGACGGCGTGCGCGCCGGCGTCGCGTGGGAAGAAGTCGTGCGCATCGACGGCATGGTCAAGCTGATGCTCGAGATGTTCGCCATCCCGTACATCCCGGTCGACTGCCTCCCGATGCAGGAGCGCGTGCGGCTTCTGGAGCGCGTCTTCTCGCTAGCGGGCCTCGAACCGGCGCGCGGCGAGCTCGTTCCGCACGATGCGGGCGCCCTGCGGCGCCTGCGCGAGTCGAATGGGGACCTCGCGACCAAGGCTTCGGGCGCGTCCAACGGCAATGGCGCCCGCCACGAGCCGAGCCGCGGCCACTAGCCCGAGACTCCCCCCTCAGGCCCAAAACCACGCCGGGCCTTGCGTGCCGCTGGCCTCGGTCGCCATAAACCTCCCTCCTCGAGCCGCGCCTCCCCCTGAGCGGCTTGCGAGGTTGCACGGTCCCCCGCAGTCCCACCACAAGGAAGCCAAGCGTCCCCATGTTCCAACAGTTGATTCACTTCGCTCTGCTCGCCACCGCCCACGCCGCAGAGGCGGCGCCCGCGCCCGCCGCGAGTCTCGCCGTCACCCCGCTCGCGCAGGATGCCCCGGCCGCCCCCGCGCCCAAGTGGACGGGCAATGTCTCGGCCGGCTTCGTGATGACGGATGGCAACTCGCAGATGCGTCAGGCCAACGCCAGCGCGGACGCGACGCTCAAGCGCGAGAAGGACGCCTTCACGCTCGGTTTCCTGTGGGTCTACGCGGAGAACAACAATGTCGGCGGCGGCTGGGTCCTGACCGACCGCAAGACCTTCGGCCGCGGCAAGTACGACTACTTCTTCGCCGAGAAGACCTACGCCTACGGGCTGGTCACGGCGGAAAACGACCTGCAGCAGGACATCAGCCTGCGCTGGACCGCCGGTGCCGGGGTCGGTCACCAGTACATCGACACCGACGCGTGGAAGTTCGCGGTCGAAGCCGGTCTCGCCTACATCGACACGGACTACAAGACCGCGACGGACACCGACGACTGGACGGTGCGCGGCTCGACGAATGTCGCCTACAAGGCGAGCGACACATGGAGCTTCGCGCACATCCTCGAAGCGTACCCGTCCTTCGAGGACACCGAAGATGTGTACGGCCGCTCGCAGTTCACCGCGGATGCGAAGCTCAGCGAGAACATGCTCGCGTCGTTCAAGTGGGTGCTCGACTACGACAACACGCCGGTGTCCGGCAACGATCGCGTCGACAACCGTTACCTGCTCTCCGTCGGCTGGAAGTTCTGAGAGATCAAGGAGCCACTCCCATGGGAATGATGCAGGAATTCCGCGACTTCGCGGTCAAGGGCAACGCGATCGACCTCGCGGTCGGTGTCGTGATCGGCGCCGCCTTCGGCAAGATCGTCAACTCGATCGTCAACGACATGCTGATGCCGATCGTCGGCCTGCTCACGGGCGGGGTCGACTTCAAGGGGCGCTTCCTCGCGCTCGACGGCGAGGACTACGAGAGCTTCGAGAAGGCGATCGCGGCGCGTGCGCCGGTGCTCGGCTACGGCAACCTGCTGCAGTCGCTGCTCGAGTTCGTGATCGTCGCTTTCGCGATCTTCCTCCTGGTGCGCTCGATCAATCGCATGCGCACCATCGGCGAAGCGAAGAAGTAGCGCGCGCGAGCGTTCGATCTTGCGAGGGCGTGCGGCCGCGGCCGTGCGCCCTCGCGGCTTTTTTTGAGCGGGCGCGACTACTGCGGCAGGGCCGCGACCAGCGCGTCGCGCTGGGCCTCGGCTAGCACGCGGCGCAGGTTCGCACCACCGATGCGACTGGGTCGCAGGGCGGTGTTGTGCTCGCTGAACAGCTCGAGCTCGCGCGTGCCAAACCACAGCTCGGGCGATGGCGAGTCCGAGGGTTGCGCGCGCCACGCATGGTGCGCGTCCCTCGCACAGCCCTCCAGACGGTTGAGCTCGCTCGCGAGAGCCGCGAGGTCGGGGCGCGGCAGCGGCGAGCGGCTCGGCAGGTCGAACCACGAGAGCGTGCTGATCGCGAAGCGCGCCAGCGTGCCCGCTGCGGTTTCCTGCAGGAACAGAACGCGGTCCTGCGGAGTCGAGCCGAACAGTGCGTGGCGACCCGGTGCGCCCGCGGCGAACTGGCTCGGCTTGGCGGTCCAGACCGTCCAGTCGAGGTGCACGAGGTCGTCGCGCAGGCAGGCGCCGAGCTCGGAGCGCTCGGCGCTCGCGCGCGCGACGCGCTCGCCCCACAGCGCGCGCCACGGCTCGAGATCGTCCTCGAGCAGCGTCGGCAGGAGCTCGAGCAGGCGCTCGGTGGCGAGCTGGTGGCGCGCGAGCGAGTCGCGCCCCGCAAGCTCGGCTGCGATGGGGGAGCGCGCGGGATCCGCGTAGGCGGCGACGATCGCGTCGACGGCGAGGGCGCGCTCACTCGGGAAGGCGAACAGGTCGCCAGCGCGCGCGACATCGAGCAATTCTTGTTCGAGTTCGAGCGCGCGCTGCGGGTAGCGCACCGCGAACAGCGCGCACAGTCCATCCGTGTCGTAGTGGTTGTTGGCGAGCGCCACACAGCCGCGGGCGAGCTCCGCGCGCTGCGCCGGGGCGAGGTGCGCGAAGAGCAGCGCCGATCCCGTCGAGAGGTCGTGGCGCAGCTCCCTCGGCGTGCGATTTCCCGGCCAGTGGCTCAGGTTGAGCCCCGGCGAATCGAAGGAGCCGTCGACCGAGATCACGGGCTCGCGCGGCGCTTCGCTCACGATGCGGACGGGAAGCTCCATGGCGCGCGCTCGCGTCGCGCCGCTCAGTGCACGTCGGCGGGCTCGAGGTTCGGCTGCTGTTGCACGAGCTCTTGCCACTTCTTCAGACGGCGCAGGTTGTCGGCGGAGTCGCGCTTGGCGATTTCGCGGACGGCGCGCTCGTCGGCCGAAATGTCGGTGCGCGCGAGCGCCTCGACGGCGCGCACATTCGCCTGCGTGTACAGGTACTCCACGCGGTCGTACTCGCGCTTTAGGTAGTAGTGCAGCATGACCGCCGTGTCGTTGAGGAAGTTGGGGTCCTTGGGGTCGATCTCGAGCGAGCGTTCGTAGGCGGCGAAGGAGCGAGCCCACAGGTCCGCGAGCAACTCGGGGTCGGGCTTCGCGCCGCGCTTGCCGCGCAGGGCGTCGCCTTGGTCGCGCAGGAACAGCCCGAGGTTGTTCCAGTGGCGCGAGACATCGGGCTCGAGGCGCGTGAAGAGGTCACAGATCATGGCCGCGTCCTCGTTGCGCGGGGGACCCTTCTGCTTCTCGGCGTCCGCGCACCATGCGACGAGACCGTTCAGCACGCCCGTGTTGCGGCCGAGGTCGCCGGCGAGCGTCTGCACGAGGCCTTCGGGATCGGCGCGGCGGAAGTTGTAGAGCGCTTCGATCGCCTGCGCGTAGCGCTGCTGGGAAAATGCCGCGCGGTACACATAGTACCACGAATTCGCGAAGGCCGGCCACAGCCGCACGGCGTTGCGGAACGACGCTTCGCACTCGGGCCACTTGGCGTTTTCGAACTGCGCGAAGCCGGTCCACCACGAGACGGTCGCATTGCGCGCGTCGTTCTCGCCCGCGCGCGCCGCGAAGCGCTTCGAGCCGTCCTCGCACATGCCGAGGAATCTGGTCGAGCCGAGCACATTGTAGGCCTGAGGGAAGTTGACGCGCGCAGGGTCCCAGGCGACGGCGGAAGCGAAGCTCGCCGCGGCGGAGGTCATGTCCGACTTCCAGCCGTGCAGGTTGCCGAGTTGCATGTGCACTTCGGCGAGCAGCGCTTGGCGCGGCAGCTGCGTCGGCGTGCCGAGCAGGTTGACCGCGCGCTCGAAGGATGCATAGGTCGACTTCCACAGCGTCTCCTTCGCGGCGGTGTCCTGCTCGGCGACATAGCGGGAGAACCCGATGCGCCCGAGGATCACATGCACATCGGGATTCTGGCGGTCGAAGGCGAGCGCCTTCTCGGCAGCCTCGCGACCGGCTTCGAGGTCCTGGCTGTACCACGCCGCCTCGGCGAGGGCGGTCCACGCGTCTTGAAAGCGCGCGGCATCCGTCTTGACGGCGAGCTTGAGGCTGCGCGCCGCATCCTCGAACTGGCTCTGCGTGTACTGACCGGCGCGGTTGTTGGCGATCGCGTCCTTGGCCTGACCGAGGAACGCCATGCCGAACAGGTAGTCGACGAGTCCGGCGGGAGCCCCCGCTGACTTGAGCGCTTCGATCTCGAGCAAGGCGTCGTCGAAGCGCAGCGCCGCGATCCAGCCGCGCGTCTTCCACGCGCGCGTCGTCGGGTTCGGAGCTTGCTCGCAAGCGGCATCGAACTCGACCTGCGCCTCGGCCAGCTTGCCTTGGGCGAGCAGCGCGCGGCCCTTTTCGATGCGCGCGTCGGCGCTCTCTTGAGACAGGCTCGAGCGTGCCGCGAGGTGCGCGTCGGGGGTCGACGGAAGCAGCGAGAGGGAGAGCAGCAGGAGGGTGGTGTGCATGGCAGGCAAGGACGACTAGTCGCGGGTGGAGAGCGCCAGCTTGCAGCGTGGCACATAGATTTCGCGGACGGACGGTCGCGCGCCCGGGCCGATGGAGAGCGCGCGCTCGAAGTAGTCGAGCGCGCGGCGAGGGTCACGGACGACATCGCGCTCCAAATAGTAGATGCCCATGTATTCGTGCGCGTCGCCCCAGGCCTGACGCAGGCGATTGCGGGCGCCCTCGTCCAAGTCCGCAGAGGCGAGCTGCCGTTCGCCGAGTTGGATGGCGGCGTTCAGCAGCCCGCGTGCGACATCGAAGTCGATGTGCAGGTACTCGATCGCGATCAGCGCGGCGTCCGCCATGGCGCGGATGTCCGTCGGCGCGAGGCGGCTCGCGTCGAGCAGGCTGCGGTAGGCGTGCTCGAACTGCTTGCGTGAGCGCTTGCGCAGGTCTTCGGCGCGGATGCGGAACTCCGTCTGGAGCCGAGGGCCGATCGGGAGCGAGGCATCGATGCCCGAGCGTTCCTGCAGTGCGAGCAGGCGGCGCGGCTCGCGGATGCGTCCGTCGGCCGCGAGCGCGAGCTCCTCGGACTCCGCGTGCGAGCGTTCGGCCACGGCGCGGTACACGCGTCCGCAGTCGAGCGCCCACGCTACGACATCGGGCTCGTAGCGGTGCAGTTCGAGCAGCACGCTGGCCGCCTCCGCGAGCGTTCCGCGGCGTTCGAGCTCGGCGGCCACCGCCGCGAGCCCCGCGACGCCGGAACGAACGCTCGGCGGGTGCGCGCTCGCCATCGCGCCGCGCTCGAGCTTCTCCATCGAGCGAAAGCTCTCCGCCGCGGCGGTGGGATCACCCTCTTCGAGGTGCGTCCAGCCGATGCCGGCGCGGCAGGCCGCTTCA
>Ga0194121_10002838_pt1 | contig 27013 bp, 22 predicted proteins | sample TA2MahCa50mmetaG_FD_148609 | JGI IMG/M metagenome (GOLD analysis project Ga0194121, IMG submission 148609) | Freshwater microbial communities from Lake Tanganyika, Tanzania - TA2015020 Mahale Deep Cast 50m | ecosystem: Environmental > Aquatic > Freshwater > Lake | place: Tanzania: Lake...
CCGTTCCCCGTTCCCCGTTCCCCGTTCCCCGTTCCCCGTTCCCCGTTCCCCAGCTAGAATCGCACCGGCGTTGGAAACTCCCCAGGGGCGCGAAATCGCGCACGAAGCTTGAAACCCCTTCGCGATCGCATCTGGCTGATCGGATCGACAGGTTTGAGCCTGTTGATGCTGGTGGGTTTTGCGCTGTTACCGGTGGAGCAAGTGCGTCCAGCCTGGCACACCTTGACGCTCGCCGGCGAGGTTCTGGCGCTCAACCTGCCGTTGGGGGTATTCCTTGCCGCCGCGTTATTTCGCACGGCGATTCCCGGTCGACGGATTCTGCTGACGTTACTCGGCGCGCTGCTTTTCCTTCCGCTTTACTTGCAGGCGGCGGGCTGGGACGCGGCGTTTGGGCGTCAGGGATGGTACACCTACGAATGGACATCGCTGGCTCGGCCGCTGTTCCAAGGCCGCGCGGCGGTCGTATGGATCCACGCGGCCGCGCTGCTGCCGTGGACGATCGCGATTGTGGGGGTGAGCCTGAGGCTGGTGGAGCCGGAATTGGAGGAGGCGGCGCTGCTCGATATGCCGCCGGTCGTGGTGTTTTTCCGCGTGACGTTGCGGCGAGTCCTGCCCGCGATCGGGCTGGCGGCGGCGTGGGGTCTGACCAGTTTCGCGGGCGAGATGACGGTGACCGACATGTATCAGGTGCCGACCTACGCGGAGGAACTTTACGTCGGTTTCGCGCTGGGTGGCGATTTGTCGCTGGTATTTGTTCGGATACTGCCGGGGCTGATGTTGACCTGGCTGGGAGTCTGGTCGCTGGGTATCACGCTGATGACGATCGATCCAGGTTCATCCCCCGTCAGTCTGCGTCCGCAGTACCGCTTCGATTTCGGGAACGGGCGCTGGCTCGTGTTTGCGCTCCTTTTGCTGCTGTTGGTCGTGGTTGTCGGCATACCGATCGGCAGCCTGGTTTACAAGGCGGGGCTGATTGCGGAGAACCTCGACGGGCACCGAATCCGCCGTTGGTCGTTGTCGCGCTTTTTCAAGGTCCTTCAGGGAACGCCGGGCCGGTTCGCGCCCGAATTTGTCTGGACGATTTTGATTGGGGCGGCCACCGCCAGCCTGACGCTTTTGCTGGCGGTCGCAGGGGCATGGTGGGCAAGGCGATCCCGTTGGCGCGGAGGACTGTTGATCGGCGTCGCGGCGGTGGGATTGGCGATTCCCGGCCCGCTCTTGAGTCTGGTGGCGGTATCGTTCACGAACAGCTTTGACAACGGGCTGTTGAGTTATCTCAGTGACCGAACAATTGCCCGAGTCGTGGTGACGCTGGCGATCCGGGTGCTGCCGCTGCCGTTGCTGCTGACATGGTTGTCGCTGAGATCGATCCCGAACGAGCACTTCGAGTTGGCGCGCCTCGAAGGCGCACGCGGCTCGGAATTGGTGCTCAAGGTCATACTCCCGCAACGGAGCTGGAACTTCGTTGCTGCATGGACAACGGCGTTCGGGCTGGCGGCAGGCGACCTTTCGGCCAGCATTCTGGTGACACCTCCCGGAATATTCACGATCCCGGAGCGCACTTTTGGACTGCTGCACGCCGGAGTGGACGATCAGGTCGCGGGACTCTGCCTGTGGACGTTGGGGATATACTGGCTGATCGGAGCCGGGTTCTACCTGATTTGCCGTCGAATCGGTCCTTTCGTTTCCCACCGTTTTCCCGCCACGATATAATCGCAACATGACGCTTTTCTCCCGCCTCGCCGCTTGCCCCGTTCGAATCCGTTTGCGACGTCTGGCGGGGATCGCCGCTGCAGGCTGCCTGGCCTTGGCGCTGGCTGGCGATCGGCCGAGCAGGGGCGTGGACCATTTCACGATCGTGCGGGACGGAACGACACATGAGGTGCGCGGCCGAACGATCACGGAGGCCGAAGATGGCGGCGTGATCGTCCTTGCACCCGACGGACGGCTGTGGATCGCGCAACCGGACGAGATCAGCGAGCGTCGCTCGGACGAGTCGCCGTTCAAGCCATTCACGCGCGCCGAGATGGAAGCGGCGCTGTCCAGGGAATTTCCTGGATTCAAGATCCACACAACCGCTAATTATCTGATCTGTCACAATACTTCCAAGGAATACGCTCAATGGTGCGGCGCGCTGTTTGAACGGCTGCATCGCGGGTTCCACACCTATTGGTCGCAGCGTCGCTTCGGCCTGCGGCCACTGGAAACGCCGATGGTCGCGGTAATGTTCAACAGTCACGAGTCGTACGCACTGCACGTCAAGGATGAGATCGGGGAAGCGGCCGACTCGGTGGTGGCCTACTACAGCCAGGCTTCGAACCGAATCAACGTTTACGATTTGACCGGCATCGAGGAGTTCAAGCGCGGCCGCAAAGGGGTGCCGCGCACGCGCGTGAACGAGATTCTCTCGCAGCCCGAGGCGGCCCGGCAGGTGGCCACCATCGTCCATGAAGCGACGCATCAGCTCTGTTACAACACGGGCCTGCTGAACCGACTGGCGGATAATCCACTTTGGGTCAGCGAAGGCCTGGCTGTCTTTTTTGAAACACCCGATCTCAAGTCGACGACCGGCTGGGGAAGCATCGGACAGGTCAACCAGCATCGGCTGGATCAACTGCGGAATTACTTTCCGTCACGCCCTGGCGATGCTCTGTGGAATCTGATTCGCGACGATGACCGGCTGAAGTTGCCTGCGTCGCGGCTGGACGCCTACGCCGAATCCTGGGCGATGAACTACTACCTCTTGAAGGCGAGACAGGCCGACTATGTCAGTTACCTGAAACTCTTGTCACAGAAACAGGCCGGCGTGGCGGACTCGCCCGAAGAGCGGATCGAGGAATTCCGTTCGGTTTTTGGTGAGCTGGCGAATTTTGACCGGGATTTCCGCCGCTACGTCGACTCGATCCGGTGACTGGCGTCCCCGCACGGGACTTGAAGCTTGCCAAACGGGGGTCTTAGACCGTATTATGGCGAGCATACCTGCCTGATATTACTCGCCAAAAACCCATTCTTTGCCTCGGGAGAATCCGCTGTGGAGAGCACAAATTCGAACGCCAATCGCCGGGATTTTTTAAAAACGTCTGGACTCGCCGTGGTGGGCTCGACGGTTGCCGCGTCGCTGGCCGCTCCATCCGCGGTGCATGCGGGCGGCAGCGAGATTCTGAAGGTCGGCGTCATTGGCTGTGGCAGCCGGGGCAGTGGTGCCGCGTCGGACGCGATGAAGGCCGAGGATAACGTTCGACTCACCGCCATGGCCGACATGTTTCCGGACGCGGTGCAGAACGCCAAACGGAACCTCAAGGTGGCGATTGGCGACAAGTTCGCCGTGCCGGACCAACACTGCTTTTCGGGCTTTGACGCCTATGAGCAACTGCTCGCCACCGACGTCGACGTGGTATTACTCTGCACCCCACCGCATTTCCGGCCGATGCATCTGAAGGCTGCAATCGCGGCGGGCAAGCACGTATTCTGCGAAAAGCCAGTCGCCGTCGATGGGCCTGGCCTCCGCAGCGTGCTGGAATCGGTGCAATTGGCGAAGTCGAAGAACTTGAGCATCGTCTCGGGGCTCTGTTGGCGCTACGACCTGGGCGTACGCGAGACGATGAACCGGATCCTGGGCGGCGCGATCGGCGAAATCGTCGCCATCCAGGAAAATTATCTCGCCGGTACCCTGTGGCTCAAGCCGCGCCAGCCGCAGTGGACCGAAATGGAATACCAGATCCGTAACTGGCTGTACTACACCTGGCTTTCGGGGGACCATATCGTCGAACAGCATGTGCATAGTCTCGACAAGGCGCTCTGGCTGATGGGCGATCAACCGCCCGCCACATGTTTCGGGCTGGGTGGACGCCAGGTCCGCAACGACCCGGCTTACGGCCATATCTATGACCATTTCGCGACCTGTTACGAGTGGCCCAACGGTGTCAAGACGTTCGCCTACACGCGTCAGATGGGCGGCTGCAAGCAGGACGTCGACGACTATGTACTCGGCACCCAAGGCAAGGCCGTGGTCCTGCGCCACGAAATCACCGGGCCGCAAGCTTGGAAGTACAAGGGGCCGAAGCCAAGCATGTACGAGGTCGAACACCAGCACCTGTTCGCCGGAATTCGCTCGGGAAAAATCATCAATAACGGCGAGTACATGGTCAACAGCACGTTAATGGCCATCATGGGTCGCGAGGCCTGTTATACGGGTGACGAGATCACTTCGAGCGCGGTAATGGAGTCGAACGTGCGGCTTGGCCCCGACAAGTACGAGTTCGGGAGCATTGAGACCGCCGAAGTGCCGATGCCCGGCCTGACGCGATTCAGCTAGTGCGGGAAAACCGCATGCAAGGGCGTCGCCTGTTCGAGCAGCCAATGTGCAGAACGACAATCGTCTCGTGGCCCGTCGCGGCAGTTCTCTGGCTGCTGGCGGCGGGGTGGCGACGAGGGCGAGGGCGGGTCGCGGGACCGATTCTGCTGAAGACGAACCGGAAAGTGAATCAATAACGCGAAGGATTCCAAAGCGAGTTCGACATTTCCACAGGCCCGGACATACCCCCTGCGTTGCCCGGGTGTTCGCCGCCTTTGTCGCCCCTACTCCCCATTTCGCGGCGTTTGGCGCCGTTGCTTGGTTTGCGATCGGTGCTGTTTGTTTGCCAGCCGGCGCTTCTGTGAACCGCGGGTCGGACGGGTTTTGATCCGTCGGCGGGGCGGATTGGCGACGCTGAGCAGAAGGCCCTTGAGTCGATCGAGGCAGGCTTGGATATTCTGTGGTTGGTCGCGGTATTCCTGGCTGCTGATCAGCACGTCGCCGTCTTTGGTGATCCAGTTGCCATGCCGCGCGCGGAAGCGTTCCAGAACGTCGAGGGGCAGCGAGGCCGATTCACCAATCCGCCAGCGCAGGGTGGCTTTCGAATTGACCTTGTTCACATTCTGCCCGCCCGGCCCGGCGCTGCGCGAGAAGCTTAACTGAAATTCCTCCAGAGGTATTTTCAGGCGCTCGGTAACGACTAACATGGTTAAAACCTGATGGGCAGTAGGGTCTCGGTATGAGGAGTCGCCGTATGACGTTGGTTCGTGTCCTGGTCGCCGCGGGGGTCGCCATGCTTGCGGCTCGTTCCGGCTTTACTTTCTCCCAGGAGGCCGCCGCCGGCAAGGGGCTGGGAAATGGAACTCCTCCGGACTCCGCGACGTCCAGCCTCTGGACGCGAAAACAAGGGGTCGACTGGCCCAGGTTTCTGGGCCCGAGCGGCGACGGCAAGTCGCCGGAGACGGGCCTCGTGACGCCTTGGCCCGAACGCGGACCGCGCATTGTCTGGCACAAGCCGATCGGCGTCGGCTACGGCATCGGCAGCATCAGCGCGGGGAGGTACTACCATTACGACCGCGTCGGCAATGAAGCGCGCGTGAATTGCATGCGCGCGGAGACCGGCGAGTTGCTTTGGAGCTACAAGCACCCGACCCGCTACGTCGACATGTACGGTTATGACGGCGGTCCACGTGCCTCGCCGGTGGTCGACGAGGACCGGGTTTATCTTTACAGCGTCGAGGGACTGCTGTTCTGCCTGAACGCATTTACCGGCGCGGAGATCTGGAAGGTCGACACCATGCGGCAATTTGGCGTGGTGCAAAATTTCTTCGGCGTCGGCAGCACTCCCGTCGTCGAAGGGGACCTGCTGATTGTCATGATCGGGGGCAGCGACGAAGATTCGCGGCTGATTCCGTCACGACAGTTCGACCTGGTCCGTGGAAATGGCAGTGGCATCGTGGCCTTCGACAAACGGACCGGTGCCGTCAAATACCAATTGACCGACGAACTCGCCAGCTATTCCTCGCCACAACTTGCCACGGTGAACAATCGGCGCTGGTGCTTTGCTTTCTGCCGCGGTGGCCTGGTCGGTTTCGATCCGCGGAGCGGCAAGCTGGATTTCGAATTTCCCTGGCGCGCCCGGATGCTGGAAAGCGTCAATGCCAGCACCCCGGTCGTGATGGGCAATCAGGTGTTGATTACGGAGGCATACAGCATCGGCAGCGCGTTGCTCGAAGTTCGCCCGGCTGGAGCCCCGAAAGTCATCTGGGACGACAGTAAGAAAGCCCGAGCCAAGTCGCTCAAGTGCCACTGGAATACACCGATCGAAGTCGATGGCTATGTTTACGGGTGCAGCGGGCGCCATTCGCCGGAGTCTGACCTTCGCTGCGTGGACTGGAAGACCGGCGAAGTGCAGTGGAGCGAACCTTTGCGGATCTGGTCGACGCTGACTTATGTCGACGGCCATTTCATTTGCCTTTCCGAGGACGGACATCTGCAACTGCTGCGGGCCAACCCTCGGAAGTTCGATCTTGTCTCGGAGATCGATTTGATGGAGCCGGCGGCCGAACCGCAGCCGGCGGGCGCGCCGGAAAAGCCGTTGCTGAGGCAACCTTGCTGGGCCGCGCCGATTCTCTCGCATGGATTGCTGTTCGTGCGCGGCGACAATCGGTTGGCCTGCCTGGAACTGATTCCGGAACCGCGAGCGCGCGACGGCCGCTGATGAATCATCGCTGCTGAAGCAGTTCTTCCGCGGAACGCCGGGATTGGGTCAGCAGATCGCGGTAGTCGGACGATTCGATTTCCTCGCCAATCAGTTCGACATCGTAGTAGCCGTCGTAACCACCGCGGCGCAGCGCGTCAACGATCGCCTGGAGAGGGATCGAGCCTTGACCAAGCCGGCAACGGTTCTGCTCGTCGCCTGGCGGAGCTTTGCCGTCTCCCAGATGCACCAAAGCGATACGCGGCGCCAATTCTTCGAGTTTCTCCAACAGGCCGGGGTCATGGCCGAAGTGGTAGGTATCGAACAGCAGCCGCAATCGCGGACAATCCAGTTCCGCCAGGAGCGACGCCGCATCCGACAGGCTGGTGAGAAATGTCCATTCGCCAGCGCAATTCACATGCATCGGCTCGAGAGCCAGATCGACTCCCAGGTCCTCGGCCAGAGGGCAGAGTTCCCCAAGCGCGGCTCGGAGAATTCTGCGCGCGTGATTGTAAGTGTGGCCGGCGCGGGAACCTGAGTAAATCACCAGCGACTCGGCGTTCAGATCGGCGGCAAGCCGAAGGCCGTCCCGGGCATCGTCGACGCTTTCTCGATACGAACGGCCATCCATGCCGGTGAAGCCGCCGGCCCAAAGCACGCTGGCGACTTTCATCCGATGTTCGGCCAGCAAGTCCTCGCCGCGTTCCTCGCCGAAATCCGACAACTTCTGCCGCCAGACGCTGAGCGCGGAAAATCCGCAGGCAGCGTAATTCACGACGTCCTCTTCGAACGTCCAGCGGTACGTTGTCATCTCATTCATCGAAATACGGGCCATCCTTGCATTCTCCTGTCAGGGGATGCGCGTCGGCGGGAGCCTCGCTCCGTCATCGCGGCCTTCGCCAACGCCCATCCCGCCCGCTCAAGGCGACGGTTCGACCGGTGCGGGTGACGCCTGCTCCGCCTGCTCCGCCTGCTCCGCCTGCTTCGCCTTTCGTTTCTTGCGGGGCGTTCGCTTCGTTTCTTGCGCCTGCAGGTTCCAGGCGGGCAGCCAACGGTGTTCGACCAGCCGCAAGCCGAATTCGTTCTCGAGCCTCTTGTGCATGTCGGGCAGATGGGCGGCTCCATAGAAGATGCCGATTTCACGCTTGCCGCTTTGCAGCTCACGGCGCAGAACTTCCAATGCCTTCTTGTTGCGTTCGGTGAGGATAGTCGAGCCATCGGGCCCTTCGATCGCCGCGATGGTGCCCTCCATATTCTCCATTTGTTCGGCCATCATCTGTTTCAGCCGAACTTCCCGGTCCTTGGAAAACAAGGCCGTCAACAGGGCCAGGTCGCCACCTCGTTCGGAGTTCCCGGCCTGCTGCGCCATTCCCTGCGCCATCAGTCGCATGAACAGCGTCCAGAACGATTCATTCTTCTCCTTCATTTTCTCGCTGAATTCCGTCGGCGACATGTCGGCATGGACGAAGTTCTTTTTGGTGTAGTCGACCTGTTCGAGTTGGAATTCGAGGCCGAGGACCGATTTGAGGCCGGTTTGAATGGCGGAAACCGGGTTACCGGACCGTTCGCCACCCCCTTTGGGAATCTTGGTGTTCGGCGGCGCCACGAGTTCGTAAAGCAGCGCATCGTATTTCTCAAACTGTGCGTTGAGCGCCTCGTAATAGGTCCGCTCCCCCACGTGTACCGCGCCGACTAATTCGACGTAGGTTCCTTTCTTCGCCGGGTCGGTCGACTCGTACCGCGCCACGGCCGTATCGAGCGAAACCAGCTTTCCCTGGTTGTCGCGGGCCAGTCGCATGAACTTAACATCGGAGGCCTCGCCCTCACCTGGTCGCTTCACGGGAGGCGCCGAAGGCTCGTCGGCCGTTATCAATGACACCATGGCCACTGCCCCCGAAAATGTGAGGCAGGCGAACAACCAAAGATTCTTCATGGAGTTCTCCTGTTGGAATTGCCATGAGCCTACCACAATATGCGGCGATTGGCGAGTTGCTAGCGGACGGGAGTGCTGCCTGGCCCGCGATTGGTCGCCCGGTTCGACCGCGGGCCGCAGTCACAAGCCGGATTTTCGGCAGTCCTTACCTTTCTTACTCAACTTCCAGCGGACCTGTATCCGATACTACCGTCACCGATGGAATTCTCCGTCGTTCCGTGGGGAACGGCGAACCTATCGGCTGTCGGAATCGCCAAGGGTGGAACCATACCATGTCCATTTCGAGAATCAGTTCCTTTCTGATCGCGGCGACATGCAGTCTGTCGCTGGCGTCGAGCGCGTTCGGTCAGTGGTTTCAGGATCCGGCCTACGTCGGGCCCGACCTGCAGTTCTTCGCCCCGGCCGACGTCTACGAGTATGGCGGCGAACCGCGAGCCGCCACGGGCTGGTTCGCCACCTACGATCGCCTTTACTGGTGGATGAACCGACCCGTTCAGGAAACAACCCACACGCGTATGGATCCCACGTGGGGAAATCGCTACAACCTCGGCTTCATGACCAAGGATGATCACGGATGGTTCATGACCATCACGCATGTCGATGGTCCCCACATGTACAACACGCTCGCGAACGAACGGATCGACCAGGCAGTGATCCAAAATAACAACCAGCAGGGCGGCGGGCAGGGCGGCGGGCAGGGCGGGCAGGGCGGGCAGGGCGGGCAGGGCGGCCAGCAGTTCCCGATTTTCCCGAGCACCGGGCGAAATGATCCGGAATCGCAGGAACGTATTTTCTTTCAGCGGGATTCGCTGAACGCAGCGGACATGATGAGCGTCGAAATTAACAAATCGTTTCGATTGGCGCCGTTCCACAACGGCGGGTTCCTGGAGCCGTTTCTTGGGGCTCGATACATCCGCTACGTCGACTTCACCGAACTAGGATCGTACGCTCGATTCGACGATGAAGGGGTTCTGATCGACATCGAGAACCTTGACGACGCGCGGGTCGAAGATATTTCGCTTACCACCACGGAAACGATTAATAACATGTTCGGCGGCCAGTTGGGTTTGCGTTACTTCCGTCAACGCAACTTGTGGCGGACGAGCGCCGAACTGCGGGTCTTTGCCCTGCAGAACTTCGCCGACTTCAGCCGGCAGGTTGACAGCATGCTCACGCTCTTCGACCAAGCCGGTGCCCAGGGCGGCGGTGGTGGCGGCGGCGGTGGTGGCCAGCAGACGGAGGCTCCTTCGGTAAACCAGTACAGCCGAACCACCACCTACGACCATGGTGCGGAATTTGTCTTTGGTATAGAAGCTCGAGCGGAAGCGGCTTACCAGATTACTCGCGACATCGCCCTGAACTTCGGTTTCAGCTTCATGGACATCGGCAAGGGTGTGCTGCGAGGACAGGACTTCACGCAGAAGGGCGAAGATGTGGTGATGGCCGGCATCAACTTTGGTGTGACCGTCAATCGCTAGACGTCCAACAACCGCAAACAAAGAAAGGACTCACCTTGATACCAAGGTGAGTCCTTTCTTTTTTGCTGGAGCAATACTTGTGGGTGTCGGGTTGAAAACTGACTCGGAAAGCGGGTGACGGTATTACGAGCCGGCGTCGCACAGCTTTCGCAATTCGTCCAACTCCAGCGACAATCGGTGGCGTAACGGGCTTTCAGCGCGGAGTTCTTCCAACAGCGCTTCGGCCTTATCGAAAGTTTCGGTGGATCGATCTCCGCCTCGAAATAGCTGGCTGAAACTGCGTTGCACTTCGGCTTCGGTTAGCAAGGCGACCTCCAGGTAAGGTGATGGGGATGGTTTTCGATCGGTGCTGGCTACAGACCTTATTCTATTAGACGACTTGATTCACGCAATATCAGACGAAGGAATCGCACGCCACCGGGCTCGCCGACACTGTCCGGGCGTTGGCTTCAGCGCATCGGCGTCAGGTACCGCTCGTCGATCCGGGCCAGTTCCTCCGCAACGGCGTCGACCGTTTCGCGGATCTGGGCCTCGGTATGACGCGACGTGATAAAGAACCGCAGGCGGGCCTTCTCCTCTTCGACGGCTGGATACAGAATCGGTTGGACGTTGATGCCGCGCTGGTAGAGGGCCCTCGAGAGCATCAGCGCGTGTAGTGAATTGCCCGTGATCACAGGAATCACCGGGGTGTTTTCGCTGAATCCTGTGTTGAGACCGCGCGCCTGGGCGAGTTCCAGGAACAGGCGTGAATTGGCCTGCAATCTGTCCACGCGATCGGGTTGGGCCTCGATCGCTCGCAAGGCCGCCAGGGCCGCCGCCGCGTTGCTGGGCGGAATACCGACGCTGTAGACAAAGCCCGGAGCGGTATATTTCAGCAGTTCGATCAGTTCGCGTCGGCCCGCAATGTAGCCGCCGCAGCTTCCCAGCGATTTACTCATCGTCCCCATCCACAGGTCGACGCGCCGGGGCGCCAGCCCGAAATGTTCGGCAATTCCATGGCCCCGCGTCCCCATCGTCCCCAGGGAATGGGCCTCGTCGACGAGGATCAACGCCTTGTGGCGTTCCTTGACCTCGACGAATGCCGGAAGTTCGGGGTAGTCGCCGTCCATGCTGTAAACCCCTTCAATGGCGACCAGCACTCGGCGGTATTCCGTACGAACCTCTTTCAGGATCGTGTCGAGTTCCCGCCATTCGTTATGCGGAAACGGACGCCTCCGCGCACCGGAAAGGATCGCGCCTTGGATGATGCTGTTGTGCGCCAGAGCATCGTGCAGAATCAAGTCGCCAGGTCCAAACAGATGTCCGATCGTGGTTTCGTTGGTGGCGTGGCCGCCGACGTAGACAATCGACGCTTCGACACCCAGAAACTCCGCGATCGCCGACTCCAGTTCGACATGGACCGTTTTTTCCCCGGACACGAGCCGGCTGGCGGATACGCTGGTGCCGAAACGATCGATCGCGCGCTTGGCCGCCTCGGAAATCTCCGGATCGCCAGACATTCCCAGGTAGTTGTAGGTTGCAAAACTGATAAGTTCCCGGCCCGCGATCTGGGTCGTATCGCTGGCCACCCGCTCGTGCACGGAAAAATAGGGGTTCGGAAGTCCACTCGACATCATTTGAAACATGGTTTGTTTCAATCGCACATATTCCGGCAATCTTGCGAAATCGTAATACTCCGGAGGGACCTCTCCGATCGGCCGGCCGTTGGAACCGGGCCCGGCCAGCTTGCGGTCTTTTTTGGGCACCAAGCCGATATGCTTCTGGATCGCCGCAGCGACTTCCCGGCAGGTCTCGATTTCGGCCAGCACCGACTCCGGAAATCGCCCGCCAAATGTCTCTTCCAGGCTGTTGGCGATCTGCACGCGCTCGAGCGAGTCGAGCCCCAGGTCGAGCACGATGTTGGAATCGAGATGCAGTGTTTTCGCTCGTTCCTTGGCGACCGCCCGCACATGGTCGAGCACCGTCGCGGCCACGACCGGATCGATCGCGACTGTTGTCGCGAGGTCGAAACCCGCCGTCAACGCCGGGTCGCTCGCCGAAGCCACAGCCGCCGCCGAAGTTTCGGACACGGTCGCACGGTCCTCTTCGGTCGCCCAAACGTACCATTCGGAGACGATCGAAAGCTGGCCGGAGATGAAATCGTCGCGGCAGGCGTGACGCTGTATCTTGCCGCTCGACGTTTTCGGAATCGAACCGAAGCGGACAAGCACCACTCCGTCGGGAGGCAGTTCATGTTCGGCCGCCACATTGGTGCGGATCAACCGGATGACGTCGTCCCAGGCCTTGTGCCGCGATCGCTCCACTTCCGCGACCACGATCAGTCGCTCCCGCCCGTGCATGTCGACCGCAAACGCTCCGACCGCTCCCGACTGCAACCTTTCGCTCGATCGTTCCACCGTCAATTCGATGTCCTGCGGGTAACGGTTGACGCCGCGAATGATGATCAGGTCCTTCAGTCGCCCGGTCACGAACAACTCCCCGTCCTTAATGAATCCCAGGTCACCGGAGCGCAGAAAGGGCCCCGTGCCGTTCGAAAGCACGGCCCCGAACGTCGCCTCGCTGATGTCCGGTTTGTTCCAGTAGCCTTGGGCGACGCTGGGACTCTTGATCCAGATCTCTCCGACCTGATAGTCGGGAAGCGGGTCGAGCGACTGCGGATCGACGATCCGAACGTCTTCGCCCGTAAGCACGTGTCCGCAGCCAACGATGATGCGAGCCGATTCATGACTCGATCGGATCGGCACGACGCGATGCTCGTCCAGCGCCCGCCCATCCACAGTCAAGAGCACGGGCAGGTCCCGCTTATGGCTGCCCGTGACGATCAATGTTGTTTCCGCCATGCCGTAACACGGGAAAAACGCCTCTGGGCGGAATCCCACCTCCGCAAACTTTCGCGTGAATCGTTCGAGGGTTCCCGGGCGGATCGGTTCCGCACCGTTGAAGGCCAGGTCCCACGAGCTCAAATCGAGCCCCGCCATTTCCTCGTCGGATACCCGCTGCACGCACAGGTCGTAAGCAAAATTGGGGCCGCCGCTCATCGTGACTCGATACTTGCTGATCCCCCGCAACCAACGCACCGGTTTCTGCAGAAAGGTCATCGGCGACATCAACACGTTGGGCCGGCCGACGAACATCGGTTCCAGGACGCCACCCACCAGCCCCATGTCGTGGTAGGTTGGCAGCCAGGCCAATCCGACCGTGTTACGATCCGGTTCAAAGCAACTCATGATCACCAGCACATTGCTCATCACGTTATCGTGGGTGAGCATCACTCCCTTGGGCGTTCCGGTGGAACCGGAGGTGTACTGCAGCAGCGCCAATTGTTGGCCGCGAATGTTTGAGGGTCGCCAATCGTCAGCGCGAGCCAGGGACACTTCGTCGACGGCAACCCATTGCAGATCGCTCAGGGCTGGCGTTTCCTCCAACAAGCCGTCGTTCATCCGTTCGGTGACGGCCCGGACCGTCAATACGACCTTGGCTTGGCAGTCGTCGGCGATCGCCTGGATGCGCGTCATGTTCCGATTGCGTCGAGGCGGATAGGCCGGTACGGCGATCACACCCGCATACAGGCATCCGAAAAAGGCGGCGACGAACTCCAGACCGGGAGGGAAGAGCATCAATGCCCGTTCGCCTTGCAGCTTCTGATCGATCAGCCGTGCGGCGATTGCCCGAGCCATTTGATCCAGTTCGCGGTAAGTCCAGCGGAGTTCTTCGCTTTCGAGATCGGTGAAATAGAAGGCCGGCGCGTCGGATTGAACTTCGGACCAGTACCGTAGCGCGTCGACCAGATTGGTTCGCGGCGGGCGAAAGGGCGCAAGATAGCGGTCTAGATCCACTTACGAAAACCTCCGCAGGACCAGCTGGGCCCAGGCTGGCGAATTTGCCCCGGCCTGGACTTGGCAGTTTACCCCAGATTGCAGGCGGGGGAAATTCCCGAACGGTCGACGTTACCTGTACGAATGTATCGAGCCTCCGGCCGCACAACCGTCCGGTATCTTAGCATCGTCACCCGAGCCCCGGCGAGGCAACGAAGCGACGGCGTTTGCCGACGATTCGGATTATGGGTTGCCTGACGATCGGGCAAACTGGCGGTCCAGGTAGTCCGTAAGGAACCGTCCGGCATGGGATACCGGGCAAGCAGCGACCGCCTCCGGCGGGCCGCAGGCAATCAGGCAGCCCCCGGTTATGCCCGCCCTCCGTCCCCAGGTCGAACACATAATCGGCGGTCTTGACCACGTCCAGATTGTGTTCAATCACCACCACGGAATGACCGTGGTCCACCACCCGATTCAGACTGATCAGCAGCCGGTCAATGTCGGCAAAATGCAAGCCCGTTGTCGGTTCGTCCAGCAAATACAGGTTGTGCTTGCCACGCGTCATTTTGCCCAGTTCCCCGGCCAGCTTCACCCGTTGCGCTTCGCCCCCGGAGAGAATCGTCGATGGATGTCCCAGCTTCAGACATCCCAGCCCCAGTTCGTTCAAGACGCGGACTTTTCGCGCGGGCCGTGGAACACGAAATAGTTTCCGTCAACCCATTTGCCAAGCTGGTTTCCGCGCCGGCAGGGAATGCTGCGCGGCAATACTTCGTGACACGGGATGAAACAAGCAAGATCATCGCTGCGGCCCCGGACGCGGAATGGCGGCGAATCGCAGTCAGCCCACCCAACGCAAGATGACTCCGTGGCTTGCGCCCATCGCGACGAGTCTACGCGAATTGCCACAATTAAATGGCGGAAGTGCATGGGAATCGAACCCACCTGCCGCACGGTTATCGTACGGCACAGCAGTTTTGAAGACTGTGGCCACCACCAGGTGTGCAGGCACTTCCGCGTGGACAACGCTCCCAGCGGTAAGTCTACTCATGGGCGACGCCGCCGCAAGGCGCGGATGGATTGGTTCGGATCGGTTCAGGTCCGACCGGTTCGCCATCATCCGGGCAGTTTCCAGTCGGGAAACTGGCTCCGCATGCGGTCGCACAGTCGCAGCATCGCGGCGACATCGAGTTCTTCCGCCCGGGTCTCGGGAGCAAAGCCCATTTCCACCAAGATCGCATCGACCTCCGGCTTGCTCAACCGACCCTTGAAGGCGCTCAGCAGTTCGCTGCGCAGGAACTTACGACGATGGAAGAACATCGCCCGCAAGAACGCGTGCCAGTAGCTCAGATCGCAAATCCGGCTTCGCAATTCAGGGTTGAATGTGATCTGAATGATCGCCGACTCGACCTTGGGGCGAGGCCAGAACACGGTCGGCGCCATGATCCGTTTGATTTCGACGTCGCACTGCGATTGAATCCAGAAACTCAGTGCGCTGTAGTCCTTGGTTCGGGGTCGAGCGGCAATCCGCTCGGCAAGCTCCTTCTGAATCGTAACCGTCATCGACTCCGGCGGGACCGGCAGATCGAGCAGGTTGGAAATCAGCGGAGTGGCAATGTTATACGGCAGGTTGGCGACCAGCTTCAGGGGGCCCGGCGAGTAACGAGTGCGGAGTTCTTCGAGCGCCGCCAGCAATTCCGGATGCAGGCGGTTTTTGTTTTTCAGAGCGTCGACCTGCAGCATCGTGACGTTGGGCAGATCGATCAATGTTTCGCTGGCCAGGGCAAACAGGTGTGGGTCGATCTCGACGGTCAGTACCCCCGCCACCCGCGCGGCAAGATTGGCGGTTAAACTGCCGGTTCCGGTACCGACTTCCAACACGATGTCGGTCGGCCTCAGATTCGCCGACTGGACCAGCAGGTCGATCAGGTTGATGTCGATCAGAAAATTCTGGCCGTAGCGGGTCTGCGGCTGGATTCCTACCTCGCCGAAACGACGCATCAAGTAGGAAACGGTCTGGCGAGGCGAACTGGTGGTCACGCGCGGAATCCTGCGAGCTGTTTTTCGACGTACTTGGCGAGGAGGTCAGTTTCGATATTCACTGTATCACCCCGTTTTAACCTGCCGAGCGTCGTTACCGCCAGGGTATGAGGGATCAAACAGACGCTGAATCGCTCGGATTCCACTTCGACCAGGGTCAGGCTCACGCCATCCACCGTGATCGAGCCTTTGGGGACCATCTGGCGCGTCCACAACGCGGGAAGGCGAAACCAGAACGTCGACCATTCGCGATCGTCGTGACGCTCCTCGAGCACGGCGGTGGCATCGACGTGCCCGGTGACAAAATGGCCGCCCAGTCGATCCCCGGCACGCAACGAGCGTTCCCAGTTCAACAACTGGTCGGTCTGGATGCGCCCCAGTTTCGTTCTTTGCAGCGTTTCCGGGCCCAATTCAAAGTGCAGCAGCGCGGTATCAAGTTGCACGACAGTAAGGCAACAGCCGCTGAGCGCAATGCTGTCGCCGATGTGGGCCTCGCTGGCCATCGCCTGGGATTCAACGATCAATCGCATTCCAGGTTCCACGTTGCGCGGTTCCACGACGCGACAGGTACCTTCTATTAGACCGGTGAACATTCGAGTCGGTTCGGCTCCTAGATTCCGTTGGTGCTAGTCAATCGAGCGTCATTCGGGCAGAATACGTTGCGTCAGTATAGAGCAAACGGCGATCGAATCGCAGCCATGACCGCCATGATCGGCGGTAAACCGTAATCGACCAGACGATCGGCAAGCCCGAAGCGATCGGCACACCGATAAGCAAGAGGAGAAAACGCAATGAGCACAATCGCGCATGTCCATGGCCGTCAGATTCTTGACAGCCGCGGAAACCCTACCGTGGAAGTAGAAGTCACGTTGGCGGACGGGGCGTTTGGCCGAGCCGCTGTACCCAGCGGAGCCAGCACCGGGGCTCACGAGGCTTGGGAATTACGCGACGGGGACGCCAAATCCTATTTGGGCCGGGGTGTAACCAAGGCGGTGCAGAATATTAACGAAAAGCTGGCCGAAGAACTGCTTGGCTGGGACGCTCTCGACCAGGGCGCCATCGACCAGCGGATGATCGAACTTGACGGCAGTCCCAACAAGAAGAACCTGGGCGCCAACGCGATCCTGGGGGTTTCGCTGGCGGTGGCCAAAGCCGCCTCGCAATACACGCAGCAACCTCTGTATCGTTATTTGGGAGGTGCCGGAGCGAGGCTGCTGCCCGCGCCGATGATGAATATCGTAAACGGGGGCGCGCACGCCGATAATTCCGTCGACGTTCAGGAATTCATGGTCATGCCCCTGGGATTCAATTCGTTCCGCGAAGCCCTGCAGTGCGGATGCGAAGTGTTCCATACGCTGAAAAAAGTGCTCAAGTCGAAAAAACTCAATACGTCCGTCGGCGATGAAGGCGGATTCGCCCCGGATTTGCCCAGCAACGGCGCGGCACTCGACCTGATCATGGAGGCAATTCATGCGGCCGGCTATGAAGCCGGGAAACAGGTTTTCATCGCGCTGGACGTCGCCGCCACGGAATTCTACGACAGCAAGTCGGGCAGCTACTCGATCGACGGGACGAAATTGAATTCCGAGGCGATGGTCGATTTCCTCGCAAAGTGGGTCGATAAGTACCCGATCTGCTCGATTGAGGACGGCTGCGCCGAAGATGACTGGAGCGGCTGGAAACTGTTGACCCAGCGGCTCGGCGGCCGCGTGCAGTTGGTGGGCGACGACCTGTTTGTCACCAACACCGAGCGGCTGCAAAAGGGGATCGACCAGGGAATCGCCAACAGTATCTTGATCAAGGTCAACCAGATCGGGACGTTGAGCGAGACAATCGCCGCGATCCAGTTGGCTCACCGCAACGGCTACACAAGTATTTCCAGCCATCGCAGCGGCGAGACGGAGGATGCCACCATCGCCGACCTGGCCGTGGCGCTGGGCACCGGTCAGATCAAGACCGGTTCGGCTTCGCGGACCGACCGGATGGCAAAGTACAATCAACTGCTGAGGATCGAGGAAGAGTTGAATACAACGGCCGTCTATGCTGGTCCGTTGTTCCGCAAATCGAGGGATTGATCGTAGCCGTTCGTCGGAATTGCCATGGCCGCCTCCCGCAACTCGCCCGTGACCGATTCACCTTGGTTCTGGGCCTGCGTTTTCGGGACAGCGGCACTGGCGGCACTGGCGCTGGCGCAACCCAAATTCGGAAAACGCCAGACGCAAATCGAACAGCAGTTCCAAGGACGGCAATTCGCACAGACCGGTTCGCCGGGCGGCGAGTCCAGCGTCGCCTACTCAACTCCCGGTCAAACGATCGTCGGGCTGAGCCCCATCGTTTGGGGTGTGGCACTGGTGGTTGCGATCGCCTGGGGATTGTTCTGGCGGCAGTTGCGTTATCGGCTCCGCCTTGAGAAAGGACAGGTCCCGCAATGAGTTCCTGGCTGGAATCGCCCGTGCCAGCGCTGATGGTGGGAGGACTCACCACGGCCCTGTTTGTCGGTGGCTGGCTGAAGACCGGTCATCGTTGGATGCTGCTGTTGGCACTGGCCGCCCTGGGCATCACCGCCGGCCTGGTGGTGCTCGAGCGCCAGGTTGTCACCGAACGGGAACGCGTCGAAAACACGGTGCTGGCCATGGCCCAGTGTGTGCAGGAAAACGATGTCCCGGGATTACTCGAATACATCCATTCCGACGCGACGAACGTCCGCGCTCGCGCCAGCCGGGAAATGGGCAACTATAAATTCGTGCGCGTCGTCGTGAAGAACAATCTGCGCGTGGAAATGAGTTCCCCCACCACGGATCAGGCCGTCGCCCATTTCAATGTCGTGGTGGTGCTGGGCGATGCGGGGGGGATGGTGACGGACCAGCATATCGCGAGAACGGTGCAGCTGACATTTGCCAAACAGGGCAACGATTGGCGATTATGGAACTATTCCCATAACAGTGTGCTTGGTAGCCCCGATCAGTTCAGCGAAGCGTTTGGACCGTGAAGCACCCCAGGCACTTTTGCCGGGCTGCCCTTGCCGGATCGATCAGGGAAGGCCCGTGTCGCCGTCCGCTCCTCCATACCCGCGATTCGATCGATACGGTTCACGGTAAGGAAAGTAGTACGGCGCTCGATCATGCCGCTCGTACTTCGGGTAGTGGCCATCCATCCATGGTTGGTGGGGACTGCGCCCAAAGCCCGCAGGATCCGCACCGGGTCCGCCGCAGACGTCGAATCGGCTGGCAATGCGAGCAGCAGCGCGACGATCGCAGGGAGCAGCGTCCAGTCAGGCAGCGCCGTTGGACTGCGGCCGATCGAGTTGATGGCAACGTTTGGCGTGCCACGTGGGAACTGCAAGCAGCGTTCCGGTTTTCGCGGGACCGCCAAATCGGATTTACTTTGTCCCGTTTGCCGCGGCGACCGGCCGTCGAACCATCAGTTCGTACGTTTCCGGGTCATAAACGTAACTGTTTCCTTCGGGGAGTTTTGGCAACACGATGTTGTTTGCCCGCACCACCCGTTCCATAAACTCGTCATGGGAACGCGGGTAATTGCCTTCGGCAGCGTTGTAGAGGTTCAGCGCGTGCGGAATGGCGATTTCGAAGACGATTTTCTCTTTTGCGGCGAACAGGGTTTTGGCGGGAGTGACAATCAGGCCGGAATGGCCATCCAGGCTGCGTCCCTGGGCGCCAACGCCAACACCCGCTTTGACATCTTCCGTGGCACCAGCCGGCGGAACGCTCGGTGAAGCGGCCGCAGGGGGACTATCTGTCGCGGTGGGCGGTACCACCGCGTTCGGCTTGCAACCGATAACACACGGGACGGCAAGCAAGACGGTCAACGCGGCGGAACCCACTGCGGCCGGTGCGAAAACGGATCGTTGAATCCACGAACGGGGACGGTACATGAGCTGGCTCCTGCGGAACTGTCCAAACAAGACCATAACAGTCTATCGACGATCGGCGCCCCGTTGCAACCGCAGCCGAATCGCAATGTGTCCGTCGCCGTCGCGCAGCGCGGCGCTCTGCGTTGCGTTGATATTCGCAGAACCGCCGCTACTTTAATTCCCGGCAGTTTCACGCGTCGTCAAGTTGCCTAGACCGGTACGGCAACTCGGGCAGGTGCGATCGCAAGTAATTGCGACGCGAACATGACAATGTGGACAAACAAGGAGTTCCATAGTCTCAAGGTGAATTGAATCTGGCGTCGAATGCAACCGCAGGTTGGACGCGGCTGGCGGACCCTTTGTGGACCGTTCAATCGAAAGAAGGCTCGGGCCCGAGCAATTTCAGGTTCCATTTGCGCATCGAATCCAGTGCGGGATGACGAGTCATGTCGTACTGGAGCGGTGTCAAGGTGATACAACCCTGGGCGATCGCGGTCAGATCGGTTTCCGCCGCTCCCGGACGTGGTGGCGGATCGTTGGTCGCCCAGTAATAGGGCCGGCCTTTGGGATCGACGCGTTTGATAAAATGCTCGCCATAACGTTCGATTCCCATCGGGACGACGCGCAGTTCGGGTTCCTGTTGCAGGGCGGTCGTGGGAATATTCAGGTTGAACAGGGTCGATTGCTCATCCCTGCGGGCCAGCAGTTGTTCGATCACCTGGCGTGCGATGCGAGCGGCCTTTGCGAACTGCGGATGTTCGTTGTATTCCAGCGAAACGGCGACGCTGGGGATGCCGAAAAACGCGCCCTCGATCGCGGCGGCGACCGTTCCGGAATAGAGAACGTTGATCCCGACGTTCAGGCCGCCATTGATGCCACTCACGACCAGGTCGGGGCGCTGTTCGCAGAATTCAAAGATGCCGATTTTCACGCAGTCGGCCGGACTTCCCTCAACGGCCCAGCCCCGGCGGCGGGCCCCGTCAAAAACTTCCTTGCAGATCAAGGGACTGAGAAAGGTAATCGAGTGGCCGACGCCGCTCTGTTCGACAGCCGGGGCGACCACGTCGACGGTGCCAAGGTGGCGTAATTCTTGTTCCAATGCCGCCAGACCCGGAGCGTAAATGCCGTCGTCGTTCGTCAGCAGTATTCGCATCGCTACCGTTCCCCGCGTCGCCCGGCGATTATTCCGCGGTCGATGTCGATGGCAGATCGGAGTCGAACCCCTTCCACTTCATCGCTCGCCGAAACGGTTCGACGCGCAAAACAACCTCGCCGTTCTGAAATATTCTCACGGTCCCATTCGATTCACTGACCACCACCGCAACGGCGCTGGTGACTTTGCTGATCGCGGCGGCGGCCCAGTGCCGGGATCCAAGTCCACGCGACAGCGTCAGGCTGGCGTGCGTGGCGTCGATCAATTGACAGGCCTTCTCGACGGTGCCATCGGACGAGATGATGAACGCACCATCCAGCGGCGCAATTTCCTTGATCGCTTCGCGGACTCTGGAATCGTGCAGCGATCGGTCCTTGCGGCCATATCCCTTGACGGGATCGAAGCCGGCCGGATGAACATGTTGTAAGACGCGGCGCGTGTCGCCCACGACAAACATCGTTCCCACCGGCTTGCCTTCGCGACCCTCGCGGCCGATCTCGACAGCGACGTCGACCACGGTCTTCAATGTTTCCAGCGGGACGCTGGTCCCCAGTTTCTGCAGGTCGCGTGCGGTCAATCGGCCCAGGTGCTCGTCTAACCAGATGAAGCTCAGCGAGTCAACGACGTCGTCCTCGAATCCGCTGTAGACGGCCACGACGCCAGCGCCTGGTTGCAGCATTTCCCGGGCGACACCAAGCAGCAGGGCCTGCGTCATTTTTTCCGCGACCGGAACATCGGACTGTTCCAGGGCGAGTGCTTCCAGGCCGGCTTCCGCGGCGCCTGCCAGATGTTCCGCCGATTCGGCACTGACGATCACCTTGTAGCGGTCGCAGTGTTCGCGGAGCCGTTCCCAATCGGTGGGGCCGGGAAGCATGATCAGCAGCGCGTCGGCCTGGGCTTCCGCGCACAGCCGCACGGCCAAGTCGATCAATTTGCCGAATAAATCGTCGAACCGCATCATGCATCCGCGCCCGAAAGGATTCCTGGTTGGTTCGCCGTTCCGCCTGGCGAAGCCTTCGCATGGTAAATTGTTTTCAATTTCCCGGCAATGCGGCCTGATGCAGCCAGTCCAACGGGACGCCGATATCGACCACCCGCAGTTCCCCGAAAAATTCCCGTGCCCGAGGATTGGCGAAACCGGTCTTGGGCGCCACCATCGTGCAGGTGATCGCAGCGCGAACCGTGCTGCTGGCCGGCTCACCGGTGTCGGCATCGAGTCCGCTGGGAATGTCGATCGCGACCCGCCGTGCGGCGCTGCGGTTGATGGCGTCGATCCAGTGATCCAGAGGCGAGCGCGGCGCGCCGCGCGTACCGGTGCCCAACAGCGCGTCGACAATCCAGGCGGCCCCCTCCAGCAACTCGCGGCAGGCGTCCACGTCCGACTCCTGATCGATCCTGGCGACCGGATGCCCCGCCCGCTGCAGAATCGTCCAATTCCGGAGCGCGTCGGGAGCCAATTTGTCAGCGGGGCCCCAGACCATGGTCCGGCAGGTGATGCCGTGCCGCAACAAGTGGCGGGCAATCACCATCCCGTCGCCACCATTGTTGCCACGGCCGCAACAGACCGTGACCGGACCGCGCAGACCGGCATCCAACATCGCGTCCACGCAGCCCCGCCCCGCATTCTCCATCAGAATCGTCCCGGGGATCGCCAGCCGATCGATCGCGTACCGGTCGATCGCTTGGGCTTGCTCCCGATTCAAGCAGAAGGTATCCATAATTAACCAGCACCGATCGGATCGAAAACAACGCGGGCAATATCCCCAACGTCCTTACGCAGCGAGATCATCATGCCTATTTACGAATATTCTTGTCGCGAGTGCGGGCAGAAATGCGAGATTTTGGTGCGCGGTAACGAGGAACCTCTGTGTCCGAATTGCCAGCGTCCCAGCCTGACAAAGGAATGGAGCGTTCCCGCCAGCCCGGCGACGACCTCCTCTTCTCTGCCGACAATGGAAGGCGGCTGTGGTCGCCCCCAGTGTGGCACGGGCCGCTGCATGGGGATGGGATGAAAAGGCAACGATTGCAAGATCAACGCATGAAAAGTCAAACGGTGGAGTGCGGGTGCACTCCACCGTTTGCGAGCCAATCGCTCCCGAAGAACAGAATCGATCAGGGTAGTACCGCCACGCCAGCGATCACCGTTCCCGCCTCCGCCAAGGCGCCTCGAACACTGATCGGTATGGGTGGCAGCAGCCAGGGCGCACAGCTTCCAGGCCGGTAATAGCCGAGGGCGTACTGGCACTCGTTGAGCGGATTGATGCCCATCTTGTAGGGCAAAACCGCGATATTCGTGAAGAAATGAGCACTGGAGAGTATCGGCTGCGAAAGCGGTCCCGTGGTATGTCCGTAACGTTCCAACTGCGTCTCTTCGAAGTAGAGCGGCTTGTGGCAGAGTGCGGACGCTTTCCAGGTCATCGTCGACGGATTCCAGTTGCGGGCCAGGAGCGGTTCGCCGCCGAGCGTACATTCGGTCGGCAGCCGCCACCAGGCTGACAGAAAGCACATATCCTCGTCGCTCAAGTCCCGATACGGGATCAGGGTGTCGGTCCCATCTTCCCTGGTGACCACGATCTTGCCGCGAAGGTAGTTCTTAAGCTTACCGTGGGCCACGATGTTGCCCGCCCGATCTTTGAACGTGTGTTCCTTGAAGTCCCGATTGTTGTAGAGCTTCTCGAGTTCCGCCTGGGCCTCTTCGACATTCTTGGGATCGGTTTTGTAAGCCGGCGTAATATCAACCGAGATATCCGCGATGCTCTCGCTGCGGAGTCTCTTGCGAGCGTCGGTGCACTTGCCGATCGCGGCAACACAGTCGCGCTCGTTGGTCGCCCGCAGGTCGTTCAAGCGAGACGCTCGATCGTCCCGATAGACGATTGGTCGGGGAGCGGCAGCCGGCTTTTGCGCTTCCGCACGCCTGGCGACCAGCGTCTGGGGCGCATTGAGAACGCTCTCGTCACGGGCGTCCGTCTCGCTGCTGGAACGATCGCCGAACGGTTCGTCGAACGGATCGACCGCGCGCCGGTTACCGTCCGATTCCGCATCGCGCACCGCTTTGGCCGCGGCAGTGTGGCTGACGGTGCGAATGAACGAATGCCGCTCCGGCATCGGGGAAATCTCCCGAGCCGTGGCGAATTCCGTCGGTGCCTTAACGCGCCATTTCAGCCCCGACTCCCAACCGCAGCCTTTCGATTCGTACCCGACCTGTTTGCCTTCCGCGGCCTCCTCGATCGGAGAATCCGAGAGATCGACGGCGATCCTTTCGACCGCGCGCCGTGGCTGCCACTGCAGCGCCGAACGGGTTACACGGGCCTCGGTTGGACGACCGTCAGCGGCAAAACAGGGGAAGCAAGACGCCAGCAAGCCACTCCACACGACCGTTTTGCCGGTGGTCTTCAACAGTCCGCGCAGCAGGCCCGGATTGAGCCCGTTACTGGTCCTCACCTGTCGTGGAATAATCCGGGCTGTAATTCGGAGATTCTTGAGTGATCGCAATATCATGGGGGTGGCTCTCTCTTACGCTGGCCGCAGTAACACGAATGAACCGTGCATCCGTGCGCAATTCGGCAATCGTCCGCGTTCCACAGTAACCCATACCAGCTCGGAGCCCCCCCACAAGCTGATATATGAAGTCGCTGAGCGGGCCTTTGAACGGCACCCGCCCTTCGACTCCTTCCGGTACCAGTTTCCCCGTGCCCGACTCGCCCTGGCGATACCGTTCACTGGACCCTTTTACCATCGCACCTAACGATCCCATCCCGCGGTAGGCCTTGAACGTTCGACCCTTGTACAGAATCGTCGTCCCAGGACTCTCCGCCAACCCGGCGAACAAGCCCCCGATCATTACACAGTGAGCTCCCGCCGCAATCGCTTTCGTAATGTCACCCGAATAACGAATTCCGCCATCGGCAATAATCGGCGTCCCAGTGCCGCTCGCCGCCCGTGCCGCTTCGTAAATGGCGGTCACTTGTGGTACGCCGACTCCGGAGATCACGCGCGTCGTACAGATCGATCCAGGCCCAATTCCGACCTTGACCGCGTCCGCACCCGCCCGAATCAGATCCTGACTCCCTTCATACGTTGCCACGTTGCCCGCCACGACGTCGATCGACCAGCGTCGCTTGAGTTCCCTGACCGTTGCGATCACATTCGCCGAATGCCCATGGGCCGAATCGACGACCAGCAGATCGACGTCTTTGGCGATCAGGCTCTCCGCACGCTCGAAATCGTTGACTCCAATGGCCGCCCCCACCCGCAATCGGCCCAGGCTGTCCTTGCAAGCATTGGGGAACCGCTTCATCATGTCGATGTCCCGGATCGTAATTAATCCGGTCAGGTTGTAATTTTCGTCAACCAGGAGCAGTTTCTCCACCTTTTTAGCCGTCAAAATCTTCTCCGCTTCCTCCAACGACACAGTTCCCGTAGCCGTTACCAATCCCTCTTTCGTCATAACTTCTGAAATGGCAAGGTGGCTGCGCTCGAGGAACTTCATGTCGCGTCGCGTCAGGATGCCGACCAGCCGCCCGGATGCTAGCGTGATCGGGATCCCCGAAACGTTCTGCTGCGCCATCAGTTCCAAGGCGCGTGAAACGGGCTGGTCGGGGGGGAGGGTGACCGGATCGCGGATGATGCCGTTGGCGCTCCGCTTCACCTTGTTGACTTCTTCGGTCTGATGCTCCACCGACATATTTTTGTGGATCACGCCGATTCCGCCCTCTTTGGCCAGTGCGATCGCCATGGCGCTCTGGGTCACGGTGTCCATCGGTGAGCTCAGCAGGGGCACATTGAGCGAAATCGAGCGGGTAACCTGCGTGGCGACGCTTACCTCCGCCGGAACGACGTCGCTGTAACGGGGCTCCAGGAGCACATCGTCGAAAGTAATCCCCGTGCGATCGAACCGGCTTTCCATGATCATGCCCTCGCTTTCGCTGCTGCGAACGCCCCTTCCACGCCATGGGAATCGGGAGTCGTAATGGCCCTGGCCCAACGGAAAAATGTAATCCGGCATTATGCCGATCCACGGCACAATTGACAACGGATTGTACGCGCGGATTGGGGGGGCAGCGCACGCTATTCGGTCCGGTTTCCCCGGTCATTACTGCGTGTTCGGCTGCGATTGAGGATGCGCCGATGCGAAGCGGTTGTCTCTTCGGCGTTACCCGCCCCCGGGCCGAAATCGACGAGTTCCAAAGTGCTTTTGCGGAGGAGGCGGCCCTTGTCGTCCTCTTCCCGCAACGAATGAGCGATCACGCCCCCCGGCACTTCCAGACACTCAATCTCGATCGTAATCGCCGTGTTCTTTCCCTGCTTATGCACCGTTTTGACGTAGCTAGTGTCGCGAATCTCCGACAAGACCTTCTGCGGCATCTGCAGCGCCAGGACCTCGACCGCCGTGGTATAGTTCACCTGCTTTCCTTCCGCGTCGGTGGCGCGGCAATCCCGTTTCAGCACCGCAAACGGCACCCGTTCCGATACCTGCATCGTCATCTGACGACGAAGATTCGGAGCCAGGATCGTGACTTCCTGCGTCTCGCTAGGGATCGTCTGACCCCCGATCAGGACACTCACAGGACCCAGGTTGCGGACAGTCACCGTCTGGCCTTCGGTTTCACCGTAATACCCTTGACGGATCGTCTGCGGCTGGGCCGAGAACCGCTTTCCCTTGACATCCACCTGGACTTCGATCCGCAGCGTGTAATCGGCATCGTTGACGTCGGTCAGCGTTGTAAACGATTCCGTGGTCGACGTGCTGGCCACGCCGCCCCGCTCGTCCATCGTCTCCGTCTGGATCCGGACCCGCTTCCACGCGCCGGGCGAAAAACGGCCCCATTGGTGCCTAGCCCGAGCCGACTCGTCCGCCCAAAGTTGCAGACAGGCGAAACTACAGCACATGATGAACGTGCCGAAGCAGGCCGAACGAGCCCAACCAGGATGTGAGGAACGAGGAATTGGCATGCGCTGATGGCCGATCATTGTCGAACGGTCGGCAACGGCTGTATATTCCCAGCCAGAGGGGTTCCATGGCGCGACAGGTCGGTCGCCGCGCCGCCGCAGGCGTCATTTTCGGACCGCCAAGACGCGAAAACCGATATGATCGTACCGCCGTTCGGGCTCAAATCGCAGCCGAAAAGCGGATCGGCAAGGCCAACCATCGTCCGCCCAGCATCCGCCGCGCCGGGACCGTGGCCGTGCTCGCTGCGGGTCGCACTCGCTTTCGCCGCATAAAGGTCTGGGT
>Ga0194121_10002840_pt1 | contig 27000 bp, 27 predicted proteins | sample TA2MahCa50mmetaG_FD_148609 | JGI IMG/M metagenome (GOLD analysis project Ga0194121, IMG submission 148609) | Freshwater microbial communities from Lake Tanganyika, Tanzania - TA2015020 Mahale Deep Cast 50m | ecosystem: Environmental > Aquatic > Freshwater > Lake | place: Tanzania: Lake...
CGACGCTCTCGGCTTGGAGGCGCTGTGTAGTACCCAACGTGGGTAATACACCCTTGCCGCTCTAACCCTCGGAAAATCTTTGGCTTAGAGGTCTGCTTGGCCGCTTCGCAGTAAACTCCCGCTAGCGGTTGAATGGCGGTGGCGAGGGCAACATTATCGAAGGTCAGACCACGAGAAAAGACGTCGTTCGGTATGACGGTAGATTCCATTCGGATCGAAGTGATCAACACATCGGAAAGTAAACCGGTGTAGCCTGGCTGCGCTGTCCCATTCAGAACCGCGGTCGTCTGGCCGGCTGAGTTGGCGAAGAAACGAAAGTTCGAGCCATCGGAGAACGTCAAGTCGAATCGAACCGTATTACCGCGCCAAGTCGTGTGGTTGAATGCGATGGCGCTGGTTGGAAAAGCGGGTGTAAAGACGACATTGGTTAGTTGCCCATTCAGTGTGCCATATACCGCCATTACGCCGGTTGGTTGATAAGCGCCGGCGCCCCAGGATGAAATGAAGGAATTGGAATCGGTGGTGCGGTCCACCGAGTAGGTGACGTTGTTGCGTGTGGCCCACGGTGAAGCGGATCCGGAGCCGGTGAATCCAGTGGTGTTGAAGTCGTCGGTCACCGCGCCGGTGACCTGAGAGTTCAAATAGACGAAGTTGTTCGTAACATTTAGCGTAGCGGCCGGAAGAGCCGCCGAGACCAAGATAGACAGGACAGAAAGGTGGATCTGCATGACTGGTATCGCGCATCCCGTGAAAAACCGGTGGCGAGCCGTCATATCCTGAATAGTGATGAAAAAGCCTGTCGTTCCTTCGAATGGCCCCAAGCCTGTCGGCCCCTACACTCCCGGTATCATGGCCGGCGATTTTCTCTACGTCAGCGGCCAAGGCGCGCGCGTGCCGAACGGCGACATCCCACCGGACTTCGACACGCAGGTCCGCAACACCATCACGAACGTCCGGTCGATCGTCGAGGCCGGCGGCCTGTCGATGGCTGACATCCTTTACGGCCAGTTCTACCTCGCCGACATGAAGAACTATCCGCAGTTGGCGCGGCTTTGGAAAGAGGCGTTCCCTGGCGGCGGGCCGGCGTACGCGGTGCTTGGCGTGGCGCGCATGCCAACCGAGACGCCGACCGAATTCAACGCCGTGGTCGCGAAGGGCGCGAAATCGCCGCAGGCCGATGTGCGGGAAGCGGGCGGGCGATTGTACTTCGGCGCTATCAGCGGTGCGACGCCCGCGATTGCGATGGAGAATCTCGCCAAACGCGCGAAAGCCGTGGGCATCGACCCTGGCCACTTCGCCTTCCTAAACGCCTATTGCTCCAACGGCACGACACTCGCACAATTGAACGAAGTCTACGCGCCGTACTTCGACGCCGGCAACGCGCCGGCTCGCGCGTCGATGCTGGTCGATTCCCTGCCCCCGGGCGTCAATGTCACACTCACTGGAGTCGCCGTGCGGGATCTGGCGAACCGGCGTGTGGTACGGCCGCGCAACATGGCGCCGAGCCGAACCGCAAGCCCGGGCGTGTGGGCGGGCGACACGTTTTACCTATCTGCCAAGTCAGGCTTCATTCCAGGACCGCACGCGGGGATCTACGCAACATCGGTCGAGCATCAGGTCCGGCAGACGATGCGGAATTTGCTTGACGGGCTAGAGGAGACGGGCATCGATTTTTCGCACTGCGTCGCGGCCAACGTATACGTCGACGACCTCACCGAGTTCTCGAAGATGAACGGCGTCTACGGCAGCTACTTCGGCGCGATGCCGCCCACGCGCACGACGGTGCAGCCGATGAAGCCCGTCGAGCGCAAGGCCACTGCCGATGGCAAGTTTCCTATGCTTGAGCAGGTGTCGTTGGTGGCGTGGAAGGGCTAGCGCGCCGAGGCTCCGATGCCGCCGCGCAGGTTGTTCAGCATGGTGAGCATCGCGGGCACAAGCGTGATGATGAACACGACGGGCAGAATGAACACAACCGTCGCGAGCACCATCTTGATGCCGGCTTCGCCGACCGCTTTTTCGCCGCGTAGCTTGCGGCGCATGCGCAACGCATCGGCGTACACCTTGAGTGCTTGCGAGAGGCTTGTTCCGAACCGCTCGGACTGAATGATCATCGCGGCCAGCGACTTGATGTCTTCAATACCCGTGCGGCGCACAAGTTGCTGAAACGCCTTGCTGCGGTCCTGCCCGGCTTTAACCTGCATGACGACCGTGAAGAATTCGCCGGACAGTTCCGGGTAGATGAACTGCATCTCCTCGCACACGCGGGTAAGCGCTTGATCGAGCGCCAGGCCGGTTCCTAGGACGATGCCGAGCAGGTCTACCGTATCCGGCAACGCCTCTTGCAGCTTGGCGCGGTATCGCTTCATCAAGCGATACAGCACCTGCTTCGGGAGCAGCCAGCCGAGCAGAAACGCGGGCGCCAATCCAAGAGCCTTCGAGAACAGCGGCTTCCCTTCCTCCTGAACGATCCACGAACCGACAAGCAGAAACAGCAAGAACGCCAAGTTGAACATTGCGAACAGCGCCAACGCCTCGCGCTTACGGAAACCGGCTTGGCGCAACAACTGCTCGCTCTCTTCGAGAACGCTATCGACGCCGGGGATCAGCGCCACGAAGTACAAGAACGAATTCAGGAACCCGCCGCCGAGCTTGCGTTTGGCCTCGCGAGAACCCCCCTGTTTTCGATTGGCCATCAACTCGTCGAGGCGATCGTCGAGCGGATTCTCTTGTGGCTGCAAGAGTTGAAAGGCGCTCCAACCCATCGCGGCGAGCGCAGCAAACATGAGGATGAAGAAGAGGATCGCCATGGTTTAGATCTTCGGATTGGAGAGCTTACGGATGACGAGAATGCCGAGGCATTCCGAGCAGACGGCGTAGATGAAGAACATGCTGCCGACTTCGTCGTTGACGAGAATATCGATGTACTCGGGCTTCATGAACCAGAGTACGAGACCGAACATGATCGGCATGCCGCACAACAAGGCCGCCGACCAGCGTTGCTGCGCGGTTCCGGCTTTTAGCTTCTCGTGAAGGGCGAGGCGCTCGCGCACCAGCAGCGCGAGGTTCTCGAGAACGGCCACCATGTTCGCGCCGGTTTGGCGCTGTAGGATTAGACCGGTGATGAAAAACTTCAGATCGATAAGCGGAATGCGCTGGCCGAGATTGTGAAGCGCGGCGTCGAGCGTGGAGCCGAGCGCCATCTCTTCCATCAACTTCTTGAACTCCTGGCGGACGGGGTCGGGCGACTCGGTGCCGATCGTTTCAAGACCCGACTGAATATTGTGGCCTGCTTTCATCGACCGGTTGAACAGATCGATGGCATCGGGCAATTGCGTCTCGAACTTCGACAGGCGCGCGGCACGCTTGCGCATGATCAGCCCGAGTGGGATCGCGGCGACCAGTGCGGCGAACAACACGCGAATCGCGAGCAGCGGAATGAACAGCGAGAACACCAGGAACATGCCGATGAAGAGCAGAGCGGTGATGCCGAGCACATCGGCGGCGCGATAACGCAGGTCGGCTTGATTGATGTAGGGCTGCAACCGGCCGAGCGTTCCGCCCCAGGTGAGTAACTCGCCGAGCCACGCGAAGGTGCCGCGTTCTTCGCGGCGAAGAAGGTCGGCGCGCTCGCGGCGGCGCTCGCCGCTGGCGCGCGAGCGAAGTTCCCGCAAACGCTGTTGCAACGTTCCGGCCGAGGCTTGTTCGGGCACGGAGAAGACATAGTAGCCGGCGGCGAAGAAGGCCGCACCGAAGATCGCGAAGGCAACGAAGAAGAAGCCGAGCACTAGTCAGCCACCTCCTGCACTTCGCTGTAGATCGCGTCGTCGAGATGGACGCCGTAGGCGCGGATGCGGTCGGCGCAGATCGGCTTGTACCCGGTGGCACGGAACTTGCCAAGGGCGCGGCCGCCCGCGCTGATGCCTTCGCGTTCGAATTGGAAGATGTCTTCGATGGCCATCATGTCGCCGTCGACGCCGGTGACTTCGCTGATGCTGACAACCTTGCGGGTGCCATCGGTCAGGCGCGCGCAGTGGACCACGAGATTCACGGCGCTGGCGAGCATCTGGCGGATGACGCGGTCGGGGATCGAAGAACTCGCCATCATGACCATGGTCTCAAGACGCGAGAAGGCGTCGCGGCCTGTGTTGGCGTGCGTTGTTGTCATCGATCCGTCGTGGCCGGTGTTCATGGCCTGCATCATGTCCATGGCTTCGGCGCCCCGGCACTCGCCAATGATAATGCGGTCGGGGCGCATGCGGAGGGCATTGATGACGAGATCGCGCTGAGAGATGGCGCCGGCGCCTTCAATGTTCATCGGGCGCGTTTCCAGGCGCACGACGTGATCCTGCTGCATTTGCAACTCGGCGGTGTCTTCGATGGTGACGACGCGCTCTTCGTCACGAATGAACCGCGAGAGTGTGTTCAGCATGGTCGTCTTGCCCGAGCCCGAACCGCCCGAGACGACAATATTCAGACGAGCCTTGACGGCGCCGGCGAGAAATTCAATCATGCCGGGCGTAAAGGTCTCCAGCCGCAACAGATCGTCAACGGTCAGCAGCTTCTTGCCGAACCGGCGGATTGACATCACGGGCCCGGTCAACGAAAGCGGCGGAATGACCGCGCAAACACGGCTGCCGTCGCCGAGGCGGGCGTCGACGATGGGCGAGGAGTCGTCGATCCGGCGGCCAATGTTTGAAACAATTCGATCGATGATTGTTCGAACGTGGGCAGTATCCTTGAAGCGCACGCTGGTTTCGACGACCTTGCCGTTGCGTTCGACGTAGACCGAATCGGGCCCATTGACCAAGATGTCGCTTATGGTCAAGTCCTTCATCAGAGCTTCGAGCGGTCCAAGGCCGTAAACTTCGTCGAGGACTTCTTCGATCAGACGGTCGCGCTCGCCGGCGTTGAGCGGGATACCTTCGTCGCGGACGATGCGCTCAATGTTGACGCCGAGGGTCTCGCGCACGCCGTCCTTGTTAAGGCCACGCAACTGCTCCGGGGTAAGCGTCGTTAGCAGTTTGGCGTGGATCCGCGTCTTGATGCCGAACCATCGGTCGGCGCCAGCGGCGGGGCGTGGAGTCGCGCGGGTGGACATGAACGATTACGCGGTCTGCGCCAACTCCTTCTTCACGCCGGTGGCTTTGTCGGCGAAAGCGCGGAGAACGCGATCCATGTCGGGGAAGGCCTGACGGTCGGTGACAAGCGGACGCGCTCGGTTGATGCTGGCCAGCATCGCCGCCGAATCGGGGATGCCGTAAAACACGGGCTGGTTTAGCGTTTGCTGTACCTGTTCGAGCGACGCAACCTGCGAGCCCGGCTTCTTCTGATAGCGATTGATGACGATTTTGATTTGATCGGCGGTGAAGCCGAGGCGCATCAGATAGCTCAGGTATCGCTGGGTGTTTCGGATCGCGGGGAATTCCTGCGTCGTGACGAGGAAGATCGCCGAGGACACTTGCAGCGCCGCGAGTGTGAGTTCGTTCGACAAGTCGCAGCTGGCGTCGAGGACGATTGACTCGTATTTTTCTACTAGGAACGTCGTGAACTCGCGCAGCATCGAATCGCTGAAGGCGGTGCGCGGCTGTTCGAGCGAGTCGGGTGGTCCGACGAGCAGGAAGCCGGTAGCGTCGCGGGTGACGAAACCTTCGAACAGCGACTGGTCGAGGCGATCGAGATTTTCTCCAACCTCGACGAGCGTGTATTGCGGCGCGGCGCCAACTTGCATCGCCACATCGTTCGATGTCCAATTCAGGTCGAGCAGCACGGTTTGCTTCTTGCGCTGCGCCTGAATGGTCGCGAAGTTGACGGCAAGCGCCGTAGTGCCGACGCCGCCTTTGGCGCCTAGGAAAGTGTATACACGGCCTAACTGGCTGCCGCCGGTGATAGCGCGGCGGGGCGTGCGTTCGAGCCGCGTCAGGGCGTCGCGGAGATCGCTGCGCTTGAGCGGCATCGTGAGGTAGTCGTTCGCGCCGCTGCGGATTGTGAGCAGGATGCTTTCGCCGTCTTCGGAGTAGTCGCAGACGATGACGTAGAGATCGGGCACGGCCTGCTTTAGTTTTTCGAGCGCCTTGATGCCATTAACCGGATCGGCGGAAATGTCGAGAAACAGCGCTGCGTCCGGGTGCCGGTCGACGTCTTGCAGGACGCGGATGTAGAGGTTCGCGGAGACTTCCGGATACTCGCCGACGATGCGCGCGTTGGGCGTGTTGGCGGTGGTATCGCGGACGAGGTCGCGGACCTGGTCGTCGGCGGAAGCGATTAATAACGTAAAGGACATTCGCTGGTTCTCTTTTCGGTTAGGGCAGACACTCCCCGGCGTCCGGGTCGCAGCCCGCGCTTTCGATCGGCATGGACGTCAGAAACTCGGGCATCTGGACGGGCGGCAGGCCGAGGTAACTCATAAAGTGGCGGAACTGGTAACCGGTGATGCGGATACTGAGGGCGTCGGGAATACAATCCGTGCTGCACTGGCTGCCGTCGCATTGGAAATCTTCAAGAGCGCCCGACTCTACGTTTCGCGTGTAGTAGTTGATGGTGATGTCGGCGGTGCCGCCGGCGAACTCCTGTTGATCCATGTGCACGGGAACATGCGTGCGCATCCAGTTGCGGACATTTTCGCCGCCCTGATAACAGTGGGTGGCGGCGTAGCGCGCGCCTTCGCGCGTCCACTCCACCGCGGAGTGCCAGGTCCAAAGCAGTTGTGCCGTGAAGATGATCATGAAAGTCAGCGGGAAGACCACGCCGGCCGAGGTCAGGACGAACTCGACCGAAGCCTGTCCTCGTTGATTAGAGCGAGCCATAGGGCACCCTCACCACCGGCCGCAGAAGGAACGTTTCATTGGGGAAAAACGGAATATTGGTGCGAACCGAATAACCGTCGGGAATTGTGACGACAACAAAATCGGGTCCGCGGCCGCCTTGGCCGATATCGCAACCGGTCGAGGAGCAATCGCATTCGCCGAGTTGGGGGTTGTCGGTGGCGATGCGTTCGAGGCGCACGGTGATGAGGTCCGGCGTGAGATTGGCGAGAATCAGATCGCCCGCCGTATCGCCAACCCCGCGTGTCGCGAGATTCTTTGCATCGGCGACGATGGGGTCGCCTTCGTCGCAAAAATTTACGCCGGTTTGCGAAGAGGCGTAGCGAGCCGTGGTGTAGAGAATTTTCTGGAGCGTGTAGTAGGTCCAGGTAATGCGCGCGAACTCGATCGTGCCCCACAAGAGCATGGCCATGATGGGGATGAAGAGAACAGCTTCAAACAGCGAGGCTCCGGACTGGCGCGCGCGTCTCATTTATGCAGCACCACCTTTCCGGGGCCTGTCGCCAGCGTGCAGCCGTCGATGCGGCCGGCGCGCAATGGCATGACGGAACCGAGATACAGCGCTTGAAAGCGACCGTTGGTGTCGTTGGAATTCAGCGTGACGTCACCGACGGCGGGTTCGAGCAGGAACTGGCGGTAGCCGAGGATCGGCATCGGAGCCGACGAAGCAGTCTCGACGATGGCGACGGTGATAATGCGACGATTGTTGCCGGTGTAGGCGGCGTAGTCGTCAAGTTCGGCGACATCGGTATCCTGCGGCGCGGCGCCGAGAACTGTATCGGTCTCGGCGACGGCGCTGCAGGCGGCAGGCACGGTCGACGAATCGAACCGCGCGGCGAGTCCACACAGGAACGAACGAACGGGAGTGGACACCTGATTCTGATTGCAGTTGTTTGGCGTGGCGTTCGTCCAGATAGTCTCTTCGGCATTCACGCGCGTGCAGGCGTAGGTAGGATCCGTACCCGGCGACATGCCGAGAGACCCTTGTCGAAAGGCCTGCGTCTGCTCATCGGCGAGGATGGTGGCCGACTCGTTGTATTTGTTCAGCAGCACGTAGGGCACGCGCTGCGTTCCGGCCAATCCAGCCGGCGTTGGTCCGCCGTTGCAGAGATATCCCATCGTGTAACGGGTGCCGGCGACAAAGCCAAAATTAACTGTATCGTCGATCGATATAGCTTGCAGAGCGATCGGTTCGATGCCGCATGCCTGACAAACGGGCGCGCTGACGCCGGCGACGGCTTCGGCGACGAGGTTCAACCGGCCTTCCTGCGCGAGGGAGAGAAACCGCCAAAACACGAGAGGCGCCTCGCCGCGAACGGTGACCTTCACGTGGCGCGCGGCGGACGAACCCGCTTCACCGCCGGTCGCGCCTTCTGCGCCGGTGGCGGCCGAGGCGGTGTCGTAATAAGTGAACTGTGGCGCTTCGCTGTTCAAGTTGCCGTTCGATTCGCCGATCGTACCGCCGCCGAAATCGTACATGTTGCCGCGGCCGTTGGCGGTGGTGATGGCGTAGTTGGCCGCTGTTGTGGCGCTTTCGATTGCGGCGTCGGTCATCGTCAACCGCAGGGCCGCGGCCTGCGCCATCGAATTGGCGGCGAGCTTAAGATCGTGCCGCGCGCTGTACATGCGACCGAGGTCAACGGCGAATCCGATGAGGCCGAAGAAGACGGGCACAAGCAGCACGATCAACTGAAAAGACACACTTCCACGCACTTGGCGCCGATGGCGTCCGACAGGCATCGCGTTACTTGGGTTCCTGGTGTCCACGCGGTCCAAGGAATTCCGGCTTCGCCGCGTCCTTTCCGGCGGGCTTGCGCTTTTTCGCACCGGCGCCCTTGTCGTCAGGCGCGGCGGGCAAGAAGTCCGACACCCAATCTGGCAGCTTCGGCTTCTGATCCACCGGCGAGGGCTTTACAAATCGCGGGGTGATCACAACGAGTAGTTCTTCGGCGGTTTTCTTGGTCGAGCGGCTGCGGAACAATTGGCCAACGATCGGCACATCGCCCAGCCACTTTACTCGCGACATGGTTTCGACAACGCGGTTGTCGATCAACCCAGCGACCGCGAAACTTTCGCCGTCGTTCAGTATCGCTTCCGTCTCGGCGTAACGATTGGCGACCGCCGGAATCAAGAAACCTTGCAGCGTAACGGCGTTGGCGTAGTCGAGCGAACTAACCGAGGGGCGCAGCTTCAAATGAATTTTGCCATCGCCGGTGACTTCCGGTTTGAAGTCGAGTTGGACGCCGAACTTTTTGAACTGTACGGTAACGACGGGCGCGGTGGCGCCACCGGTGGAAGTGGCCGTTAAGGTCGGGAACGGGAATTCGCCGCCAGCGAGAAAGCTGGCTTCCCTGCCTTCGAGCGCGATCAAGTTCGGTTCGGCGAGAATCTGCAGGAGGTTGCGGGCCTGCAGCGCACGGATGGTGGCGCCGATGTTGAGATCGGGCCGGAAGACGAACATGTTCAGCAGGTCGGCGAAGTTCAGGGTGGAGTTGGTGAATTCCTGATTTTGGAACTGCAACTGGCTAAAGCGCGGCGTGGCGAACTGTTGGGTGGACAACTGACCGAGCATGCGGTCGTTTCTACTGAAGTAGTTAAAACCGACTTCCTGCATGGCGATACGGTCGATGGCGGCGAACTTTACCTCGAGCATGACCTGGCGGAGTTCGGCGGGCCGCGGGGTCTGGATCATGTTGACGACGCGCTTTGCGTATGTGGAAGCAAGCGCTTCGGCCTTCTTCGAGGCGGCAACGGAGTCGGCCGAACCAGTCAGAACGATGGTCTCGGTGTTACCGGTCACAACAACAGATCCGCCGGTGATGGCGGACGAGACGGCCTTCCTGACCGAATCGAATTCGGTCATGTCGGCGTTCACCGTAACGTTGAACCGGCGGGGCGTTCCACCTGTCTCCCAGATCACGACAGTAGCCTTCCCTAACCCCTTGGCGTTGATCATGACTTCACGCGGCGAGACGACGGCGACGTCGGCGACTTTCGGTTCGGAGGCGGCAACGGTGCGGACGTCGTTGTCGAACTGGAAAAGTTCGCCACGGCCCAGGACCAGAGTGATCTCGCGCGGCGGTGCGGTTTGCGAAAAAGACACAACGGCCGACGTCGCCGCGAGCAGCGTAGCCGGCCAAAACGAAAGTCGAGAATTTTTCATGGGGAAGATCGGACTCTATTCCTGGAAGGTTTCTTGTACGTGGCGATCGCCGCGGAACACGTCGATAATGGCGCGCGGCTTGGGGGGCTCTTTTTTCTCAACCGGCTTGGGGGGCGCCGGTGGTTTTTGCGCTGGATCCTCCGCGATGAGCGCGGCCCACGCTTTGTCGTCTTTCAAATTCGGCATGTTCAGCAGGGCGCGCGACGGCATGCGGCCGCCCGACATCGCCCGTGCTTTCGCGGTGCGGACGAACAAACCCGGGTCGATCGTTTCCGAAGTGACCGATAACACCTCTTCGGATTTCGACTGATCTTTCGGGTTGCGGAGCGCCAAACTGATTTTGCCTTGATTCTTTGCGAGTTCCACCACACGCGCCTGCTCCGGCGTGACGAGCAGCGTGACGGAACGATTGCCGGTGGAGGGCGTGGCTGTGGGCGCCGCGGCGGCGCCCGTTGTGGGAGCGGCGGTTTGGGCTTCAACGGTTCGGCCGATCGACAAAACCGTGACGTCTTCGAGAACCGTTGTCGTCACGGCCTCGGCCATCGAACCGGTCTTCGTGAAGAGAACATCGACATGCGAGCGGGGCTGGATCAAGCCACCCGCGCTGGCGGAATCGGCGACTGAGACGGACACGGCGCGTTTGCCGGGCTCGATGAGAGAGGCGACGCCGTCGGCACCGGTGACGCTGGAAACGCGGTTGCTCAGGATCGGTTCGTTCTGTGTGACGGGAAACAGCAGAGAGCGGTCGAGCGCCATCGCTTCGTCGGCAAGAGCGTCTTTGGGGCGAATGTTCTCGATGACCGAAATCTTTTTGAGGTGTACTTTTTGGAGGCGCGTGCCGGCGGGAAGATCGGCCGCGGCGGCGACGACGGTGACCATCTTGTCCTTTTTCGGGGCGACCGTCTGCGCGTATAGGAACCATGTCAGCAGCGCGGCGGCGGCGAACGCGCCGCCGAAGATCATGAGTAGCTTCTGGCGATCCATCACGATTCCTTACCTTCGAGAAGACACAAGTCGAGCGGGAGCGTGGACACGGAGGACATTCTGATATGGTAGCAACACAGCATACCCCTAAAAGTTCCGTTGCAAAAGTACCGAACTTTCATCCGCATACAAGCGGGTCCAACCCGATTTTTCCAGTGCGGGAATGAGGGAATAGCGGGGGGGAAGAAGTGCATGCGTGAAGCCGTATTTCGTTACGATGTCTTCATAACCGGCGCGGACTTCGACGAGATCGACGAACTCCTTCATGAACGCTGCGCCGTAGTAGTCGCTGCGGCCGTCGAAGTAGACTTGGCGCACCCCCTTGAAGCGGTAGATGAGGTACCCGCCGTACTTGTCAGGGGCCAATAGCCGCGCTCCTTCGGGGAGATGTTCGACGGCGGCGACGGGGAACTCCTTCGCTGGAAAGCCGGCGCGAGAACCGAGAGCGGCAAGGGCGAGGAGCGCGAAGCACACGGCGCCGGAGACTGTGCCTTTTAGCGGTGCTTGTAGAGCGCCCAGGCGATCGCCGTATTCGAGCGCGCGGCGGACGACGTGGGGCAACAAACGCCATGCGCTCAGCCCGGCCGAGATTGCACCGGCGGCTAGAGGGAGTCCGGCCATTGCGAGAACGGGAAGGCCCCGGGCGGTGCGAAGGGCCATCGCCGAGAGCAAGAGCAGCGTAAGCGCACGCGACCACTGACCGGCGGCGAGGGCGCAGACAAAACCGACCACGCCAAGGAGCAAAACAACTCCGACCTGCCAGGCACCTTCGCTATGGAAGTTGAAGCTCTGAAACTCAGCGACGCGGCTAAGGAGTTCGGTGTTGCGAAGGTAATCGAGGAGATGGCGGTGGAGTTCCCATCCGTAAGGATTGATGAAACTCGCAACAACGGCGACAAGCGCGGCGGCGCGCGCGCCGTAGAAAATGCAGAAAACGGGGAGTAGAAAGAAAGACCCGTGAACATTGGCCCAGAGCATCCCGATTATGAAGGCCCAAGGCATTTTCATTCGCGCGCGTTCGAGCAGCGTGAGCGCGGCTAGGAGCAGCACCCAGCCGAAAACGTGCGGGCGCGCGAGCCAGTGCAACTGCGCTGTCGTGAGCATAGGCGAAGCGAGCAGGCAGATGGCGAAAAAGTTGGCTCCGCAAACGAACGAAAGGCGCACCCAGAGCCACGCCGAGAAGGCGATCGCGGCGATGTAGAGGAGCGCGACGCCGCGCAGTCCGGCTTGTTTGTGTACGAGGCCCATCGCGACATCGGCCGCCCACTCCCAGGCGAACCACGCGCCGCCGGGTTTTGAGAACGAGTATTCGTCGACACGCGGCACGGCGCCGCGATCCGCGATTCGCTCGCCGGTTAGGATGTGCCAGCCCGAGTCGGAGTCGCGATACAGTTGCTCCGGCGCGTTGTAAAACACCAAGGCATACAGGGCCGCGAACAGACTCAGCGCCAAGGCGAAGTCCGGCAGAAAAAGGCGGACGCTGCTCGACGCCGAGCGCGGCTCCATCGAGATTCTCTTACGGCTACTGGCCGGTGGCGCCGATCGAGGTCAGGCCCTGCGTGATGCTCGAATAGAGCGATACGACGGCGGTGGAAAGCTGATTGACGGTGGTTATGAGCGCGAGACCGACGGCGGCGACGATCAACGCGTATTCAACGAGATCCTGGCCTCGCTCATCGCGCCACAGCCGATTGACGATTGATTGCAACATGCGAACTCCTTGCTTGTGTTAGCGGGCGGCCTCGGCCAGCCCGGTTGATTTCTTAGCGTCTTCCGGGACAAAGAATAGCTTAACGCCCCGGCCGACCGATTTCCAAAACGAGTGATGTTCCTTACGCGAGATCGTGACGGGCTTGCCATCGGCCGATGCGACTTTGCGCAGGTTGTCCAAAATTTGCGGCATGTCCTTGCGATACTCGAGCGCCAGTTCGAGTTCCTTGCGGGCGCCTCCGAGATCGCCTTTGTCATAGAGGTACGCTGCGAGATTGTTGTGAGCGACCCCCAAGTCCGACGAGGCTTGGCGGAATTGCGCGAGGGCTTCCTCGGGATGATCGGCAACGGCGATACCGAGATTATTGCGAGCGGTCTCGGAAGCGGCGTTGAGCGAGATGGCCTTGCGGAAGGACTCGGCGGCTTCCTGTTTGCGGCCTTGCATGAGCAGGTTGTAGCCGAGGTTATTGTGGAGTTCATCGCGCCAACCGGCGCGTTCGACGGCGCGGCGGTGCATCTTCTCGCCTTCGGTCCAACGGAATTGTTGATCGAGCGCAACGCCGGCCCAGGAGAGCACGGCGGCCGAGACCTTTTCATGGGCGGAGATAAAGGCGGTCAAGCGGCGGGCGGCTTCGGCGGCGCGATCGGCGCGGACCAAAGCGCGGGCGGCGTAACGGACTGCGACCTCGGAATCGGGGAAGCGCTCGGCGGCGAGGCGGAGGTGCTCCAATTCGAGTTCGGGGTAGCCGATGCGGCCATATTCGGTGGCGAGATCGACGCGGGCGCGGACATTGTTGGGTTTGGCGGCGACGGCATCGCGGAGTTCGCGAACGCGGGGATTTCCCTCGCCAGCGTCGACGGCGTTGAGCACCTGCTTGTGCATCATCGGCGGCAGCCCCGTCGATGGAATCGTGGCGCGCGCCTGCTTTGGCGAACGGGTGCACGCACTGATCGCGAGGAGGGCCAACAGTAGGTTTAAGTTCTTCATCAGGAGTTTTCTACCCGTTTGATGAATTCTAGCTGATCTCCGACTTGCGTGCTCGTTTGGGCCGCGTAGCCGGCCGGGAGTTCCAGAACCGAATGGGCGCGCAGGCAGATCGACATGCGAGACCGTTTCATGTTGTCCCGAATCTTCAACACCTTCTTTTGTTTGCTCAAGTAAAGCACATCGATGGGGAACTTCATGCCGAAGGTATGTACGGCTTCGCAGGGCACGATCCAGAGGCCCTGGCCGGGTTCGAGGCTTTGGTGTTTGAGCAATCCAGTTCGTCGTTTCTGACTTGTGTCGGCGATGTCGGCGGCGGCGGCCAGTTCGGACTGGCGGTCCGTGTTCCGGATCAACAGCTTAGTCGGCACTCTGGTCGGATACTCCTGTTTAACACTTAGTCGCCGGAATTGTTGCGGGGTGTGAGAACTTTCCGGACGCGTAAGGGTTAGACTAACGGATTGGCCATGTTCCTGCAATCGAAACTTTTCCGGATCGCCTTCGTGGCACTGCTCGCGCCGTCCGCATTTTCCCAGACAACGACGGGCGCGGCCACGTTTGGCGAAGTCATCAACCTGGGCGGGACGCCCGCCGATATTGTCGTGGACGAGGTGCGCGGCCGGATTTATTCGGTCAATTCGGCGGCGAACCGAGTGGATGTGATCAGCCTCGCCGAGCACAAAGTGCTGAGCCGCGTTACCGTTGGAAATTTTCCGATCGCGGCGGCGCTGTCGCCCGACAAGGCGTTTCTGTACGTGACCAATACGCAGAGCGCGAGTCTTTCGGTGATCGACGCGGGCACGATGAATGTGACGAATACCATTAGTCTGCCGGCGAAACCCGAAGGTGTCGCGGTAGGCAACGACGGCCGGGTGCTGATTACGACACAAGGCGCCGGACCGGGAAATCAGTTGAACACGTTGTTGCTGTTCGACCGAATGCAGACGACGGGACAGCAGGTGTTCGCAGCGCCGTCACCGCCGCCGATCAATACGCCGAATCCGCTTCCGGCGGTCTTCGCGGGCCGGCCGGCGACGGCGTTTCCGGGCCGTCTGCTCACTACGCCGGATGGCAACTTTATTATCGGGATGGTGGCGATCAACCAGAACGCCAATACCGCGCAGACGACGTTATTCGTCTACGAAGTTGCGTCGGGGACGGTCATCCGTAACCGTACTGTCACCGGGCAATCGACGATCCTGAGCATGGCGCCGGATGGCAGCCAGTTCATGGCGGGATCGACGCTGTACGATACGGCGTCTTTGGCGGCGGTTGCGCAGATGTCAACCGCGAGCCTGCCGTTTTTCATTACGCAGTTTGGCAATCCGGGATTTAACATTCAGCGCAACCTCGGCGGCACGGCGTATTCGCCGGACGGAACAACTCTGTACGCAGCCTTCAATACGGCCGCGACCACGGCGCGGCCGGTGTCGAACGTTCTCTACGTCGCGACCCCTGGAAACCTGGGGGTGCGATTGGGCCTGCGATTGAGGGAGTCGATTCTTGGCACGTTGGCGATTACGCAGGACGGCAACGACGTATTCGCGATTTCCGAATCCGGGTTGCTTTACATGCCGATTGGCAAACTTTACGATTTCCCCCTGCTGCAACCGGAGACCACACAGGTGTTTCTTGCGCTGGACGAATGCAACAAGGGAATCGCGCGCACTTCGATTCGGATCGCCAACCTAGGTAAGGGGCGGCTGACCTATTCGATTCCGAACACGACGACGGCGCTGGTGATGCAACAATCGAGCGGCTTGGCGCCGTCGTCGATCCAATTTACGATGGAACCGGGCCGCAGTGGCGTTGTCCGCCAACCCGGAACGAATTTGTTTGCGAACGCGGGGGGCGGCGGCGGCACGGCGATCAATATTACGCTGCAATCGCTGGACGCGATCAACTTCCCGAATGTCATTCGCGTGTACATGAACTTCAGGCAGCGCGACCAGCGCGGCGTGATCTACCCGACGCCGGTGACGCTGAACAATCAGGAAGGGCTGTGGGACATGGTGCTCGACGAGCCCCGCAAGCGGCTGTATATTTCCAACTCTGGCTTTAATCGAATCGAGGTATTCGACACGGCGCGGCGGCGGTTCCTGGACCCGATCAACGTAGGCCAGTTTCCACGTTCCCTGTCGATGACACCCGATGGGCAGACGCTTTATGTTGGCAACAGCGGCGGGGAATCGATATCGGTGGTCGATCTAGAGTCGCAGCGCGTGACAGGCAGCGTCGACTTCCCGCCGATTCCACGCATCGGTCAACAGGCGCCGGTGAGGCCGCTGGCGATGGCGTACGGGCTTTCGGGTTTGCAGTTCATGATGTCGAACGGGAGTTTCTGGCGGCTGATCGGCAATACGGCGACGGTGCGTGCGGCCAATCCGGTCACACCGGTGACGATTGGCGGACCGATTTCAATGGTGACTTCGCCGGGCGGTGAGTTCGTATTGACGATGGCCGGCAACTCCAACGCGTATCTCTACGATGCGCTGGCCGATACCTACACAGCGGCGAGGCAGTTGTACGACCAGGCGCCGGTTTCTTACTTTGGCCCGCTCGCGGCCGGCAAAGAAGGCACCTATTTTCTGGCGAACGGACTGATTCTCAGCCCGAGTCTCGCCGTGATTGGCGGCACGGAACGGCCGGGCGTGACGCAGTTCGGTCCGCCGGCAGCGCCGGGCCAGCCGCCGACGCAGACGATCGTTTCGAACGGCCAACGCAACGTCGCGAGCGTTACGGCGCTGAATGAGAACATCTTCTTGCGCATGACGACGCCGGTGCGGCAAAACCTCAACGCCGCGACGCGCGACGACGCGCGGGCGACGCTGGAACTGGTCAACATTCAGACCGGCGCGGAAACGGTTGTCGCGGTAGCGCCCGAGAATCCGCAGTTCAGCGTCTTTGGCGCGGCCCGGGTTAACGTGCCGCCACGCCAAATCGTGGTGGACTCGAACAACACTGCGTATTCGATTGGCGTAAGCGGTTTGAGTGTCATTCCGATCTACTCGAACGGGACCGCACCGCGGCCGGAAATAACGGCCGGCAATCGCGGCATCGTCAACAGCGCCGACGGAACACAAAACCTGCGCCCAGGGTCGTTTATCACGGTCAGCGGCGCGCGGCTTGCGGATCCAGCGACGGCCGATACGATACCGGCACCGACTGTGCTGGGCGGCTCATGCGTCGTGATGAACGAGTTGCCGCTGCCGCTGATTCAGACCTCCGATGGGCAAATCTCGGCCCAGATTCCAGAGAATGTGCTGCCCGGCCCGGCGGTCATTCAGGTTCGATCATTGTCGCGCGCGGAGCAGAGCTCACCGGTTGTGGTAACGATCCGGCGTTAGAACGGCTTGGCGGCAGGAGCGCGTCAACCGAGCACGACTCGGAAGCCCACCAGATTGAGGCAGTCCCCAGCGCGGGCGTGTGCGCGCGCGGTGACCAAATGAGCCTCTCGACGCAGGTTGTGCATGGTCGATCCGCGGAGTACGAGGCGGTCGTTGTTCCACTGTGTCGAGGTCCACTCGGCGACATTGCCACAGCAGTCTTCGATTCCGTATGGACTGGCTGCGTGTGGATAAATTCCGATGGGACAGGGCGTCGATGGATACCGCGGATGTGGCGCAATTGCACTGTGAAGCATGACGGGATCGAATTCGTTGCCCCATGGGAAGAATCGGGCATCGATACCACGCGCCGCCTTTTCCCACTGTTGTTCGGAGGGAACGGCGCCGCCGGCCCAGGAGGCGTAAGCCGCGCAGTCGGCGACATAAGTCACAGGGTGACGATCGGTCCACTTCTGGGGCCATTCGTAAACGTGCGCTGGGGAGTCCGGCATGAAGCGGCCTGTCGCTTTGCAGAACGCCCGATATTGTGCGAAGGTGACGGGATGTTTGTAAATCCAAAAGGCTGGAAGCATCAAGGGGTGCTCTGGGCGCATCACATCTAACTAGCCCGCGGCGGCGCCCGAAGACCGTTCTTTGATTTCGGCGACCTGGGTATCGGTCAGCCCAAACTGAAACTCGCCGGCGGGAACGAATACGATCTCCGCACCGTCTTTTGGATTAATAGCGGCGTCTGGCATCCTATTAGTACATCGAACATGAAAACGAAAAATCCACCCGCGGGCGCGATCATTTCGCCGGACACGTTGCGAGAGAACCGGATTCCGCCGGGACAATCGCTAACGGTGAAGTGGCCGGTCCTCGACGCGTTCGGACCGCCGCGGGTGACAACTGCCGATTGGCGCTTGTCAATCTTGGGACTGGTCAACAACCCCGTCGATTTCGATTGGGAGCAGTTCAACACGTTGCCGCGCGTGCAGGTGTTTTCGGACTTTCATTGCGTCACGCGGTGGTCGAAACTCGATAATTTGTGGGAAGGGGTGTCGACGCGGCGCTTGATGGAGTTGGTTGGTGGCATGAAGCCGGATGCGAAGTTCGTCCTTGCATACGGCTACGACGGCGGATGGACGACAAATTTGCCGCTCGACGAGTTCCTGGCCGAAGACGCGCTGGTTTGCACGCATCACAACGGTGAGCCGCTGTCGATCGAACACGGCGGACCGGTGCGATTAGTGATACCGCGGCTGTATGCGTGGAAGTCGGCGAAGTGGCTAGCGGGCATCGAGTTGATGGCCGACGATAAAGCGGGTTTCTGGGAACGCAACGGGTATCACATGAACGGTGACCCGTGGACAGAGGAGCGGTTCGGCAGTGGCTGGTAAGTGGACTCGGCGGGCGTTTGCAGTGGGCGCAGTAGCGGCGGGCGCGGCTGTCGTCGCGGGTTCGCGACTGATTCCGATGGGATTCGTCAAGCAATGGTGGGCCGAGCGCGGGCGGCCGGTGGCGATGCCGCCGAAGCAAGTTGATGTTTCGAACTGGCCGGATCGCGGTGTGCACGCGGCGTGGCTCGGACATTCGACGGTGTTGCTGAAAATCGACGGCGTGACGGTGTTGACCGATCCCGTTTTCAGCGAGTATGCGGGGCTTGGAATCGGGCCGATTACCGTGGGAGTGAAGAGGCTGGTCAACACGCCGATGGTATTGACGTCGCTGCCCAAGATCGATCTGATTGTGCTTTCGCATGCGCACATGGATCACATGGATGTGCCGACGCTGCGAGCGTTGGAGAGTAAAGGCACCCACGTCGTGATGGCGTCGTCGACGGCGGATCTGATTCGCGGAGAGCGCTATGGAAGCGTGACCGAGTTGGGGTGGGGGAGGCACACGCAGGCCGGCAGGGCGGAGGTGACGGCGTTCGAGGTAAGCCACTGGGGCGCGCGGATGCGGACCGATACCTACCGCGGCTACAACGGCTACGTGATCAAAGTGAACAACCGCCAAGTGCTGTTCGCGGGCGATACGGCGCTTACCGATTCGTTCCGCAAGCTACCGAACAATGCAAAGCCGGAGCTGGCGATTTTTCCGATCGGTGCGTACAACCCGTGGATTCGGGTGCATTGCAATCCGGAGCAGGCGTGGCAAATGGGGAACGATGCGCGCGCGGAGATGGTGCTGCCGGTGCATCATAAGACGTTTCGCTTGAGTAACGAACCGCTGCATGAGCCGTTGGAACGACTGCATGCGGCAGCGGGTAGCGCAGTGAGGCGGATCGGTTGGACGGAGATCGGGGATACGTTCCGGTGGAGCTGAACGTGAAGGTGATTCCGCGCAGCGCGCGCGCCGAGATGGCTGGTGAGATGGCGGACGGCACGCTGAAGATTCTCTTGAAGTCAGCGCCGGAGGGAGGGCGCGCCAACTACGAGTTGTGTGGCTTTTTGGCCGGGGCACTTCGGCGTTGCGCGGCAGGAAGTGAAGATCGTGACGGGCGCTACGGCACAGCGGAAGCGGGTGCGGATTTTGACGCAGTTGTCTTGCGAGCGCGGGTGAAATCGTCGGCCAGTTGACGCGTGATCTTGGCGGCGACATCGGCGCTGGCGCCTCGGAATTTAGCGCCTTGCGACTCCTGGGTCGTGGACCAGATCACGTCGCCGTCCTTGTTCACAAGGCGTACCGACGCGGCGGCTTCGTGTTTGCGCTCGGCGATACGGGTCGACTCCTGCTCGCCGACGCTGAGACCGGACGCGCCGCGGATTGTGCCGGTCGATCGCGAGCCACCGATTTGTGTGCGCGCGTGCAGGCCTTCGCTGGATGAGAAAGTTTCCATGTAGACGAGGTCTTCGGATGCGCCCTTTAGTGTTGTGTCGGCGCGTTCGGCGTTCTCGGTGATGACGAAGAGTCTCGAGGCTTGTGGCGAACTGATCAGCATTTCGCGAAAGTGCTGCGCGGTATCGCCGCCGTGCAGACGTTCGACGAAGACACGCCTGACCTTGAGCAGTTGCGCGTCGTCTTGCGCGAAGGCCGCGAGCGAAATCGTAAGCCACAATACAACTCTCATCCTTTACCTGCCTTTCGCGCTTCCTGATCCTGATAGGTCACCTTGCGGCCGGTACGTGCTTCGAGGCTCGCGAGAACGGCGCGCACGTCCGATTTGTCGACCTGGAAAATGAGAGCCTGCTCGCGGTCGCCGGAGTCGTTGTAGCCGAGGGTGAGAAAGTGCTTGCGCGATTTGGCGAGCAGGAACAAGGGCGAAACGAGCACGGCGCTGACGTAGCGGCGGTCGACCTTCTGACCGTATTCGAGCGTGTGGATGCGGTCGTAGGCGATGGCGACGGATTTGCCCTTTGCGACGAACTGAAGCGTCTCGACACCGGTGGTCACGAGGCGTCCGGAGACGCGGCGGTCGAAGTCGGCCGAGGTGCCGCCAATGTAGTCGGCGCGGCCGCCGACACTCGCGGCGCTGGCGGCCAGAACCAGGGCCGCGATACATACAAACTGGCGCATGTATATAGATAGTGGCCGGTGCGGGGAATTATTCTCACGCAGTCTGCGATAATACTTGCGGCATGCTGCGAAAAATCCTGGAGTCGGCGAACATGGACACGCGCCGGCCGGAGATCGGCGCGCATTTCGAGTCGAGCGTTCCGGGCGTGCATGTCGTCGGCGATTTGGCCGGCGCGCCGGTGGTGAAACTTGCGATGGAGCAAGGGCATCGACTCGCCGGGCATTTGGCCGGATTGGAGCGGCGCGGCGATGTGGAATTCGATGTCGCGATAGTGGGATCGGGCGCGGCGGGGTTGAACTGCGCGCTGAGCTTGCTGGCGCGCGGGTTGCGGGTTGCGGTGTTTGAGAAGTCGTCGTTGGCCAATACGATCGAAGAGTTTCCGCTTGGGAAGGTCGTCTACGACGAGCCGGTGTCGCGGCCCGTTGAGGGTCCGCTGTGGCTGCAAGAGGCGACGCGCGAGGAGTTGTTGGCGAAGTGGGGCGAGGCGGCGAGCAATCTGGACGTGCGGCTCGGCGAAGAGGTATTGGGGCTCGTGCGCGATGGCGGCATTCTGCGCGTGACGACTTCGAAGGGGCAGTATACGACGGCGCGCGTTGTGATCGCGACGGGGCAACGCGGGAGCATGCGGAAGCTCGGCGTACCGGGTGAAAACCGCGCGAACGTACATCATCGTTTGTACAATCCGTCGCATTTTCACGGGGAGAATATTCTGGTCGTTGGCGGCGGCAACAGCGCCATTGAAGCGGCGGCGGCGCTGGCGGAGAGCGGCAACGAGGTGACGCTTGTGCACAGGGGCCGCGAGTTCCACCGGTTGTTCGCGGCAAATCGGACGAAGCTTTCGAAGTTTCGCGTGTTGCGCGAGTCGAAGGTCACGGCGTTTGAAGAGGCGAGCGCGATCGTGAACGGCGGACATGTGCCGTACAACCGCGCGTTTGTGCTCATCGGGGCCGACCCGCCCGCGGCGTTCTTAAAACAAATCGGCGTGCGTTTGGAGAACGAATGGACTTGGCGGCGTTGGGCGTTTTTGGCGCTTTCGCTGGCGGTGAGTTACTTCATCTACGGTGTCAAGGGCGGCGACAACAACGAGTTTTGGCCGTTTACCGGCTGGGGACACAAGCTGGTGAGCTTCGGCGGGCGCGGGTGGTCCTTCTGGTATACCGTGCTGTACACAACGCTGATGACCGTGTTCGGCATTCAGGCGATGAAGCGCTGGGGAATCGACCGGCGCGACAAGTTTCAAATCTGGCGGTATGTGTCGCTGATCGGTTTTCAGTGGCTGTTCTTTTTCTTGATTCCGGAGTTTCTGTTCCGAATTGCGGTGGAGAATCAGTGGTTAGGCGAGACGCTGGCGCGAGATCCGAACTTTACGAACAACCTGTGGCGATCGTACGGGCTGATCTATGCGTGGCCGTTGTTCTTTTACACGTTTATCGGCAATCCACATCAGGTGTGGATCTATTGGGGACTGCTGTTGAGCTTCGGGATTATTCCAGTATTTGTGCTGCTGTACGGTAAGCGGTATTGTTCGTGGATCTGCGGCTGCGGCGGGTTGGCGGAAACGTTTGGCGACCGCTGGCGGCATCTTGCACCGAAGGGCGCGGCAGCGATCCGATTAGAGAGGATGAACGTGGCCGTGCTGGGAGCGGCGATTGTCGTAACGCTGCTGCTGGTGGCAAGTGACGTTTACAAGGTCCTTGCGAAACCCGCGCAAACGGGGCTGGAATACTATCACCTGTTCGCCGATGTGTGGCTGGTGGGCATCTTGCCGGTGGGACTGTATCCGTTTCTGGGCGGCAAGGTTTGGTGCCGGTATTGGTGTCCGCTAGCGAAGATGATGGAGCTTTTCTCGGCGTGGTTTACGCGTAAAGGTTGGAGCCGGTTTGCGATCACCGCCAATGAAAGGTGCATCGCATGTGGCGAGTGCACGCGGAACTGCCAGGTCGGAATCGATGTGATGCGATTTGCCATGCTGCAACAAGAATTGAACAATGCAAACAGTTCGTGCATCGGTTGTGGGATCTGCGTCACGGTGTGTCCGATGGGTGTATTGCAGTTTGGTAAAAATCAAGGGAAACAAATCGCAAGTCCGCTCGTCCAAATAGATGTATGAAGGCAAGCATGAGAAACGGATTGGCTGGCATCGTGGCCGGCCTCGTGCTGCTCGGTGGAACTGTATCGCGGTGCCCGGCGGCGTGCGCGATCGAGACGACAGCGGAGCGGATCGGCGGGTTTGAGACGCGCTCGACGGCGGTGGAGCAAGCGGTGCCGATGATAAAGCGTGGCGAGTACGGTCTGGCCTTGTTGCGCTTAAACACGGAGGCGCCGGAGTCTTCGGTGCCGCAACAGGCGCGGATCATCGGAGCGTATGCGTTGCTGGTGGCCGGCGAAAAACTTGGCGCGTTTTAGTAGTCGCGTTAAGATGGGCCTTGCTTCGCGTCAATACAGAACTGCGTTCGAGTCCATTACACGGCCTTGGTTGTTTCGCTGTGCGCGCGATCGCGCGCGGCGAGGTAGTTTGGCGGTTTGACGAAGGCCTCGACGTTGTCGTTGAGGCATCCGCATTGGACTCGCTGCCGAACACAACGCGCGAGTTTTTGAAGGTGTATGGATACGCGCTCGAAGGCGCGATGGTGCTTTGCGGCGATCACGCGCAGCACATGAATCACTCCGCCGATCCAAACGTGATCGAGATCGGCGACGGCTCCAACGTCGCGGCGCGCGATATCGCGGCGGGCGAGGAACTGACCTGCAACTACTTCGAGTTCGATGCGTTGGCGGGCGCGAAGCTCGGTGATTGACGCGCAGATGAAGATCGCCGTTTTGACATCGTCCTTCGAAGGATCCGATGTTCCATTCAAGGATCTCGATCCGCGTCCGGATCCCGCGCGCTATTTGCCTTCGTACGAGTGGATGCACTTCGAAATTAGGAAAGCGACGGCCGTGCGGCAGGTGGCCGAGATCGCGCGCCAGGGCTTCGGCACCGTCGTCAATCTCTGCGACGGTGCGTGGGACGAAGATCGCGCGGGCATTGAAGTGGTGCAGGTGCTGGAACGGTTGAACATTCCGTTCACGGGCGCGGGCTCGGCGTTCTACGATCCATCGCGCGAGGCGATGAAGATGGCGTGCCGCGCGGCGGGAGTGTTGTTTCCGAACTACGCGATCAACGATGTCGAGAGCGCGCTGGCCGAACTGCATTTTCCGATGATTGTGAAACATCCGCATGGATATTCGAGCGTCGGCATTAGGCGTGAGTCACGTGTCACGGATGTGCGGCAATTACGGAACGAGTGCGCGCGGGTGACCCAGGAGTTTGGCGGTGCGTTGATCGAGGAGTTTATCGAAGGGCGCGAGTTCACCGTGCTGGTTGCGGAGGCGCGGACGCCCGCCGAGCTTGCGTGGGCGCTGACGCCGGTGGAGTTTCGCTTTCCGGAAGGCGAGTCGTTCAAACATTTCGATCTGAAGTGGAGAGAGTTCCAGCAAATGGAAATAGCGCCGGTTGAGGATGCCGCGCTGACAGACGCCGCCGCGCGGGTGTTCGCGGCATTGGGGGGAACGGGCTACGGCCGGTGCGATTTGCGGATGAACGCCGCCGGCGAGATCTATCTTCTCGAGATCAATCCGAACTGTTCGATCTTCTATCCGGAGGGCTTATTCGGCAGCGCCGATTTTATTCTCGCCAACGACCCCGCAGGGCATCGCGGATTTCTCGAGCACCTGCTGCGATGCGCGGCGCGGCGATGTTCGAAGGTCGAGTTGCGGCAGGACCGATCGAACGGCTTCCGGCTGTTCGCGGCGCGCGACATTCACGCGGGAGACGTTGTCGAGACGCATGAAACGCAGGCGCGGATGCGGCCGCCGAACAGCGATAAGGAATGGCGGCCGATCGACCATAGCTGCGAGCCAAACCTGATTCCTCGCGGGCGCGATCTGATCGCGAAAATTTTCATCGCCAAAGGCACACAACTGACGGTAGACTATCAGGGACTCTCAAGCATCTACCGGGAGCCGTTCGTTTGCCGGTGCGGCGCACCAGCGTGCCGCAAGTTTATTCCGTAAATGAAAATCGCGATCCTTCATCCACACTACGCCGACTCGACTCTGCCGTTCGTTCCCTACGATTCGCAGTGCGATGTAGCGCCCTATCTGGGTGGGCACGAGTTCGAAAATTTTCGGATCGAGAAGACGACGGCGGTGCGGCAAGTGGCGGGAATCGTTCGGCGCGGATTCGATGTCATCATCAACATGTGCGACGGTTCGTGGGAGGACGACGCTCCGGGGATCGAGGTAGTGCAGGCGCTGGAACGTATGAACGCGGCATTCACGGGAGCGGGTTCCGCGTTTTACGATCCGACGCGCGAGGCGATGAAGATGGCGTGTCATTCGGTCGGCGTGCGGTTTCCGGCCTACGTGATGGCGCGAGAGATAGCCGATGCCGAGCGAGCGCTGCGCGACCTGCGTTTTCCGATGCTGGTGAAACACCCAAACGGGCATTCAAGTCTCGGCATTACGCCCAATTCGCGAGTGACCACGGCGGTGATGCTGCTCGCCGAAGTTGCCCGGACAATCGATGAGTTTGGCGCGGCGCTGATTGAAGAGTTTATTGAAGGCGCGGAGTATTCGGTGCTGGTCACCGAGTCGCGCGATGTAAACGAAGAGGCGTGGGCGCTGCCGCCGGTCGAGTTTCTATTTCCAGACGGCGAGACATTCAAGCATTTCGATTTGAAGTGGAAGGCGAAGATCGGCATGCGGATGGTTGCCGATGGGGAGTTGGCGGAGCGTTTGCGGGAGGCGTCGGCGCTGACGTTCGCGGCGCTTGGAGGGACTGGCTACGGACGGTGCGATTTGCGCGTCGACGCGGCGGGCGAGATCTACCTGTTGGAGATGAGCCCCAACTGTGCCGTGTTCTATCCGGAGGCCGACTTTGATGGCGCAGACTTCAGTCTGGCGAACGATCCGGCAGGCCATCGCGGATTTGTCGAACACCTGCTGCGATGCGCGTTGCGGCGGCGCAATTGGGCTATCCGGCCGTGGGAGATACGCCACCGGCGCGACCACGGATTCGGAATGTTCGCGAGGCACACGATAGCCGAAGGTGAGGTCGCGGTGCGGTATGAAGAGGAGTCGCACGTGCTGGCTTCGCGGCATCAGGTGGAGCGGAATTGGCGCGGCATGAAACGGCGGTGGTTTGAACAGTACGCCTGGCCGCTGACCAGCGAACTGCATGTTTTGTGGAGCGACAAGCCCGAGGACTGGCGACCATTGAATCATTCGTGCAATCCGAACACGTGGCTTGAAGGGCTGGATCTCGTCGCACGGCGTGTGATTCGTCCGGACGAGGAGTTGTCGGCCGATTACGCGACTTTTTGCGGCCCGGCGATGGCGTCCTTCGAATGCCGCTGCGGCGCGCCCGAGTGCCGGCGCGTGATCACCGGCAGCGATCATCTGCTTCCTGAAATTCGCGAGCGGTATGGCGAGCACGTTTCGGAGTTTGTGCGGTTGGCGTGGAACAATACCGCGCCGGGTTGGCGTCCCCCATGGGAGATTGTGCAGAACACGTTCGGTCTGGGATTGGTAGCGCGGCACGCTTGGAAGGCAGGCGATGCGGTGAGTCCGCTGACATGGGCGGAGCGGACTTCGAGCCCGAGCAAATGGACGGTGCAGTGCGGCGCCGAGGAACATGCGGAGCCACAACCGTTCGAGCTTCGTTACGTCAATCACTCCTGCAAACCGAACGTTTCGTTTGAAGTGGACGCGGGCGAGTTACGGGCGCTGCGCGATATCGAACCGGGCAACGAGTTGCGGTTCTTCTATCCGGCGACCGAGTGGGAGATGGCGGATGTGTTTCATTGCCAGTGCGGTGAGGTCGGTTGCCTTGGCAGTATTTCGGGGGCCTCGGCGATGCCGGAGGAGGTGCTCGCGCGATACACGGTTTCGTCGGTGATCCGCGAGAAGTTGGCGGCGCGGGTGTTGGCGTAGGGCATGAAACAAACCGACGAGTTTTCTTTTCGGCTCGGAGTTTCGGCAATTCACGGTATCGGCGTGTTTGCGAATCACGACATCGACGTGGGCGCGCGGCTGGTGTTGTTTGAGGGCGAGACGCGGTTTCTGGCAGAGGCGCCGTCGGAAGCCGCTCGACGATTGTTGGAGGTTCATGGCGTCGAGGGTGAAAAGGGCAAAGGCTACTACTGCCCGCGGAGCTTTACTTGCGTCGATGTGGGATGGTTCTTGAATCATTCCGACAGGCCGAACGCGGGACACACCGATTGGGAGTACTACGCGCTCGCTCCGATTCGAGAGGGCGAAGAAGTGACGATCGACTACCGGACCCTGGGGGAATCGAAGACGCCGGCGTACTGCGTTTAGGGGCTCTGGTGCAAACCTGCCGAGATGAGAGAGAATGACGCAATGCCCTCCTTCGTTCCGGTTGAAGAGCTGTTCGCGCGCCGCCACTTCGATGGCGAGATCGTGGTGTTGTGCGTGCGGTGGTACCT
>Ga0194121_10002841_pt1 | contig 26995 bp, 20 predicted proteins | sample TA2MahCa50mmetaG_FD_148609 | JGI IMG/M metagenome (GOLD analysis project Ga0194121, IMG submission 148609) | Freshwater microbial communities from Lake Tanganyika, Tanzania - TA2015020 Mahale Deep Cast 50m | ecosystem: Environmental > Aquatic > Freshwater > Lake | place: Tanzania: Lake...
CTTTACTTCCTAATGGGTGATTACTTTTTTCCATTATCATCATGTATTTATACTACACAAATTTGCATTTTTCACTTCAAGATGTTCGGGCATAAATAGCAGGGACTTTCGTTTGATTGTTGATTTGTTTACGTCTTGTGTTTTTCATTAGCAACTGCAAGATTAAGTTTTATTAAGTTGCTGTCCAAATTTACCCTACAAGCTCAATTTCCATTGTCTTATTTTTCCAGCAGAAAATTATATGTTTTTAACGATTAATCGCATTTCTTTTATAGGCCGTTTGATTACGTTTAAATTCAACATATTCTTCAACTGAAAATGGAACCAATTCAATACCTGCTAGTTTATAGGCTGTTTCTTCGTTAACGAAAACACTTTTTTTTTGGTACTTTTTTAATCGGTCATTCTCTGACTTGAGTACTAAGTTAAATCGGCCAAATTTTTCCCAATACAATCTTAAAAGACCATCACCATTAGGAGTGAGTTCACTAAAATATTCTTTTTGAGAATACAACAGATGGCCTGCTACCTTTCTAGGAAACGCATGTTCTTCTACAAGTTTTGTATTCAAAGGGTCACGGATAACTGACTCATAAGCCTCCCTGCTAATAAAACCACTGTATAATTCTGTTGAGGATGGTAGATACCAAATACCTGCGCCTATAAGAGTCTCTATTAATCCTTTTTGGTGCTCGGTTAGGTTTCCTTCTGAGTAAAGCTTATGAGAAAGTAAAATAATTTGAGAAAGCACGCTGGCTTTCTCCTTTAGGATATTTTTATTCATTTCTACAATATCGTTGGTTTTTAATATTCATTTAATATTCCCAATTCTTCCACCCTTCCACAATCATCACCATAGCGAGGGTATCTAATTCGCAGTAGCGCAAAAGGGCATTTGCAATAAGAGTGCGCTGTTCCTGTGGCACCTCTGCAAATTGCAAATAGTTGTAGGCGGTTAGCGCTGCACCACCATCGCCTAGCTCGTCAAAATCTTTAATTAACTCATCCAAAGTATTTCGATCGTAATGATCAAAAACCTGGGGTAATGTCTTGTAAGGGTCGTCGTTATGGTGTGAGTCAATCCAGACGTGGTCATCAAAATTTAGACTTTTTATAGCCAGTTCTTTGCCGTACATTCCCGTTGTGCCATACTTTTTTCTGAGGAAAGCACTGTCTTTAATAATGGCCGGTAAAATTTGCTTCAACGAATTACTGCCTTTGGCGTATGGCGAATAGTAGTAGCTCAAAACCAAATCGTACAAATCCACCATATCACGTGGTCCGTATACATCCTTTCTGTTCTCTTTCCAACGCGTAATATTCCGGATAAAAGCAATTAAGTCAGCTTTATCTGCCGGTGCATCCGGATTGGTTTCCAGTTGTTTGGCAATTATATTCAGGTAGCTGTTTTCGTGGTTGTGATACCTGAAAATAGTTCCCTTATCGGTTTCGAGTTCGAGTTTAAGCGCACGGATAAATTCATAATTTGGATATACGCCTGGATCGGTTGCCAAAAATTGTCCTTTGTGCTCCACCTTTCCGTCTTGGTGCATCACATGGTGCGAAAACTGAAATGCAATGCCTTGGTATGGTTTTAAACCTTGATGGAAAGGCAGGGCCACCATGCTGGTTTCAAAATCAATAAAATGCAGGGGGTAGGACCATGATTTCATTGCATCAGCCAATCCTACCTTGTCAAAATAACTTGTTAAGTCGTTTTTGATAACCTTTTCTACCTGGATCATCCTTCTTTCCAAAGGTGTCAACCCTGCTTTGGGCTTTTGAGGAGCGCTGGTAGCTAAATATTCCTTTTTTGTATTTTCAAGCAAGTAAATGCCACGATCAATCAACTTTTGGGTTAAGGATTGGCTCCCGGCCTTGCCTCCCCATAATTCTGTAACCAATGGTTTGGCTAACCATTCATCGGTGTAGTGGGTATGGTTCTTCCAGCACTCATGAAATCCGCTTTTCAAGCTATTATCATCCGTTTTATTGATGTATTGACAAGTTTTACATTTTTTGCCGATGGCAGAATACTCCCGTTCATTGCGATAATAAATGTCTGATGCATAATTCACAAAGTCAACAAACGACATATTAGGAGCAATATCGGTAGGTACAGCAAAGAAATTCCACACTTTTTCAATTACTTCATCCAGGTTGATGTTTTTAAGAATCTGAGCTCCCAATTGGTTTCTGGCAAGCCCATTTGGAACTACAACCTTGTACCCACCATCGTCCTGTTTTATTATCTTAAAAAATTGGTTCAAACCATCGATGCTCGCCGCAGCGTCTTTATTGGCCATTGTTAAATGTGCTTTTATCGTGTAGTCACAACTAAACGCACAATGCGCCATTACATACTTTTGAAACGCTAAGTCATATACATAGGGTACCCATGTACTTTGGACTTTGTCTCCATTCATCGATAGGAACGTGTCTGTATCTTCGTTTTCATCACCTGCCGATTTTGCCTTCACCTCATATAAATGAAGTATACCATTTTCCTTTACTACAATATCAGCCCTTATAAACAGGTTTTTAAATTTAAAGGCAGCTTCAGCAATTACCACCCTGCCTGGTTGGTTTAATCGGTATATTGTTTCGGCAATTGCTTCCTCATAGTCTAGGGTAGTGATGGTAATGTTTTCAGCAACCGGATCATTAGCAAAGTAGTATTTGGCTAATTCTCCCACTTGAAAGCCCCCTTTGGCCAATGCTTCCAAAAACGGATCAGCCAGTTGGGTATTGGCATACTCCTCTTTCTTTTTGGTATAGTATAGTTTTGTGACACACTCCAGTGCCTCTTTAAATCTCGACTTGGTTAGATATCGGCTCATATTTTTCGATAGGGCATAAAATTCTTAGACTGCTCAAAATTAATGATGCTATTTCCGATTTTTGTTTCTAAATCAAATAGTCTTCCGTACAAATCCTGCAGCAGATTGTACGTCTGCAAAATCGCATTCAGCTGATTTGCATGCGGCAAATCGGAAGGGATTTTCAAAACGATAGACTCTAGATCTTTTAGTTTTAGAGCAGGGATGAGAACCGTAATAGATTTTTTGTTCTTTTGTTTAGTCATTTCTTCTTCAGAGGTCTCCCCTAAAACGGGTTCTTCAACTACTGTTGTCTCTTCCACAACAGGCTCCACCGCTTCTTTGAATTTATTTTTAGCCTCGTTGTATTCCTTCATGAGCAGGATTTGTAACGAGAAACGAACCAACGGCAAAGCGAGATCTCGAGAAATTTGATTTTCTAAGTCCTTTAGAATGGGTCTTGGCCTTAATAAGATGAACTGATGGCTTGGAACATAAGCGTACCAATCCTCTTCAGGTTTTACGGCTTGGGAGACTTTGGGAGCTCCCTTGGTGTTAATAATGATGTCATCATGACGAATTACATATTTATGATCAATCTCATTCCCACGATTAACGAGCACAAAATTCTCATCCGTTTGAGAGGATGATTTCTCCATTTTTTTGCGCAGGCTTGACTTTAGAAATTTAACGGTTCGACCTTCTCCATCTTTTAATGGGTTACTCTGTTCGGGAATTCCATAAATAATCTCGAACAAATCGGAAAGCCTCATTTCTTTGGAGAAACTGACCCATTCCCTCTTAATATCCAGATCCTTCTTTATTGTCTCGAACTGGGATAAAATACTTTCGACTCCTTTTAAGAGTGAATCCTCATTGGAAATCAACGACAAATCGAAACCAAGCTCGGTGTTGTTCGTTAAATATTCACTTGTTTCAGAATCAACCAAGTCGAATCCACTGAAGTTACTTTTTAAGAACTTTGGGGTTGAATATGGGCGCTGTAGTAATAATAGTAACATTTTTGAATGACTAAAGGTTGTATTTTACTTGAGATATAGTATTTTTGTGCTCATAAAAATATTTTTTTTCAATGCAAATATACAGAAAACTTAACTATTTGCGCCATCCCTTTCTTTTTCTTTAAATTTTAAAAACCACGATTCAGCATGAATAACCAACCAGAATGCCACCACATCTGCTTTTCGATCGAAAAGTCTGGCAGCGCGGCGACCCGTAGGCTTGAAGAGGCAGGCTACAAGGCTATGGCGCCTAATTTTTTGAGAACCGTAAACCGGTTGTACGAAACGGGAACAACCAAAGCCCAAAATCAGGCAGGTCCTGAAATCACCCTGATTCCCCTGTTTAACCCCAGTAAAGGAATAAGTGAAGATGACTTTCTGAAGAATGTCACCCAGGACATAAAAGAATCCTTGCTCAAACATGCTAAATCGCGAAAAATTGCGGTAAACTATTCACGCGATGGATTTCCAAATGAGACTTCCTTTAAGAGTGCAATCAACAGTCTCATATTCTATCTGCATCAAAAGGATGCTGACTTTGAACTCGTTTCTTATTGTGAGGAATAAACTTCTATACCCATGAACTGGCTGGAAAATTTAAGCATCGATGAAATCAGGATCGGAAAGTTTCCCATCCAAAATATGTTGGATTGTTCATTGTACTATCCATCGTGTGAATTTGATGGCGGTGTGATCAAGGATTGCAACACCGTAGGTCGAAATTTTGGCATTTCAAGTTTTGTTTATTGTGATTACGCCGTCGGCCAACGCGCTTTTAATCAAATGCAAGATACCTTTACAGGTTATCATGTTCTCCACAGTAGGGAAATTAGCCCAACAGAACTTACCCCCAATCGCTGGCAGCCTCAAATTCCACCAAATTTTAACCGCAGGGCTTACGAACATTGGAAAAATGAATGGAAGGCTTTTTGTAAATGGACTGTTTATGAGCGTGATCACCTACGAGGTCCTCAACATGGACCGGCAAGGTTTTCGTTGCTATACATAGGCGGAGAAGGGGTGGCAACCTACCAAGCTTTGTATTGGTCCAATAAAACAGCGCCCAAAGCACTCGCCATAATTCAACCGGGTACGGGATTTGGTTTGAATTGGACTGATTTCAGAGAAAAAGGCGCTCCTCTAAACTGGGTTGTCTGCAATAATCCTACCGGTCAACAGCCGGACATCGTATACTATGGTGGCATTGGAAAAAACTACGACAATTTTGACTGGGACGGATACCAACGATCAAGAGTCATCCACAATTATTACGGACCTAGAGGTGAGGTGGGTGTGTGGCAATCCCTATAAATTGCCCAGCGAGCACGGCCAATCAAAACACAAAGCCCTCAATCCATCAGTAACACGCCATAGGTATCGAGGTACCTCTATGGGCTCAACGTAACGATGGTAAGTGGTTCCGTTACGGTTTACCATACAGTCATCAAGGTCACAACAACCACGGCGCATAAGTTGCTTGGACTCAAGGTAGGGTACCGCCGTGGTGAAAAAACTCCTCTGGTCTTCATATAAATGGGTTTTTGAGTCCATTTGCTCCGGTAAGGAAAAAATAAACATGGTAAAAAAACATATTTTGCTCAAGTCTCTTGTTTTTTCACGCGAGTCATTTTATATTTGCCCCATGTTTAACCAATTCTATCTCCAACCACCTAATCGATGAAACAGACCTTATCCACACAACCCTCCAGCCCAGCAGGGCAGACGAACACCGGTATAATCGAGGCTTTGCCCGTAATTGCCTACCTGAGCCCTGATCCATTGGATGATGATTCGTATATCGAAGAAGATTGGATTTCTTGGATTCCAGGCTATCTGAACTCCGAAGAGTATGGCGTTTCCTACCTGCACCCACACAACATCGATTTAGCCCGGCGAATTGAATCCTTCACAGAAGAACAATTTCAAAAAGCCTTCAAGAGACTTAAATCGCTATGGCATGACAAGTATGTCAAGCAAATGACCGTGGGCATCGACTATTCAGGTATGCTTGGCTCAGATGGAACCGCAAGCTTTGATTATGTTAGGAGCGAACCCGAGTGCGGACATTACTCATTTGCTGTCCATAGACGGCTTCTTTACAGATATGCCAACCAAATTATTCAATCCGAACAAGCTGCCTCTGACAACTTGGGCATTTGGGAGCACGAGATCATTCACGCTTTGGATTACAGGCAAATTTTAATTGCTTCAGCTTTTAGGGATTCAAAAAACCCGCTCAATGGCCTAACCTACTATACTCTTAGGTATCGAGAAGAGGGAATCGCTAATCTATTGGCTCTATTGGATGGGGATATCGATGGAGTTCATTCGATCCATGAAGCCAAAGCTCTTTTTACAAAAAACTGCGAAAGGGTTGGCAAGGAACTGCTTGCCCTAGAGGAAACCAGCGACAATGACCGTGGCAAAATTTTCGAAGGCCATGACTTTTATGAAGCCGGGCCTTGGTTGATATTGGACATGCTGTCGGATTATTATTCGGTAGTGCATGAAATCGACATGGCTTCCATCGAAAAGCGAATCCAAAACAAGGAGACTTTCTCAGAAAGCGAAAAACTTGGCATCCTTTCCGCCGCTTTGAAGTTTATCAGCACATCGTGGTTCTTAAGCAGCATCGACGCTTATCTATATACCGAAGGCCAAAACCATAATTGACCCATAGAAAAATTGCCCAGATTATCAACCCTGCCATATACAAAGAACCCTGCTACGTACAAAAAGAAATACTATAAACCATCTGATTTATGAATCCGTCCAACCCTCCCCTTCGATTTTTTTGTGACAATCGGCTCAAAACTCACTATGAAAATCATGCGGAAGATTTACCATCGACCGTTGCCATGAGTTGGTGTTTGCATGCCACAGCGATTGATCGAATTTTTGAACGAGAACATATGGCTGAGTTTTTATTTCGACTCGCCTTTGTTTTGGATAGTAAACGAATATTTGATAATCTCATCGTGAACGGCTATCTATTTGATTATTCGTACAAAGGTGAACGTTACCAATTTTCAATTGAGGATTTAGAAGACCATATTGGCTTTCAAAGAAATAATTCATGTCTTCACCCGACGACTCGTGAGCAGTTTTTCACGAAATCAATCAACTTTATTTCCATTCTATCTCTTGGGTATGCTATGAATGGTTTCTTTCTTTTGGAACATCCTCAAAAAATCGGTAATGACATCATCGCAAATTTTGATCAAACAAAAATATTAGACCAACTACCTTCAAACGACCAAATCTTTGAACATAAGGCAGCACTTTTTGTAGCAGAGGTCATGAAGGATATTGATTTTGGGGTATTCAATAAAGAAAACAAAGACATGCAGACTAAACTTCTTGAATTTGAAGAGCGTCGTAAATTGGTGGTAGTTGGTGTTGCGCAGAAACGAAGTGTCGTTGATCATGAGCGCCGGATAGCCAAAAGTCCAGTAGTTGCGGTGGTCTGACAGTCCGGCCAATCCGCTTGCACCGGGGAAACTCACCACCTGTACATCCAGCGGCGCGGAAGCGGGGGAGGAGGCGAACTTCATCAACTGCCACACCCGCTCATTGAAGGCCCGGTGCTCCTGAATGCCCACCACAATGATGAAATTGGCCGTGTGGGGGTAGAGCGCCTCCAATTCGGGCGATGGGTAGGGTTGAGAATGGGGCAAGTCTGAAAAATAGCCGATCATCTCATAGCAGATCATGCCGATGACATCGGCCTTTTGGGCATGCAGCGATTGCGCGTGGATGTAGCTCCCCATAAGATTGGTCGCAAAATAGGGTGGCTCCTCGAGGCAATAGGCCACCAACTCGATGGCGTAGTCGGTCTCAGGCTTCCGCTCGGCAATCAATCGTGCCGTTTCCAGGAGGCCCGCCACAGCACTCGCGTTGTCGTCGGCCCCAGGCTAATCGCCACACACATCGTAGTGGGCCCCCACCACCAAGCGGCGTTGGCAATCGCCCCGTCAGGTGGCAACCACATTCGTGTACTCTTGACCACCCGCCATCCACTTCTGCTCGGATAACACGAAGCCCGGGAGGTCCAATGCCCCACGAATGTAGCTGACAACCCGCGACAAACTATCCAGATTGAGGTGGTTGCGGAAGGGCCTGATGTCGGTGAGAAACTGCACATCGGCATAGAGACGGTCTTTTTGTGCGGGCATGGGGGATGGGGGGTGGGGGGTGTGTCGGGTACGGTTTCTCAACAAAAAACAGTGCGTTCAAAAGCCATTGAATTAACGAAGATAGAGGTCTTGCGAATAAAACAACCTCATATATTCGTCACTTGTTATATTAATCCATGCCTCTTTTCATTGATTTTATTCTTGCTGTTGGCTTGATCTTGGCCGTTATAGGACTTTTTCTTGTCCCCTATCTACACTATTTAGAACAACTCAAAAAAGACCGAGAGCTATTATTAACGGTTACTAACCTGCATCGAGGTACTGATTCGGAAAGAAAGCTTGTACTCAGATTGCTTAAATTGGGTATTCCTGCTAAGACCATTTTCCACGATCTGTATCTTGAAACCTCATACAAACGTTTCGCTCAAATTGACCTGGTTGTGCCCACTAAAGTGGGGATTATTGTGTTTGAAGTCAAAGAATACAGCGGTTGGATTTTTGGATCGGGACATCAAAAAGAATGGACACAGATCTTGGCATTTGGAAAACAAAAATTTAGACTTTACAATCCAGTTATACAAAACAAAAAGCACATAGAACGGCTAAGATTGAAACTTCCGCAATTTGCAAACGTCCCTTTCTTCTCCGTTGTCGTTTTTTATGGATCCTGTGAATTCAAGAATGTCACCCAAATTCCTCAGGATGTATTCTTAATAAAAGCCTGGGATGTTGCCTCAATTCTCGATCAAATTCTAACCGGAAATCCGCTGGCTCACTATGAAAATAAATGGGAAATAGTTCAGCTACTTGCTCAAGCAACCTCAAATGGCGACAATTTAGATGTTCGATGGCAGCACATACAAAATCTGCGCGCGATTGAGCCAGTAGATAATCAACGCAATGTTTCAAATGAATATATTGTACCCTTTCCCAGCATATGGAGACTCAAACCAAAATTTTGGCGATTTTGAATGTAGCTAAAAATGGGGAAGGCTTCACATGGGGCAACTCGTTTGCAGCGGCCTACGGTGCGTAAAAATGCTATTTTTGCGTCGTGATTGTCAAAACCGACATCAGAGCCCTGAGTCTCGAGCAGATCAGCAGTCGTTTGACCGACTTGGGTGAGCCCCGCTTTCGTGCCCGTCAGGTTCACGACTGGCTTTGGCAAAAGGGGGTCCACGACTTCGCGCGGATGTCGAACCTGCCTCTGTCGTTGCGCCAGAAGCTCGATGAGCATTTTGCGGTGAACAACGGTCGCATTGCCCGCGAACAGCACAGCGTCGACGGCACCATCAAGAATGCGGTGGCCCTACACGACGGCAAGGTGGTGGAATCGGTGCTCATTCCGACCGATACCCGCATAACGGCTTGCGTATCGAGCCAGGTTGGGTGTAGTCTCGACTGCAGTTTCTGCGCCACGGCACGCTTGTCGCGCGTGCGCAACCTCAATGCCGATGAGATCTTCGATCAGGTGGTGACCATCCGCGAGCAGGCCCGGGTGCATTTTGGACGACCCCTCACCCACATTGTGTTTATGGGTATGGGTGAACCGCTTCTCAATTACCCTCAGGTGATGGGGGCCATAGACCGGATTACGGCCGCCGATGGATTGGCCATGGCGCCGTGGCGCATCACCCTGAGTACGGCCGGCATCCCCAAGATGATCCGCAAGCTTGCCGACGACCGCAAGCGCATCCGTCTGGCGGTTTCCCTTCATTCGGCCATTCCCGAAAAACGCACCCGCCTCATGTCGGTTAATGCTGCTTGTCCACTCCCCGAACTGCAATCGGCACTCCAGTATTGGTACCGCCAAACGGGGAGCAAGGTGACCTTCGAATATGTGGTGTGGGCGGGGGTCAATGATACGGATGATGACATTCGCGCGCTGCTTGCTTTCACAGCCCGTATTCCTAGTAAGGTGAACCTCATCCAATACAACGCCATCGACAAAGGTGCCTACCAACAGGCGGGGGTCGACGCGGTTGAGGCCTACCGCATTCGGCTGCTCAACGCAGGCGTGGCCGTGAGCATCCGCCGATCGCGTGGGAGCGACATTGATGCGGCTTGTGGACAACTCGCCGGTAGCTTATCGGGGGAGATTGAGGCAACGGGTGGTCAACCAGCTGGGGAGGTTGCTGAGACGGGTGGACAAATAGTTGGGGCGGTCGAGACCAATTCATCTTTAAAGCTGAAGGCATTATGATCGTTCGACTCAGGGGGACTGTCCTCGCCGCAAATCCGAGTCAGCTCGTGGTGGACGTGAATGGCGTGGGCTACGAGGTACACATTTCCCTCAATACGTATAGTTTGTTGTCGGGTGCCACCGAGGTGAACCTCCACACCTGGCTCAGCATACGGGAGGACGAGCATCAGCTGTTTGGCTTTGCCCGCATGGAGGAAAAATCGCTCTTTCTGCTGCTCATCGGCGTGCAGGGCATTGGTCCAAACACCGCCCGCACCATACTGAGTTATTGCACGCCCGCCGAGTTGCGCCATGCCATTCGCAGTGGCGATGAGGCCGCCATGCGGCGCATTAAGGGTGTGGGACCCAAAACCGCCCAGCGTATGCTACTCGAACTGCGTGAGAAAATTGCACGCGAGGGGAGTGAGGGGTGGCGTGAGTCGGGCAACGCAGTTGCTGGCAGCGGCGGGGCAACGAGTAAGGAATGGGATGGGGGTGCCAGCCATGGTGTGGATGGCGCATTGGGCGATGACGCCCAGGCGGCCTCTGGTACACAAGGAGGTTCTGGGGGATTTGGAGGCTCGGGCGGTCCTAAGGGTGCTGGTGAATCGGGTGAATCAACTGGAACAAGCGGATCTGGGGTACAGGGGGGAACTGCTGGGGTCAACTCTGGTGGCCATACCGATGCCAATTATCCAGGAAATCCGTGGTTTCAGCACAATAAAAGTGAAGAAGAAGCGCTATTGGCGCTTGTTGCGTTGGGTTTTCCCAAAAATCATATGGAAAAAATAGTCTCGCGATTGGTTCAACAGCATGCCGCGGGCGGGTCGCCCCCCATGCGTGCCGATGAACTCGTGAAACTCGTCCTAAGATCGGTCTGAGCGTGTTGCATTCCCCCGTTTCATCCGCGGCATCCACACCACGGCCTTTGTTCAGTGGCCAACTGGCTGTGAGCAAGGCGGGTTCAATCGACATAGGTCGTTGCCCTATAGGCCAGTCACCTGCTAGCCAGAACGTTTCAATCGACATAGCTCGTTGCCTTTCAGAAAAAACGACGATCGACGCCAGAACACCATGGAGTAACCGGCAAACGAAGGTCAAAAACTATAAATCATCGTTACAAAGTTCAAAAAGGTTTGGTAGCAAAGCAAGGATGGCTGATTGTCACGCGCCTCAAGACAGCAATGGGAGTCACGGGATGCGAAAGTCGCGGGGGCCTCGCGTTTGGGGTCGCCTCATCCCCCTTTTGATCTGCCTGGCGACGCAGTGGCTCGTGCCTTCAGAAGTCTTTTCACAGCGGCAGGGCGGCGGCGGCAGCGGAACCTCCACATCAGGGGGATCCGGCGGCGCATCAGGAAGTGGTGGGGGCAATGACGATACCACCCAGCTGCCCTACCCAAGTCGCGACACCCGCAACCCGCTCGACCGCTACCGAACGCCCCTTCACCTGCAACGTCCGGGAAGCTACAGCGTGACCTTCGACCCCGTGAGCGGCCGCTACCTCGTGCGCGAGCGCATCGGCAACCTGCTCGTGGGGGAGGCCCGGAGCCTCAGCTTCCAGGAGTACCGCGATTGGGAACGGAGGCGCAGCGTGCGCCAATATTGGCGAGAGCGTACCACTGGCCAGAGTACGGGCAGCCTCGGACGCGGCGGCTTGATGCCCAAGCTCATCACACCCCCCAAAATCCTCGACAAACTCTTTGGTGGCGGCGCTATTGACATTCGTCCACAAGGCTCCGCCGAATTGCGTCTGGCGGGCAACATGAACTACATCGACAACCCCAACCTCACAATGCAGCAGCGTCGGATCGGCAACTTCGATTTCGACATGAACCTGCAAATGACCGTGGTGGGGTCGATTGGTGATAAACTACGGTTCAACGGCAACCAGAACACTCAGGCATTGTTCAACTTCGAAAACCAGATGAAGCTGAACTACACCGGGGAGGAAGACGAGATCGTGAAGAAACTCGAGCTCGGGAACGTGAACCTGCCCCTGCGCAGCGCCCTCATTCAGGGCAGCCAGAGCTTGTTCGGCATCAAAAGTGAGATGCAATTTGGCCGAATGACCGTCACCACTGTGTTGTCGCAGCAGCGCGGACAAAACCAAAGTGTGGCCGTCCAAGGCGGGGCGCAGACCACACGATTCGACATCACGGCCGACCAATACGACATGAACCGGCACTTTTTCTTGTCGAACTACTTCCGCAGCCAGTACAACCAGGCCATGTCGACCCTGCCCGTCATCCGGTCGAACATCATCGTTACCCGCACCGAGGTGTGGGTCACCAACCGCAACCAGATCAACGCCGACGTGCGCGATGTGGTCGGATTCATGGACCTGGCCGAAAATACGCCCCACAACCCCGCCATCACCAGCAATTTTATTGGTCCATACCCCGGAAACGGCGCCAACAACCTCTACGAGCAACTCATTGCCCCCATCAATGCGGGAGCGCGCCAAGCAGCGGATGTGCTCGACGTACTCGAGAACAACCCGCCCTTCGACAGCCTGCGCAATGCTGCCGACTACGAGATCATCTTCGCGCGAAAGCTCGACCCCACCCAATACACCTTCCACCCACTGCTCGGCTATATTTCGTTGAATAGTCCACTCAACAACGACGAGGTGCTCGCTGTGGCCTACGAATATACCGTGAACGGCGAACTCTTCCGTGTGGGTGAATTCTCGCAAGAAGTGCCCTCCACGCAGGAAAACCCCACTGTGCTCTTCCTCAAGCTCCTGAAAGGCACCAACCTGCGCACCGACCTGCCCCTGTGGGACCTCATGATGAAAAACATCTATTCGCTCAACGCATTCCAGTTGAGTCAGAAAGACTTCATCCTCAACATCGTGTACAATGACGTGCTCACCGGCAACAAGAACTTCCTCCCTGAGGGCAGCCTGGCAGGTCAACAACTTATACAGGCCCTGGGCATGGATCGGCTCAACACCCAACAAGAGCCACAGCCCGACGGCATATTCGATTTTGTGCCCGGCATTACGGTCGACGTTGCACGCGGCAGGGTCATTTTCCCCAAGATTGAACCCTTCGGGGATGATCTGAGGGCGGCATTCGACGCTGCGGGCCCTACCCCCCCGGCTATCAAAGACAAGTATATATTTCGTCAACTCTACGACAGCACCCGGGCCTGGGCGCAGCAATTCCCCGAGCTGAACCGCTATCGTTTAATTGGTCAGTACCAATCCGCTTCCGGCTCAGAAATCAGCCTGGGTGCCATGAACATCCCCCAGGGGTCGGTGACCGTCACTGCTGGTAGTCGGCAGTTGGTTGAGGGTCAGGATTTTACGGTCGACTACACCCTCGGGCGGGTACGGATCATCAACGCGGGACTCCTGAGTTCGGGCGAGCAAATCCGGGTGAATTTCGAAAACAACCCCTTGTTCCAGGCCACCGCGCGAACCCTCAGCGCCACGCGATTCGACTACCGCCTCAACCGCAACGTGAACCTCGGCGGCATCTGGATGCACCTCAATGAGCGGCCCATCACCCCAAAAATCAACCAGGGGGAGGAACCCATCCGCAACAATGTCATCGGATTGGACGTGGCCGGACAAACCGAGAGCAAGCTGGTGACCCGGCTTGTAGACCTGCTACCCGTCATCCGTACTAAAGAAGTGTCGAACATACAGTTCAGCGGCGAATACGCCCGCCTGATGCCGGGAAACGCCCGCGCCATCGGGGAGAGCGGGGTATCCTATATCGACGACTTCGAGGCGGCTGAGTTCAACTACGACCTCAAGAGCTTCTCGAACTGGCAGCTCTCGAGCACGCCCAGCCGATTCCCGGAGTCGACCCGCCGCAACGACCTTAGCTATGGCTTTAACAGGGCACGGTTGAACTGGTACAACATCGACCCGCTGTTCTTCCGCAACTCGCCCATCACACCCGAGCATCTGCGCGACGACCTCAATGCAAAATCGAACCACTACATGCGCGAGGTGCTCGAACAAGAGGTGTTTCCCAACAAGCAACTGGCCAACAACCAACCCCTCACCATCCCCACCTTCGATTTGTCCTACTACCCGCGGCAAAAAGGACCCTACAACTACGACATAGAGCCCACCAGTGTGTCGGCCGGCATGAATCTGCTGGGCGAACTCAACAACCCACGCTCACGCTGGGGCGGCATTCAGCGGAAAATAGAGACCAACGACTTCGAAGCAGCAAACATCGAATTCATCGAATTCTGGTTGCTCGACCCCTTCATCTACCAGCCCAACCATAACGGAGGGGAAATGTACATCAACCTGGGCACCGTATCGGAGGATGTGCTGCGCGACGGCCGCCGGGCGTTTGAAAATGGACTCCCCCGGGCCGATGGCAGCGGGCTCACTGACACCACCGCATGGGGAATCGTGCCGCGCCTGATCCCTCTGGTGAATGCCTTCGACAACAACCCCGCGTCGAGGGGATCGCAGGACGTGGGCCTCGACGGCCTCTCAGACGAGGCGGAACGCGCATTTTTCGGGGATTACGTGGCGCGGGTGGGTCAAACCTTTGGCACTTCATCACCCGCCTACAGCAAAGCCTTCGACGATGCATCGGGCGACAACTACCACCACTACCGGGGTAGCGACTACGACAGCCGTCAACTTTCCGTGTTGCAGCGCTACCAGCAGTTCAACGGCCTCGAGGGCAATTCCCCCACCGACCAGCAGTCACCCGAGCCCTACCCCACATCGGCCACAAACCTCCCCAACACCGAAGACATCAACCTCGACAACACCCTCACCCAGTCGGAGGACTACTTTGAATACAGAATCAGCCTGCGACCGAGTGATATGGAAATCGGACGCAACTACATCAGCGACATCTACGAAGCCAATGTGCAGCTGCGCAACCGCACCACGGCGCGTGTAAAGTGGTACCAGTTTCGGGTGCCTGTGCAAACCCCGGACCGGAGGGTGGGGAATGTGCTCGACTTTAAGTCAATCCGCTTCATGCGCATGTACCTCAACGGCTTCGAGGATAGTATTGTATGCCGCATGGCCACCCTGCAGATGGTACGCACCGACTGGCGTCGTTTCCTCGGCGCCCTACAATCGCCTGGCGAATTCACCCCAATCGATGAGGACGGCACCCTGTTCTTGTTGTCGACCATCAACATCGAAGAGAACGGCAACCGCGAGCCCATTCCCTATGTGGTGCCGCCTGGCATTGAGCGGGTGCGCAATGTGTTCACCACCAACTTCCAGCAACTCAACGAGCAGGCCATTCAATTGCGTTACTGTGGACTCAAGGACGGTCAGGCAAGGGCCGCCTTCAAAAACACCCGATTCGACATCCGCGCCTACAAGCGGCTTGAGTTGTTTATCCACGCCGAGGGTGCCGAGTTGAACGACGGGGATGTGAACGCTTTTATCCGTTTGGGCAACGACTACACACAGAACTACTACGAATACGAGCAGCCTTTGTCAGTTACCCCCTACGGCACCAACAATCCGGAAGCGATTTGGCCCAAGGCCAACAACTTCGACATTGCATTTGCCGAGTTGAATGATGTGAAATTGATGCGCAACCGATCGGACTGGCCCTTCAACGTGCCCTATACCGTCACCACCGCACGCGGTCACCGCATCACAGTACTCGGTAACCCCAACCTCAGTAACGTGCAAACGATCATGCTCGGGGTGCGCAACCCAGTGGCGGGTAGCGGGGGTACAGACGACGGACGCCCCCGATGCGGCGAGGTGTGGTTTAATGAGCTGCGCCTCACCGAATTCGACCAGCGCGACGGATGGGGTGCCACCGGCATGGTGAACATGCGCCTGGCCGACCTCGGATCGCTGAACATGACGGGTCTCCATAAGAGCATCGGCCTGGGTTCGGTCGACAGCAAGGTGGCCGACCGATCGCGCGATGCGGTGACCCAATATGACATCGCCACGAACATGGACTTGGGGAAGTTCTTCCCTCAAAAAATTGGCATGCGCATACCGATGTATTTTGGTTTTGGTGAAATTTATTCGAGACCGGAATTCAACCCCATCGACGGCGATATCCTGATGACCAATCTGCTGGCCGACATCAGCGACGACCGCACACGCGATTCCACCGTTCGATCGGCCGAAACCTACACCTTGCGTCGGTCCCTGAATTTCACCAATGTACAGAAGGTTCGGCAGGCTGGTACAGGTATGGCCAAACCCTGGGATCCATCGAATTTTACGGGTTCCTTTGCCTATTCGGAGCAGTACAACCGCACCCCTTTCATTGCCCTCAATTCTACCAGGACCTACCGGGGCAGCCTGGCCTACAACTTCATGGCGCAACCCAAAAATGTTCAACCCTTCTCCAAAATTGGCTTATTTAAGTCGAATTTCTTCTCTCTATTGCGCGATTTCAACTTCTATTATCTTCCACAGACCTTCAATGTGCGGGCCGACATTGACCGCCTTTATCAGGTGACCCAGTTGCGCAACAATGCGGAGGGGGGTATACCGATTCCGGCCACCTACAACAAGAATTTCACCTTCAACCGATTCTACAATTCACGTTTTGACCTCACCCGCTCATTGCGCACGGAATTCGACGCCAGCATGATCACACGCGTCGACGAGCCATTTGGTCCACTCGACACCGAGGAAAAACGCGATACGGTGCGCCAGAACTTCCGCAACCTTGGTCGCCCCACACGCTACAACCAGAGCTTGAACTTCAACTACCAGGTGCCCATCAACAAGCTGCCCCTGCTCGATTTCCTGAACACCTCCTACCAGTACCAAACCACTTATGAGTGGACGGCCGCGCCCCTCGCCGCCGACAGTCTGGGGGCCACCATCCAAAACTCGCGGGCTCAGCGGGTGAATATGAACCTCAACATGAACTCGCTTTATTTTAAGTGGAAGTTGTTGAAGAAAATAGCACAAGACGCGCCCCTGCGCGATAAGCCCCCTGCAGAGAGTAAGACCGATTCCGCCTCCAAATCACCCAAATCGCTGCAGAAGAAGGATCAGTTTGGCGACGAAACGAGCGAAAAGGAGCAGGTTAAATCGGGTGATAAGGGCCGGAAAGAACCCGAAAAGCCCGATTACAGCTTCAATATACCCCGTCAACTTGTAAAAATGATGCTATCTTTGAAAACAGCGTCGTTGAACCTCAGTCTCAACGAAGGCACGGTGATTCCGGGCTTCAACCAAACCCCCCAGTACCTCGGTAACAATTTCGACGTGGATGCGCCGGGGTTACCCTTCGTATTCGGTGATCAGAGAGACCTGCGGCCCACCATCATAACACGCCGCTGGCTAGCCACCGACACCAACCTCAACGCGCTTTATGTGAACACGCGCAACCTGAACCTGCAGGGTCAGGCCACTCTGGAGCCGTTCAAGGACTTCCGCATTCAGGTGAACCTCACCAAAATGCAGAACTACCGCTTCCAACAAAACTTCAGGGCCGACGCCTTCGGCGATATCGTACAGTTGAACTCGCTGGAATCGGGCGACTACTCCATTTCGGTGCTCACCTGGAAAACGATGTTCGACCGCCTTGAAATGGATCCTAACAAACCCGGATACCTACAGTCTGATGTGTTTAAGCAATTTGAGGCCAATCGTCTTGCTGTTGCCGAGCGACTCGCCTCCCTAAACCCCAATTCGGTGGGTCGCGGCTCGGTCGATAGCTTGTTCCCCGACGGCTACAGCCGCCGCTCGCTCGATGTCATAGTACCTGCCTTCTACGCAGCCTACACGGGTGGAATTCCCAACCGGGCCGATTTAGGCTATTTTCCACGCATTCCCATGCCCAACTGGCGGCTCACCTACAATGGACTGGTACAGAAACCCTGGGCCAAGAAGATTTTCCAGGTCTTTACCCTCAACCATAGCTACCGTTCAGTGTATTCGGTGAGCAATTTCACCACCAACCTCATCTACCGTGAGCGCGATGGTGGCGCATTTGCCCGCGACACGGTCATCACGCGCGATTTCTACCCCAAATACCAGGTGGCGCAGATCACCATTTCGGAGCAGCTGGCTCCATTGATCGGCGTGGATGCCACGCTCATCAACAACATCAGCTTTAGGGTGGAGTACAAGCAAACCCGTACACTCACCCTCACCCTCATCAACGCCCGCCTGAATGAGGCTCGCAATACTGAATTTACACTGGGTGCGGGCTACAGAATTACACGCGCGCAGCTGCCGTTCCTGATCAACGACAAGCAACTAGCCACGCGCAACGACCTCAACATTCGAATGGACATCAACATCCGCAACAACACGAATCTGCTGCGCGACCTCGATGGTTCCGAGCCTCAGCCTTCGGGGGGCGGACGAAATGTGTCGGTGAAGCCGAGCGTCGATTACATCCTCAACGATCGGATCAACATCCGCTTGTTCTATGATTATCTTTTGAATACCCCATTCATTTCTACTACCTTCGCCAACCGGCAAACCAGTGGTGGACTTCTCATCCGCTTTACCATCGCCAATTAGGGGGATTAGACTCATTTGCTTTACCACTGCCAATCAGGCGAATTTGACTCCTCCGCCAATTTTCGTATCTTTACAATTCTCTTTTTGTGGCCAATCGTCCTGTATTGCTCACGTGCAGCACGACAACCATAACCCCTCGGGATGTAGCGCAGCCCGGTAGCGCGCTTCGTTCGGGACGAAGAGGCCGCTGGTTCGAACCCAGTCATCCCGACCCTTTTTTTACTTTTGTAGATCGTCAGCATAAAGTGGACATAATTCTGCCACTGACATTTCTGCTCGTAAAGCTTCCATAACAATTTAGATTTTCTGTTCGGAACTAAAGATTCTTCGTGTATTTCTACGAATGTCTTTGATGAAATTTTCTGCTGTTTTTTTCTTAGGTGTTTTCATACTATTTCAAAGTTAATAATTTTAGAAAACACTCTCTTAGTTTTGTTTAACACTTGTCCTAATAAACTTGACGACGTACATCGCTGGGGGGATATTTAGGTGGTCGGGCAGCACGTCATAGCCACCGGGAATCGGTGACCATTGGGGTTGGACTAAACGCACGGGGAATCATGGAGATCGTGATCGCCAACACGGCCTATGTGGGTGGGCTCATTTCCCTGGAGGTGTTTTTCATTCTCCTTGTGATGAGTTTACTCGCAACCCTCACCACCCCACTCTTTCTGAAACGTGCCTTCCGCTACATGGACGATCCCCGCTCGCGGCGGATTTGTTCCCAGGCCTGATTGAGCTGCTGGAATTTCTCTTTGGCAGCCTGCTGTGCTTCCGGCCCCAGATGGGATACTTTGTCGGGGTGGTGCCTGGTGGCCATGCGCCTGTAGGCCTTTTTGAGTTCTTCTTCGCTGGCTGTGGGCGAAACTTCCAGCACGCTATAGGCATCCTCCGTGGTTCGTCCAAAAAGAGCTCTTATGGAGTCGAAATCGGCCTGAGGAATACGCAATAAGCGTGCGAGTTCTTTGAGACAATTTAACTCGGCTGCCCCAAGCGTGCCGTCGGCCAGGGCAATGCCGAAGAGTAAATGCAACAATTCGCGCCGCCCTGCAATGTTCATGTTGTCGGCTATTTGTCTACACACCCCCCGCGGGTCGATGTCTTTGTTGATGACCTCGCGCAGCATAAGGGTGAGTTGACGGGCTTTTTCGAGTCCGAAACTCTTTTTGAGCACATCTTTCACATAATCGAGCTCGGATTTGAGGATCTTGCCGTCGGCCTTCATCACCACTGCCGTGAGTACCAGCAAGGCGAGGCCAAAATCGCCCACCCCCTCGGATGTCATTCGGGCCGAATCGGTAGGCCCCCGACCAAATTGTGATTCCACGGCCCCGGAGCGGTCATCGAGTACCGACCCAATGGCAAATCCAATCAGAGCACCGATGGGACCCCCCATGGCCCATCCTAGTCCACCCCCCAACCAGCGTGCAAATGCTGCGGTCATATTTTGTTTGTTGTGTTTCTGGCCACGAAAATACGGCGTGGACGGCCCGAACCCACCAAGTCCTATTTTTGTGATATGGCGAATACTTTGGATCTTCCGTGCAAGCGCTCGTTTTTACCGGTCGACTGGCATTTGCATCGTTGGGAAGACGCTGCTGTTTGGTATAAACAACTGGAGGAACGCGATTTAAGCAGGACGGACTCGTTCGAGGCATTCTTACGCGACCGTTCAGCGTTGGAGTCGGCCCTCGACGAGGATCTGGCCTGGCGCTACATACGAATGACCTGCAACACGGAGGACGAACAGCTGAGGGCCGAATATGAGTTTTTCATTGGCTCGATATACCCCGAAATGGCTCCGTGGACCGATCGGCTGAACCGCAAAATGCTGGCGGCTGTGCCCGACGGATACGCATCGGATCCCGCCCTCGCCCTATGGGTGCGGCGGGTAGAAGCCGAAATTCGGTTGTATCGCTATGAAAACATCTCCCTGATCACGGAACTCAAACAACTCGAAAGCCGGTATGGGGCCATTGCGGGGGCCATGTCGGTGCAGTTCGATGGGCAGGAACTCACCATACCACAAGCGGGGGTTTTGTTGAAATCGCCCGACCGCACGGTTCGGGAGCAGGTGTGGCACCTGATGGCCGAACGAAGAGGACAGGACGCGGAGGTACTCGATGAACTGATGGACCGTTTGGTTGACCTCCGCCACCGAATAGCACTAGGAGCGGGTTTCGATTCCTACATCCCCTACCGATTTCTGGAATTGGGGCGCTTTGATTACGACAGCACGGACTGCCTGGCCTTTCACGAAGCGATCCGAACCATGGTGCTTCCGGTTTGTGACCGATTCCATGCAGATCGTGCGGGCCGGCTCGATTTAGACCGCCTGAGGCCGTGGGATACCCGCGCCGAACCGGCCGACTGCCTGGCCCTGACACCTTTCAGCAGCGAGGAGCAGTTGGTGGAGCGCAGTATTCGTGCCTTTGGTGCCATCGATCCGTATTTCGGCGATTGCCTCCATACGATGCGGGAGATGGGTCACTTCGACCTCTACAGCCGGAAGGGCAAGGCACCCGGGGGATATAACTACCCACTGATGGAAACGGGTGCGCCTTTTATTTTCATGAATGCGGCGGGCACGATTGAGGATTTGGAAACCATGATGCACGAAGGTGGACATGCCGTGCATTCCTTTCTGACTTGTGGACTGCCGCTGGGCGCCTATCGTCAACTTCCCTCCGAAACGGCAGAATTGGCCTCCATGAGCATGGAATTACTTGCCATGGAGCAGTATTCGGTGTTTTTTGATAGAGCCGACGAAGTACGCCGGGCACGCTACGAACAACTGCAGCGGTCTTTGTCGGTTCTGCCTTGGATTGCAGCAATTGACATGTTCCAACACTGGTTGTATGCTAATCCGGGGCATACACGGGTCGAAAGGACGGCTCAGTGGGTGGACATAGCCGCACGTTTTGGTGGGAATGGCGTTGATTGGTCACAACTCGATTCACAGTTGGGTCGACAATGGCAATCGCAATTACACCTGTTCGAGGTGCCCTTCTACTATATCGAATATGGTTTCGCCCAGCTTGGTGCACTTGCCGTGTGGAAGCGCAGACAGGAGCTGGGGGCGGATGCGCTAGCTGACTACCGAGCCGCTTTGGCGCTGGGACAAACGCGATCGGTTCGGGAGGTGTATGCCCGGGCGGGGGTTGTGTTTGGAGCCGAGCCCGAGGGCATCCGCTCGCTCTTGCGCTTTGTGGAGGGCTATCTTGAAGACTTGGGGTATTTATAGCCGCCCCTATTCCTTTCAGGAATTCGCAGCAGAACAGCCGATGGAAGGTACTTTACCATTGATTATGTTAACCCCCTTCCGATTCACGGGGCATCAGAGCCTATAGGCTTCAGAACGGGCCTGAGCTGCGCTGTAGCCCCGACTCAGGAGAAAACGCATAAGCCGAATTCTCCGTTCCTGTTCAGGATGCCGGGCCAAACGCTCCCATTTGCGTTCCGCTACCCGACGCAGCGTGTGCAGGTATTCCTCATCGCCCAAATCGGCAAGCGCCTCCTCAATATCCTCCATAGATAGTCCCAGTCGCAGGAGTCCCGCACTGATTTTCGCTTGTCCCCACTGCTTCTGACGCATTTTGCTGCGTGCATACAAATGTGCGAACCGCTGCTGGTCGACATACCCCTCTTTTTGAAGGACGATTTCCCACTCCCTGGCTTGCTGCTCACCGACCCCGCGGCGTTCCATCCAGGCACGCACACTGTGCAATGAGCGCTCCTGGCGGGCACAGTAGTTCATGAGCTGTGCCAGTCGGGCATCGCTGCCGTCCTGTTCCGCTTTTGCATCTTTGGCTTCAGACATGTCCAAAAATACAACCACTCAGTTTCCATTTTTACGCATTTTACGCAACTTTTTATGTAGTTTCGGGCGTGCCCCACAAACCTCCAAGCCACAACCGCAGGGCTCTGCTTCTGCTGTTTTCGGCCAATACCATTTCAGGGGCAGCACAAGGCATCAGCATGATTGCCGTGCCCTGGTATATCATCGACCGGTTGGGTGCCGGCGTGGCCTTCTCGTCATTCTACGCTGTTTTCACTTTACTCAGTGTGTTTTGGGTGATGTATGCCGGGGCCCTCATCGACCGGTTCAACCGACAGCGCCTGTTTATCGGGCTCAACGCCGTTTGTGGTTCGGTTGCCCTCGCGGGGGGCTTCTATGGATGGGTCACGGGACCTCTCACACTGGTACCGGCGCTTGTGGTAATGGGTGCCACCCTACTGAATTTTAACCTGCACTACCCGGCCCTGTATGCGTTTGCGCAGGAGATGACCGATGAGCAACACTATAGTAAGATTATTAGTCGCCTCGAGATTCAAGGTCAGTCGACCAGCATGTTGTCGGGTGCCCTGGCCGCGCTTATGTTGGAAGGGGTGACGGCCGGTAATGAGGTGATGTTGATGGGGATTCCCGTTAACTTTCCCTTCGAAATTCGTCCCTGGCCCCTTCATGATATCTTCCTCCTGGATGGAGCCACCTACCTGATCTCGTTGCTATTGATGTCGGCCATCCGCTACCGTGCCCTCACTCGATACCACCCCGAGCAGGGACATGTGCTCGACCGCCTGCGCAGTGGTTATGCTTACCTGCGGTCGAACCCCTGGCTGCTGTGCTTCGGCGTGCTCAGCTATGGGGTGTTCGTGACGGTACTCGTAGAGGACCGCGTGTTGTTGCCCACCTACATCCGCCAACATTTATCGGGTGGCGCCGATGTGTTTGCCTCAAATGAAATGCTGTTCGCTTTTGGGGCCCTATGCTCCGGCCTCGTGGCGGGGTCTGTATTGAGCCGATGGCCTGCGGTGTATGGGATTGGCATGTTGATGGCACTCATGGGACTGCTTTTTGCGGTACTCACATTCGTAAAAAGTCTGCCATATCTGTTTGTTTTTTCTTTTGTTTACGGATTTGTGAACACTGCGGTCAGAATTCTCCGCGTGCAGTATTTGTTTTGGCGGGTCGAAAATGGACGGATGGGCCGGGTGCTGAGCTTTTTTAAGGTCACCGACACGCTGGTGCGGGGCTTTTTTATTGCGTTGTTTAGCCTCAGCTGGTTTCACGAGGGCAATCAAATCCGATTTGCATTCTTGATCCTTTCGGCATTTCTCTTGCTCTGTGCCGTGGGTATCTGGCACACAGCCCGGCCCCTACTGGCGGAGGATGCCACGGGTGGCCATAGTTCCACCACCGATTAGTCGCATTCTCCAAGGGCTGACCCTATCTTTGCATTCAACCTTATGGATCCTGCCGCTTCTCTCCCTTTGGGGAGTATCGATTCTGACACGCTGCTTGAGGTCTGCGGCGCAAAATGGCTGCAACAAGGATTAGCCAATCGGGTGCGGCACCTTGCCTACGACACCCGACGGATTTCCAATGGTTCCCATTCTGTTTTTTTCGCCCTGCGCACGGCGGGGCGTGATGGTGCCACGTTTGTCGACGACGCCTGGCGCACCGGGGTTCGCTTGTTTGTGGTGCACCCCGATTTTGAGGTGGCCCCTCAATGGCGTGAGGGATCCTTCCTCGCGGTGGGCGACACCCTACTTGCGCTGCAACAAGTTGCGGCCTGGCACAGGACCCGTTTGGGCAGTAGACCAATTCTGGCGATCACTGGCAGCAATGGGAAAACGGTGGTAAAGGACTGGCTCTATGAGCTCTTATCGCCCGACCTGAATGTGCATCGTTCGCCACGCAGCTACAATTCTCAGTTGGGTGTAGCTTTGTCGGTCTGGCGCATTCCGGCCGATGCAGATTTGTCGATCATCGAGGCGGGTGTGAGCCAGTCCGGCGAAATGGAACGCCTGCACGCTGTAGTTCATCCGACCCATGGCCTCTTTACGCACCTGGGCGATGCCCATGATGGTGGCTTCTCCGACCGTGTCCATAAATTACGCGAGAAGTTCAAGCTCTTTGCGGGGGTCAAGAGCCTCACCGTGCGGGTCGATGATCCCATCGTTGGGACTGAAGTGACCATGTGGCGAGCGCAAAACCCCGATTCTGAGCTTTTCGCCTGGAGAATATCCGGTGAATCGGCCAAGGGCACGCGCGATTTCCACGAGGGCCAACCGCTCGGGCTGTTTTGCTGGGTACATGCGGAAGGATCCGATGCAAATGGTAGCCAATGGCGTCTGGAATGGGCATCTGGCGGCATCGACCGGCTTCATTTACCTTTCACCGACGCTGCTTCCGTAGAAAATGCCCTCTCCTGTCGGATGTTCCTGGCGGGTATGGATTATCGCGCTGAAGTATGGGCCAGCCGCTTTGCTGCCCTGCGAAGGCCACACATGCGTATGGAAATCCGGGAGGCATTGCTGGGCAGTATCCTCATCAACGACTCCTACAGCCTCGACATCGATTCGTTGGGCATTGCCCTGCAGTATATGAAAACGGTGCCGCGACAATCATTTCGGGTTGCGGTACTCTCCGATTTTGATGGTTCACTCATCCGCCAAAACCCTCAGATCTACCCGCAGGCACTCGAGTTGCTGCGCGATGCCGACATCGATTTGCTTCTGGCTGTGGGCGAGGGGTGGCGACAAGCGGTTCGGTCATCGGTACGTCCCGAATGTCTTTTCTACCGCGATACTGAGCACCTGATGCAGGCTATGCCCTACGACCGCTTGTCGAACTGCGTCATTTTACTGAAGGGAGCCAGGCGCTTTGCTCTGGAACGGGTCGACCGCCGTTTGTCGCTCAAACAACACCAAACCGTTTTCGAGATTGATTTGGACGCGGTGCTCCACAATTTCCGGGCTTTTCGCGCACACCTCAAGCCCGAAACACGCGTGATGGTGATGGTGAAGGCCCTCTCCTATGGCAGCGGTACCGCCGAAGTAGCGGCCCTGGTGCAACACCATAAGGCAGATTATCTGGCGGTTGCCTACCCCGATGAGGGGGTGGCTCTTCGCAACAACAGTATACACCTGCCGATTATGGTGATGAACTCGGACGCTGCCTCTATACCTTTATTGTTAGAATACCAGTTAGAGCCAGAAGTTTTTAGTTTTTCACTGCTACAGTCGATTCTAGACCGTTCCGCTAAAGAAGACGGTGTCGCCCTGCTGCGCATCCACCTAAACCTCGATACAGGGATGAACCGCCTGGGCTTTTCGCGGGTCGACTGGCCAGAGCTCTGCCGCCGGCTATCCACTCTGGGCAAGGACGTGGGCAGAATACGCGTTCAGTCGGTCTACACCCATCTGGTGGCTTCCGAAAGTGCAGAACATGATGCCTTTACACTTCAACAAATCCGGCATTTCGATGAGGGTTGCGCGCAAGTCAGTGCCGCGCTCGGATACACCCCGCTACGGCACGTGCTGAACACTGCCGGGATCATCCGTTTTCCGGAAGCTCAGTTGGATATGGTGCGCCTGGGTATTGGTCTCTATGGAGTAGATCCCGTGCCTCAGTCATTGCCCGGGGCAGTTATGAAGTCAGGCAAGGGAATGGATCTCGGTGTCTCACCGTCCTTGGAATTGCGATCGGCGGGCAGTTTGTTCACCACCATCGCCCAGATTCACGAAACCGAATTGGGCGATACCATTGGCTATGGCCGCAAAGGCCGTCCTATTGGCCGCGCGCGGGTGGCCACCATCCCCATAGGTTATGCCGATGGCATTCCGTGGCACTCTGGGGAGGGACGGGCACATTTTGTGGTGAACGGAAAGCCGGCGCCCACGCTGGGTCGGATTTGCATGGATTTATGTATGCTCGATATTACGGGCATTGACTGCCGGGAGGGCGATGTGGTTGAGGTATTTGGTCGCCAACAGCCGGTGGCTTACCTAGCACATTCGCTGAACACGATTCCCTATGCCCTGTTGAGTGGCATTTCGCAACGGGTGAAACGCGTTTACCTGCGCGATACTTAGACTAGTGAGCAGGTGATAAATATTTTTGTTGTTTGCAACAGCATTTAGGTTGATTCAATACTGAAATTGGTTTCATCTTCCCCCCTACTAGCATTTTGTGCTCGGTGGCTCTGAGATATTCTGTGGATTGTTATTAAACCCAAACCCTAAATTTTTTAGGTAATATAGATTTTCATTTTATCGAGTAAAATCTTCGTTGATTTATTTAGTTCTGAAATGACTGAATTTCCATCTGATACCTGTTTTTTTAATGCTTGTCAAATGTTGAATAGCATCTTTAATCTAGTATTTATGATTTAGGTTTTGGAATTAAATCCGCTTCCACGTGCTTACGCTTACTTCCGTAAGTACACGTCTGCTATACGATTCCTGCCTCCGCCTGTCGCTAGATTGCGGGCATGAATGAATCTTCACCATCCGGCCGCACCCTCATCAGTTTCGACTGGGCCATGAAGCGCCTGCTGAAACAGAAAGCTAACCACGGAATCCTCGAG
>Ga0194121_10002851_pt1 | contig 26910 bp, 25 predicted proteins | sample TA2MahCa50mmetaG_FD_148609 | JGI IMG/M metagenome (GOLD analysis project Ga0194121, IMG submission 148609) | Freshwater microbial communities from Lake Tanganyika, Tanzania - TA2015020 Mahale Deep Cast 50m | ecosystem: Environmental > Aquatic > Freshwater > Lake | place: Tanzania: Lake...
CCCTCGGTATACTCTTAAGAGAAGGCTCCGATAAAAAGCGGCACGAGCAGAGTCTCGCCTTTGCTCGGTCAGCCGCCGCGGCTGGCATTCACGTCCAGCCCCGTGTCTATACACCACCGGACCTTGTTCATGCATATATGTGGCTGACCCTCGCGATGTCTGATGCACTCAGCTTAGACATTCCACAGCAAGCCCACTTGCTACGGGAGCTTTCGGCGCTCGAAGGCGCGATGTCGACAGCGGAGCTAGAGAACGCTCATAGACTCTTGAATGATTGGCGACCGATCCAATAGGAGGCCGCGACCAATTAACTTAGATTGCTAAAGGCGGAGAGGCGCAACCTTTGATAATCCGAGCCCTGTCACGACCCTTCTTAGTGGGACTTGCTCTAGTCTCACCGTTGGCCGCACAGGCCGCGGACCCCGCCCCGCCTGTCGGCACCAAGGGGCGTCTCTTGTTCGTTCATGACGGGGACACGTTCGATGCGACCTACCCCGACGGACGGCGAATCAAGACCAGACTGTCCAATGCTGACACGCCCGAAACCGGCAATCCCGGTACGGTGAACGCGGCGAAGTGCCCAGAGGAATTGGAAGCCGGAAAGCGCGCCACGAGCTACGTGGCTCAGCTCATCAGGTCGCACGAGGTGGTTGCGATTTCGCTTGGCCGATACGACAAGTTTAACCGGGTACTGGCGACGGTCTTGGTAACGCCTGCCGTCGATGGCCATACCGATCTCGGGGCGCTGCTTGTGTATCAAGGACTCGGCCGTTTTTATCGTGGCGAGCGGCGCATGACGTGGTGCCCCGAACATTGACTGGTATGGCCGCGAACGGGCCGCACTCCTGCCCGATTCGGGATCGACCGTCGGCGGCGGAGGAAACGACAATGACCGCACTCAGGCAGATCGCACGGCACATGCCCAGGCTGTTCGCCGCCCACATCCCCGTCCTGCTGGGCGTGCTGGCCGGCGGCCTCATGATCCGGGGCGAGATCGCCGCCATCCCGCTCGTGTTCGTGGCGCTGTGGCTCTCGACCAGGCACATCACCGAGTAGTCGTCAGTTCTTCGCCGGTGCCCCATGCGGCTCGCCTGGTGTGTCGTTCGCGATCCGGGCTCGGGTCGGCACCCGCGTCGGCCTTGCTCTGAGGACGTGATTTTCCGACCAATACGCGCGCGTGACGAGGCGATTGCCTGGGCGTCACCAGTTATCGGGGCTTGAAACCGCGATGCGGCGTCGGCCCCTGCCAATCGAAATGCTCTGGCACGGGTGCCGGCCGCTGGTCCTGTTCGTTGGGCGGGACTTGCCAGTCAATGCAGCTTGCGAGCGTCCAGGCATAGAAGGCGTTAGAATGCTCGCGGCTCCCTTCGCATATGGTGTGGAACGATAGAGGAACCGTTGCCCCAGCTTTGCCCCGTGTTCTATGCCTGTTCATGCCGTCAGATGCCTGGAAATGCAGGTTGTCCACAGGGACGGCCAGAAGCCGAAATGCCGATTTCGCAATGATTTCAACGGGATAAATGGTGGGCGCTGTAGGGATTGAACCTACGACCCCACCCGTGTGAAGGGTGTGCTCTCCCGCTGAGCTAAGCGCCCGGAAGGGGCGCGTATAGGGCCTCGAGCCCGATGCGTCAACGGGCAGCGATGCGCTCCAGGGCCTGCGGCAGGGCGTCGAACCGCTCGATCACCGCGTCGGCGCCGAGTTCGCTGGCGGGCTTGGCGGTATAGCCCCAGCTCACCAGGACGGCCGGCAGGCCTGCGGCATGCGCAGCTTCGACGTCGTGGATCGAATCGCCGATCATGACGGCGCGCTCGCGTCGGCCGCCGATCCGGTCGATGAGCTGCAGAATGTGGCCGGGGTCGGGCTTGCGCACGGCGAAGGTGTCGGCGCCGGCGACGTCGGCGATCGGCGGCATCAGCTTCAGCGCTTTCAGGATGATGCGCGACGGAGTCTCGAACTTGTTGGTGCAGACGCCTTGCCTCAGGTTCAGCCGATCGAAGCGCGCGACGACCTCCGCGACGCCGTCGAACGCCGTCGTGTAGCGCACCGGGTCGGCTTCGTAGTAGCGCACGAATTCGCGGGTGACGGCGCTGGCCTCGTCCTCGCTCAGGGTGCGACCGCCCTTGGCGAAGGCGCGGCGCATGGTGACCTTGCTGCCCTCGCCCATGAACAGCCGGGCATCCTGGTCGCTGATCGCCGGCAGGCCATGGTCGGCCAGCACGCGGCTCACCGCCACGCGCATGTCGCGGGCGCTGTCGATCAGGGTGCCGTCGAGATCGTAGATCACGGTATCGAAGCGGCTGACGATCAGATTGTCGGCATTGGCGTGCATGTGGTCTCCTTAGCACATCCACCTTGCGAGGCCGCCAGCCCCGTGGCATCGGACGGGCATGAAACCGCCCGTTGCCGTCGTGGTTCTGGCTGCCGGTGCCGGCACGCGCATGAAGTCCGCCCTGCCCAAGGTCCTGCATGCGCTGGCCGGCTGGCCGATGGTGCGCCATGTTCTGGAAACTGCGCGCCGTCTGAAGCCTGCCCGGATCGTGGGCGTGGTCGCGCCGGGCGCCAGGGCGGTGGAGGCGGCCTTCGCGCCGCATCGCACGGCGGTCCAACGTCGGCCGCTCGGCACCGGCCATGCCGCCAAGACGGCGCTCGGCGCTCTCGCCGGCCATCGCGGTCCGGTGCTGGTGGTCTTTGCCGATGCACCCCTGATCACGACCGCCACCATGTCGCGCCTGGTCGCGGCTTGTCGCCAGGCCAAGGCCGCGGTCGGCGTGCTGGGCTTCGTGTCGCGCGATCCCACGCCCTACGGACGGCTGATCGTGCGCGATGGCCTGCTGGAGAAGATCGTCGAAAGCCGCGATGCCGACGAGGCCGAGAAGAAGGTCGAGTTCTGCAATTCCGGCGTGATGTGCATCGACGGCGCGCTGATCGGCACGCTGCTGGGCGCGATCCGCAACGACAACATCAAGCGCGAATTCTACCTCACCGACATCGTCGCCATCGCGCGCGCCGCGGGGCATGTCGCGATCGCCGTCGAGGGCGACGAAGAGGAGTTCCAGGGCGTGAACTCGCGCGCCGAGCTTGTGGTGGCCGAGAAGGTGCTGCAGCGCCGGCTGCGCGCCGCGGCGCTCGAGGCGGGCGTCGGCATGACCGATCCCGACACGGTGTGGCTCGCAGCCGACACCAGGCTTGCCGCCGACGTCGCGATCGGGCCCAACGTGCGGTTCGGACCCGGGGTCAGCGTCGGCGCCGGCAGCGAGATCAAGGCGTTTTGTGACATCGAGGGCGTTCGTATCGGCCGCAACACGATCATCGGGCCGTTTGCGCGCATCCGGCCGGGCTCCGACGTCGCCGACCAGGTCCATATCGGCAACTTCGTCGAGCTCAAGGCCACGCGTATGGGCCGCGGCGCCAAAGCCAACCATCTGGCCTATCTCGGCGATTCCGATGTCGGTGCGGCGAGCAACATCGGCGCCGGGACGATCGCCGTGAACTACGATGGCTACGGCAAATGGCGCACCGTCGTGGGGGCGGAGGCTTTCGTCGGCTCCAACAGCTCCCTGGTGGCGCCGGTGCGCGTCGGCCGCGGCGCCAACGTAACGGCGGGCAGCGTCATTACCGAGGATGTGCCGGCCGGCGCCGTGGCTTTCGGTCGGGCGCGCCAGGTCACAAAGAAGCGGCGCGCCGGCGCGCTTCGTGCCAAACTGAAAGCCCGCGCGGCAGCGGCCAAGCGGGCCAAGAAGAAGTAACCCCCTCGGACCGATCCCCCATGTGCGGCATCATCGGAATCATCGGCAAGGCTCCGGTCACGCCCTTGCTGGTCGACGCCTTGAAGCGTCTCGAGTATCGCGGCTACGACTCGGCGGGCGTCGCCACCTTGGTGAACGGCCACATCGAGCGCCGGCGCGCCGAAGGCAAGCTGGTCAACCTGGAGGCGCGGCTGGCCAAGGAGCCGCTGCCCGGCACCATCGGTATCGGCCACACGCGGTGGGCGACCCACGGCAAGCCGAGCGAACGCAACGCCCATCCCATCGCCACCGACCGGGTGGCGGTGGTGCACAACGGCATCATCGAGAACTTCCAGGAGCTGAAGGACGAACTTCTCGCCGAAGGACGCCGCTTCGAGAGCGACACCGACACCGAGGTCGTCGCCCAGCTCCTGACCGCGCATCTCGAGCGGCAGCTGTCGCCCGAGCAGGCGATGGGCAAGGCGATGGCGCGACTGCGCGGCGCCTTCGCGTTGGTCGCTTTGTTCAGCGGCCGCCACGACATGCTGATCGGCGCGCGGCGCGGCAGTTCGCTGGCGGTGGGCTACGGTGACGGCGATGGCACGATGTATATCGGCACCGACGCGCTGGCCCTGGCGCCGTTCACCAAGCGCGTCACCTACCTGCACGATGACGACTGGGTGGTGATCAACGGACACGGCGCCAAGATCTTTCAAGGCGACACGGAAGTGAAGCGCGAGATCCGTCAAAGCGGCATCTCTGGCGCCATGATGGGCAAGGGCAACCATCGCCATTTCACGGTGAAGGAGATCTACGAGCAGCCTGCCGTCGTCGGCGACACGCTTCAGACTTATCTCGATCCGGCGACGCGCCGCGTCAGTTTGCCGGCCCTGCCGTTCGATTGGAACAAGGTGTCGCGGCTTACCATCACCGCCTGTGGCACGGCGTGCTTCGCCGGCATGGTCGCCAAGTATTGGTTCGAGAAGCTGGCGAGGCTGCCGGTCGAAGTCGAGGTCGCCTCGGAACTGCGCTACCGCGAGCCGCCCATGCCGGAGGGCGGCGTGTGCATCGCAGTTTCCCAGTCGGGCGAGACGATCGATACGCTGGCCGCGCTGCGCTACGCCAAGGCTCAGAAGCAGACGATCCTCTCGGTGGTCAACGTCCCGGAGAGCGCGATCGCCCGCGAGTCCGACGTCGTGCTGCCGACACTGGCCGGACCAGAGATCGGCGTCGCCTCGACCAAGGCGTTCACCACGCAGCTCACCGTGTTGCTGGCCGCCGCCATGGACGCCGGCCGCTCGCGCGGCGCGCTGTCCAAGGAGGACGAAGCACGCATCGCCGGCGCCTTGATCGAGCTGCCGGCCCAGATCAACACAGTGCTGAACCTGGAGGAGCAGTACCGGCGCATCGCCGAGGACATCCTCGCCGAGGCGCGAGACGTTCTCTATATCGGCCGCGGATCGTCGTTCCCGATCGCGCTCGAAGGCGCGCTGAAGCTCAAGGAGATCTCCTACATCCACGCCGAAGGTTATGCCGGCGGCGAGATGAAGCACGGCCCGATCGCCCTGATCGACGAGACGGTGCCGGTTGTCGTGGTAGCGCCGACCGACGCGGTGTTCGACAAGATCGCCTCCAACTTCGAGCAGGTGAAGGCGCGCGGCGGCAAGCTGGTGCTGCTGAGCGATTCGGTCGGCAACGCCCGGCTGGCGAGCCAGGCGGCCGCCCCCCTGGTGGCGCCGATCCTCTACACCGTGCCAGTGCAGTTGCTGGCCTATTACACGGCGGTTGCCAAAGGCACCGACGTCGATCAGCCGCGCAATCTCGCCAAGAGCGTGACAGTGGAGTAGCGGAGCGCAGGCCCATGGCCCGCGCTCCAGCCGGTGACTCTATCGCGTGCCTTGCGGCAGACCCTGAGGCAGGCCTGGGGCCGGAGCTCCCGGCGCCGGCTGAGGCGCTTGACCGGCGCGCGGCTGGGCTGGCGCCGGACGCGGCGGTTGAGCGGGCTGCGCCGGCTGCATGGCTTGCAAGATGGCGCGCGTCTTCTTGGTTTCCTCTTCCTGCGCCTTCTTGAACTCGTCGTCGGTGAGGAAGCGATCCTTGTTGCCGTCGATCTCGAGGAACTGCTTGACCGCGGTGGCGGTGAGTTCGACGCGATCGAGCTGACCATCCTTGTTGGTGTCGATCTCCTGGAACTTACGCTGCACGAGCTGCTTGCGGATGTCGAAAGGCAGCAAGCCTTGCGACTGCGGTCCGTCGGCCGGGCCGGCCAGCACCATGTACTCCTGCAGGCTGACCTTGCCGTCGTTGTTTTTGTCGAGACGGTCGGCCTCGCGAAGCTGCATGTCGATGAAATCGTTGATCGCCGCCGTGCCCTGGCGTCGGCGCTGTTCGACTTCCCGCCGCGCGGCCGCCTCGCGGGCAAGTGAGCGCTGTACGATCAGGCGCACCTCCGGCTCGGTGACCTTGTTGTCGCGATCCGTGTCGTACTGGTTGAACTCGGCGTTGATGACCGCCTCGACCTCGGCGCGCTCGATGAAGCCGTTGCGGTTGGTGTCGATGTTCTGGAACTCGGCGCGTATGCGATTGCGCCGCTCCTCGAGCGTGGGGCCGCCCGGGACGTCGTTCGAATAGGGTGGCTCGGCAATCTTGACGAACTCCTCGATCGTCAGCTTGCCGTCCTTGTTGGCGTCGAGGTTCTCGAACAACTTCATGCGATATTTCACGAAGTCGGCGCGTGTTACCTCGCCCTTCTTGGCGGTATCGATCTCGACGAACCACTGCGGCAATGGGACTGGCGGCGGCTGGCCGACGGCCTGCTGCGGCGTGCCACCGGGCGCGGTCGCCGCTGGCGCCGCCGGCTGCTGTGGCGCCGGTGCCGGTGTAGCTTGCGGCGCAGGCGGGCGGTTGGCCGGCCAACCTTGCGTCGGTGGCGTCTGCGCCAGGGCCGGCAAGGCGGCGAACGTTACTGAGAGAAAGAGCGGACTGAAAAGGCGTTTCATCGGCGGTGAACCCGCAGTTGAGGGGGTGACTTCGTATCGGCGGCAACACGCGGCCTGTCAATGTCCGCGCTGCGGATCGTGATGCGTGACAATCTCGCCCAAAGCATGGCGATCTTCCATTTGGGTTGCGCGGCCCATCGGGATAGGCCATCGTGGCTGGGTCAAGGACTCCGAAGAAAAGTCGCAAGTTGTTGGGAGGCAAGGGTAATTTTGTAGTCTCGGGCCGCGCTGCGAGTCGAGCTGCGAAACCAGCGTGAAAATGGCAGAACCGTCATCATCCAGCGGCTCGCCGCTGCTCAGCGTGCGTGATGTCTCGGTCCGGTTCGGCGGCATCGTGGCCCTCGACGGCGTGACCTTCGACGTCTTCCCGGGCGAGATCGCCGGCCTGATCGGGCCGAACGGTGCCGGCAAGACGACGCTTTTCAACTGCTTGAGCCGGCTCTACACGCCCAACAGCGGTGACGTGCTGTTCGAGGGCAAGTCGATCCTGGGACGCCCGCGCCACGACATTCCCCGCATCGGCATCGGCCGCACCTTCCAGAACGTTGCGCTGTTCGACAACCTGACGGTGCTCGACAACGTCAAAGTCGGCTGTCACAGCCGCAGCAGCACCAGCTTCTTCGACAATGCGCTGCGCCTGCCCAAGGTGGCGCCCGAAGAGGCCCACATCGCCGAGCGTTCGCACGAGCTGATCGCCTTCATGGACCTCGTGCCTTTCACCAACGCCCGGGCGGGCGGCCTGCCGTTCCCGATCCGCAAGCGCGTCGAACTGGCGCGCGCACTCGCGTCGAGCCCCAAGCTGCTGCTGCTCGACGAGCCGGCGGCCGGCCTGAACCACGAGGAGATCGAGGTCCTGAAGGGCCAAATCAGGCGGGTGCGCGATACCCAGCACGTCACCGTGCTGTTGGTCGAGCACCATATGAGCCTCGTGATGTCGGTGTCCGACAAGGTGGTCGCCATCGACTTCGGCAAGAAGATCGCCGACGGCACGCCGGCGGAAGTACAGCGCGATCCCGAAGTCATCCGCGCCTACCTGGGGACCTCGTGATGGCGGCGATTCTGGAAGTGAAGGGGCTCAAGGCGTTCTACGGCCAGACGCAGTCGCTGTACGACGTCGGCTTCGAGATCGAGAACGGCGGCATCACGACGCTGCTCGGCGCCAACGGCGCCGGCAAGACGACGACGCTCAGGGCGATCTGCAACATGGTGCGCACCGACGGCACGATCCGCTTCGAGTCGAGGGAAATCCGCGGCTTGGCGACGGAGGAGGTGGTGCGGCTACGCATCGGCCATGTCCCGGAAGGCCGCGGCACGTTCACGACGCTGACGGTCGACGAGAATCTTCGAATTGCCGCCTATACGCGCAAGGACAAGGCCGCCATCGCGGCCGACCTCGAACGGGTCTTCACCTATTTCCCAAGACTCAAGGAGCGCGTGCAGCAGCAGGCGGGCACGCTGTCGGGCGGCGAGCAGCAGATGCTCGCGATCGCCCGTGCACTGATGCTGAAGCCGCGCCTCATGCTGCTCGACGAGCCGTCGTTCGGCCTCGCACCGCTGATCGTGGTCGAGATCTTCCGCATCCTGCGGCGCATCAACGAGGAGGACAAGGTGAGCATCCTGCTGGTCGAGCAGAATGCCGCGCTCGCCCTCGATCTCGCCGACCATGCCTACGTGCTGGAGACCGGCCGCGTCGTGATGTCCGGTCCCTCGTCGGTGGTGAAGAACGACGAGAACATTCGCAAGTCCTACCTCGGGTACTGAGGCAGAGAGATGGAACAGTTCCTTCAGCAGATCGCGTCCGGCCTCGCCAATGGCGCCATCTACGCCTGCGTCGCCCTGGCGCTGGTCATGATCTACGTGTCGACCGATCACATCAACTTCGCTCAGGGCGAGATGGCGATGTTCAGCACGTACCTCAGCTGGCAGCTCATGACCTGGGGGCTGAGCTTCTGGGTGGCTTTCGTTCTCGCGGTGGCTCTGTCGTTCGTCCTCGGGGTGGTCATCGAACGGGCGATCCTGAGGCCGTTGCACACGGCCCCGGTGCTGTCGATCATCGTGGTCTTCATCGGCCTGCTGGCGATCTTCAACGCGCTGGCGGGCGCGATCTGGAGCTACCTCATCAAGGAATACCCTTCACCCTTTCCCAAAGGCAGCTTCGGTATCGCCGGCGTCATCGGTCCGCACCAGCTCGGCGTCGTGGTGGTCACCCTGATCGTGCTCACCCTGCTGTTCGTCTTCTTCCGCTACACGCCGCTCGGTCTCGCCATGCGTGCGGCGGCACAAAATCCGCAGATGGCGCGCTTGGTCGGCGTCCGCGTCGACTGGATGCTGGCGCTCGGCTGGGGGCTCGCCGCTTCGGTCGGAGCCGTCGCCGGCATCATGGTGGCCCACATCGTCTACCTCGACCCCAACATGATGGGCGGCATCCTGCTCTATGCCTTCGCCAGCGCCCTGGTGGGCGGCATCTCGAATCCGGCCGGCGCCGTGGCGGGCGGCTTCATCGTCGGTATCCTGGAGAACATGGTGGCCTTCGCCGGCAACCAGATCGAGAAGGCGACCGGCGTCTACATCATCGGCAACGGCGAGAAGCTCACCGTGGCCCTCATCATCGTCATCTTCGTGCTGACGGTGAAACCGGCCGGCTTGTTCGGCCGTGTCGTCGTGAAGAGGGTCTGATATGAGCGACGCCAAAAAGTGGGTGCTGGGCCTGATCGCAGTGGCGCTCGTCCTGCCGCTGCTGAAGCCAGTCTTGCCTGATGTCGTCTCGGACTATCGGCTGTTCCTCATCAGCACGATGATCATCGCCTCGATCGCCGTGCTGGGGCTCAACTTGCTGACCGGATTCAACGGCCAGTTTTCGCTCGGTCACGGCGCATTCTACGCGGTCGGCGCCTACACCGCGGCAGTCCTGATGGACCAGCTCAACGTACCCTACTGGGCGACGGTTCCCATCGCGGCCATCGTCTGCTTCATCGTCGGCTATCTGTTCGGGTTGCCGGCGCTCAAGCTCGAGGGCCACTATCTCGCGCTCGCGACCTTCGCGCTCGCGCTCGCGGTGCCGCAGATCCTGAAATACAAATGGCTCGAAGGCCTGACCGGCGGCGTGCAGGGCATCGTGCTGCCGAAGCCCGAGGTTCCGTTCGGGCTGCCGCTCAGCGAAGACCAGTGGCTGTACTATTTCTGCCTGTTCACCATGATCGTCCTGTTCTGGGCGGCCGCGAACATGCTCAACAGCCGCAGCGGACGGGCCATGATGGCGATCCGTGACCAGAACATGGCGGCCGAGACCACGGGCATCGACATCGCGCTCTACAAGACGGTCACCTTCGGCATCAGCGCCGCCTATACCGGCATCGCCGGCGCGCTGTCGGCGTCGGCCATCGCCTTCGTGGCGCCCGACAGCTTCAACATCTTCCTGTCCATCAAGTTCCTGATCGGCTTGGTGGTCGGCGGCATCGGTTCGCTCGCCGGTTCGGTGATCGGCGGCATCTTTTACGTGCTGGTCGACAATTCGGCCCAGGCGCTGTCGCAGTTCATCAAGAACGACCTCGGCCTGCAGTTCGACCTGTCGGCCTATGCGGTGTTCGGCGTGCTGTTGATCGCCATCATCTACCTCATGCCGATGGGCATCGCCGGCGGCATCTACCTGATGTGGCACAAGCTGCGGGGGGCGCGCTGAGGCGCGTACCCGGTTTCGGCAAGTCGACGAGTAGGGCTATAATCGATGGTGTAAAACCCCAGCCAGGGAGGAAGAGATGAAGACGAACAGGCGTACCTTCGTTGGCGGCATGTCGGCCGCAGCGGTGCTTTCGGGTAGCGGCGTAGCGTATTCGCAGAAGAAGTATGACGACGGTGCAACCGACAAGGAAATCAAGATCGGCAACACCAATCCTTACAGCGGGCCGGCGTCGGCTTACGGTGTCATCGGCAAGTGCATCGAAGCCTACTGGAAGAGCGTCAACGAAAAGGGCGGCGTCAATGGCCGCATGGTCAAGTTCATCACGCTGGATGACGGCTACAGCCCGCCCAAGACGGTCGAGATGGTGCGCCAGCTCGTCGAGCAGGAGAAGGTGCTCTGCCTGTTCAATACGCTGGGCACGCCGACCAACACGGCGATCCACCGCTACATGAACCAGCGCAAGGTGCCGCAGCTCTATGTCGCCACCGGCGCGTCCAAGTGGGGCAAGCCCAAGGAGTTCCCGTGGACGATGGGTTACCAGCCCGACTACCACACCGAGGCGGTGATCTACGCCAAGCACATCCTGGCCAACGTCAAGGATCCCAAGATCGCGGTCCTGATGCAGAACGACGACTACGGCAAGGACTACTGGGAGGGCTTCAAGGACGGCCTCGGCAAGGATGCCAACAAGGTCGTCAAGCACGTCACCTACGAGGTGACGGATCCAACGGTCGACAGCCAGACCATCCAGATGAAGGATTCCGGCGCCAACGTCTTCTTCAACATCTCCATTCCGAAGTTCGCCGCCCAGTCGATGCGCAAAGCGGCCGAGATCGGCTGGAAGCCTGTGCAGTATCTCAACAACGTGTCGGCGCAGGTCTCGACGACGATGAAGCCGGCCGGTTTCGAGAACGTGCAGGGCGTCATCACGGCGGCCTGGCTCAAGGACCCGACCGACAAGCAGTGGGAGAACGACGCCGAGATCAAGGCGTGGCGGGAGTGGATGAACAAGTACATGCCGGGCGCCAACCAGTCCGACGTGAACTACGTCTATGCCTACTCCGTCACCTTCCTGATGGAGCAGACGCTGAAGAAGTGCGGCGACAACCTGACGCGCGAGAACCTCATGCGCCAGGCGGCCAACTTCCAGAAGCTCAGGGTGCCGGGCCTGTTGCCGGGCATCACCGTCTCGACCAGCCCGACCGATTTCTACCCGGTCCAGGCAGTGCAGCTGCAGCGCTTCAAGGGCGAGTCGTGGGAGCTGTTCGGCGAAGTGCTGTCCGCCGAAGGCAGCTGAGCGGCCGCATCGCCGCCAGAAGATCGAAAGAATGGAAGGCCGCCCCTCGGGGCGGCCTTCCTGCTTGGCGCTTCAACGGCTGCGCTGCAGCGCCTGGCGGCACTCGGCGGTGTCGATGCGGCCGTCGTTGTCGACGTCGCAGCGCGCGAAGTTGCGGTCGGCCTGGACCATGAACTCGGCGAAGCTCACGAAACCGTCCTTGTCGGTATCCATGCGCTGGAAGAAGGCCGACTGGCGCCGCACCTGTTGATCGCTCGGCAGCACGCTGTTGCCCACCGCGGGCGTTCGGGCAAACAACTCTTCCGGCGTGAGCTTGCCGTCGCGGTTGGTATCGAGGCGCTTGAAGCGTGCCTCCTGGCCGGCTTTCCACTCGGCGCGATCGACCACGCCGTCCTTGTTGGTGTCGTAGCGCATGACACCGCGATCGTTCGGCGCGGTCTTGGCAGCAGCCGGCTCGTCCGGCGCCGCCCAGGCCGATCCGGCCAGCGCGAGCAGGGCGGCGGGCAGGGCAAGGAACTTCAACATGCGGTCTCTCCTTCCGATTGTATCAGGACGTGAATGTACTCGTTCCACGTCCCTTACTCCGCCGTCTAAGCGCCGATATAGTCGGCGCCGCGACTGAATTTGGGCGCTGTTGTGGTTTTGTTCTCGAGAGACTCCCATGGCCTATGACTACGATCTGTTCGTGATCGGCGCCGGCTCGGGCGGCGTGCGCGCCTCGCGCATTGCCGCGGGCCACGGCGCGCGCGTCGGCATCTGCGAGGACTATCGCGTCGGCGGCACCTGCGTGATCCGCGGTTGCGTGCCCAAGAAGCTCCTGGTCTACGGCTCGAAGTTCGCCCACGAGTTCGAGGATGCCGCGGCCTATGGCTGGACGCTGGCGGCACCCGGCCATTCCTGGCCGATCTTGCGCGACAACGTCGCCAAGGAGGTCGACCGCCTGAACGGCGTCTATATCCGCCTGCTCGAAGGCGCCGGCGTCAAGCTGCATATGGGCCGTGGCCGGCTGATGGACCGCCACACGATCGATGTCGGCGGCACAACGATCACGGCCGACAAGCTCCTGGTGGCGACGGGCGGCCACCCCGTTGTGCCGGACATCCCCGGCAGGCAATTCGCCATCACCTCCAACGAGGCCTTTCATCTGCCGGCGCTGCCCAAGCGCATTGCCATCGTCGGTGGCGGCTACATCGCCGTCGAGTTCGCCGGCATCTTCCACGGGCTGGGCAGCGAGGTCGCCATCGTGCTGCGGCGCGACCGCGTGCTGCGCGGCTTCGACGAGGAGTGCCGCGCTGCCGTCCACGACGCGTTGAAGGCATCGGGCATCACCATGCGGACCGAGACGCAGATCGCCCGCATCGAGGCGACCGGCGGCAAGGCGCCGTTCATCGTGCATACCGCGCAGGGCGGCTCCTTCGAGACTGATCTTGTGATGTACGCCACCGGCCGCACCGCCAACACGGCAGGCATCGGCCTGGAGAAAGTCGGGGTGCAGCTCGACAAGGCAGGCGCCATTGCGGTCGACGAATGGTCGAAGACGACCGCGCCCAATATCTGGGCGGTCGGCGACGTCACCGACCGCATCAATCTCACGCCGGTGGCGATCATGGAGGGCCACTGCTTCGCCGACACCGAGTTCGGCAAGAGGCCGCGCAAGCCCGACCATCGCGACGTGCCGTCGGCGGTGTTCTGCCAGCCCGAGCTCGCCAATGTCGGGTTGACCGAAGAGGAGGCGCGCTTGCGGCTGGGCGAGCTGCGCGTCTTCACCACGGCGTTCCGGCCGATGAAGTACACCCTGTCGGGCCGCCAGCAGCGCACCTTCATGAAGCTGATCGTCGAGGCGGCGACCGATCGCGTGGTCGGCGTCCACATGGTGGGCGATGACGCCGCCGAGCTGATCCAGGGCTTGGCGGTCGCGATCAAGGCGGGCGCCACCAAGGCCCAGTTCGACGCCACGGTCGGTATCCATCCGACCGCCGGCGAGGAGTTCGTCACCATGCGCACCGCACGGCCCGAGCCGGCCCCCAGCCGCCAGGCTGCCGAGTGATCCGTCCGCTGGAAATCTATCCACAGGGCGTATAGGTTCACCAGCCCGACGGGCGGTTGGCCGGTCGGGTCTCAGGAGGAGCGAATGACCGCGATTCAGGGCGCGGCTCGGACGGGCGCCAAAGCGCAGTCCCGCAGCGCAAGCGCCGCCGATTGGACGCCCACCAGCTGGCGCGGCCGGCCGGCGCAGCAGATGCCGGTCTATCCCGATGCCGCGCTGTTGGCCGGTGCGGAGGCGCGGCTGCGCCGCTACCCGCCGCTGGTCTTCGCCGGCGAGGCGCGCAAGCTCAAGGCGGCGCTCGCCAAGGTGGCGGCAGGCGATGCCTTCCTGCTGCAGGGTGGCGACTGCGCCGAGAGTTTCCAGGACTTCACTGCGAACACCATCCGCGACACGTTCCGCGTGCTCTTGCAGATGGCCGTCGTGCTGACCTACGGCGCCGGCGTGCCGGTGGTGAAGGTCGGCCGCATGGCCGGCCAGTTCGCCAAGCCGCGCTCGTCCAATGTCGAAAAGATGGGCGACGTCGAGCTGCCGTCCTATCGTGGCGACAACGTCAACGGCTTCGAGTTCACCGCCGAATCGCGCCTGCCCGATCCCGAGCGCATGGTGCAGGCCTACAACCAGTCGGCCGCCACCCTCAACCTGCTGCGTGCTTTCGCCCAGGGCGGCTACGCCGACCTCCACGAGGTCAACCGGTGGAACCTCGACTTCGTGCGCAATTCACCGGCGTCGGAGCGTTACCATGACCTCGCCGCCCGCCTCGACGAGACGTTGAACTTCATGGCGGCCTGCGGTCTCACCTCGGCGACCACGCCGCAGATCGCCGAGACCGACTTCTTCACCAGCCACGAAGCGCTGCTGCTGCCCTACGAAGAGGCGCTGACCCGCGTCGATTCGACGTCGGGCGACTGGTACGATTGCTCGGCGCACATGCTGTGGATCGGCGACCGCACGCGCCAGCCCGACGGTGCACATGTCGAGTTCCTGCGCGGCGTGCGCAATCCGCTGGGCTTCAAGGCCGGCCCATCGCTCACGGCCGACGATTTCCTGCGCCTGACCGAGGCGCTCAACCCGGCGAACGAGCCCGGCCGCATCGTCATCATCAGCCGGATGGGAGCGGACAAGGTGGGCGACAAGCTGCCCGCGCTGTTGCGCGCCGCCAAGAAGGAGGGTCGCTCGATCGTGTGGTCGTGCGATCCGATGCACGGCAACACCGTGACCGCGGCCAACGGCAGGAAGACTCGTCATTTCGACGCCATCTTGAGCGAGGTGAGGGCGTTCTTCGCCGCGCACCGCGCCGAGGGCACGCACCCCGGCGGCGTGCATTTCGAGATGACCGGCCAGGAGGTCACCGAGTGCGTCGGCGGGGCGACGGACATCACGGTCGACAATCTCAACGAACGCTACGAGACGCAGTGCGACCCCAGGCTCAATGCCAGCCAGGCGCTCGAGCTTGCCTTCCTGCTGGCTGAGCAACTCAAGGCCGAGCGCCTGTCGGTCGCGCGCGCCCGCGCCGCGACCTGAGGAAAGAGCGGCGGTCGGAAGCGGAGGAGGGCCGATGACGCATCCGAGCGACGGCGAGATCGAGCGCTATACCGATCACTACTTCAATCGCACCAAGCAGGTGATCGGCCGCTTCGGCGACAGCCGCGTCACCTATGCGATCTTCATGCGCCGGCCGGTCGTCTTCGCGCCGCGGCTGGCACTGCAGTGGCTGGAGGAGCTCGGCCGCTCGCGCAACACCGCGGTCGAGCTCGACCTGCGCTATGGCGAGGGCAAGTGGGTCGGTGCAGGCGAGCCGATGATGTACATCACCGGCTCGTTCTTCCATCTCGTCGACCTCGAGACGATCTTCCTGCAGAAGCTCGGACCGGCCTGCGTCGCCGCCTACAACGCCTGGACGATGTGCGCCGACATGCCCAAGACGGCCTTCCTCGCCATGGATGCGCGCCATTGCGCCGGTCAGGAGATGGCCGAGATGATGGCCTACGCCGCCTCGGTCGGATCGGCACGCGCCAAGCGCAAGGTCGGCGCCGTGGGCTTCATCGGCAACGCCACCCACGCCACGGCGCACTTCTTCGGCCGCGACCAAGGGCTCGGCACCATGCCACACGCGTTGATCGGCTATGCCGGCTCGACCGTGCGGGCGGCCGAGATGTACCACGAGACCTTCCCCGGCGAGCCGATGACCGTCCTGGTCGACTACTTTGCGCGCGAGATCTCCGATTCGCTCGAAGTCTGCCGGCGCTTCGCCGAGCTGGCGGCCAAAGGGATGCTGTCGCTCAGGCTCGACACCACCGGCGGCCGCTACATCGAGGGGCTCGATCCCGCATCGTCCTATGCCGTGCTCGAGCGATTCTCGCCCGAATCGATCCGCGGCTACCGCAGCGAGGAAGAGCTTCGCTTCCTGGTCGGCACCGGCGTCTCGGCCGCGGCGATCTTCCATCTACGCGCCGCGCTCGACCGCGCCGGCTTCGACAAGGTCAAGATCGTCGCTTCGTCGGGCTTCGGCCCGGCCAAGTGCCGCGTCATGGCCGAGGCCAAGGCGCCGATCGACGTCGTGGGCTCGGGCTCGTTCCTGCCTTCGAACTGGACCGAGACCTATGCCACCGCCGACATCGTCGAGTATGACGGCGCCAGGCGCGTCAAGATCGGCCGCGAGTTCCTGCATCGCGGCAAGCCCAACGGCCGTGTCAAGCCGCTGTAGGAAGTCTACCCGACGACGAAGCTCTGATACATGAAGCGCAGGTCCTGGGTTTCCTGCGGCGTGATCTCACCGTCGAGGACGCGGGCTTCCCAGGTGCGCAGCTTGCGCTTGATCTCCGACGGCGTGCGGGGGCTCAGCAGCACCATGAAGAACTGCTCGTGCGGCGACAGCTCGCGCTCGCGGCGGTAGCCGAACGGGCCGGCGCCGATCGTCCGGGCCGCCGGCATCGGTTCGTTGCGGTTCTCGATCTGCGGCGCCAAAACGTCGTCCCAAGTGAGGCCGGCCTCGCGTATCATGGTCGAGGCGAGCTTGGCCGCCGCCAGCGCCTCGCCGGCATTGGCGCTGTCGAGAATCTCCAGGACCTTCACCAGGGTGGCGCGGTTGAATGTCGACATCGTCTTCCGCTCCATCACCGCCGCCGCTCCGAGGGGTCGGATCGAACGGCCTGTGCGTCTTTCACTATTGGATGAGCAAGCGGCTCTAAACCGTTACAACATATAGCTGTATCTTCCGTGGATCAAGATAGACCCCCAGCCGTCGCTACAGCGGCTTTTCCAGCATATTTGGTCGGCCTGGCGACATGGTTCGTGCCGCTCGGCGTGCAGATGGTGCTGTTCCCCTGGCTGGTCGCTGTCGTGTTGCGCATGGATGCGTTTGCCGTCGGCCTGGCCCAGGCCGCCCTGATGGCGCCGGGATTGCTGTTCCTGCCGTTGGGCGGACTGGTGGCCGATCGCGGCAACGCCCGCCGCCTGCTGCTGCGCTATCACCTGTTCTACGCCGTGCCGCCGCTGCTGCTGGCAGTGGTGCTGACCGCCGGCGGCCTCAGCTATCCGTTGCTGATCGCCTACGGCGTCGTGGTCGGCGCGATCAGCGCCTTCGCCGTGCCGGCCCGCGATGCGCTCCTGCCGGCGGTCGTGAAGACCGGTGACCTGCCGCGCGCGGTGGCGCTGGTGACCGCGCTGCAGTTCGTCGGCCAGCTGCTCGGCATTGCCGTTGCCTCATTGGCCGATCGTTTTGGCGCGGCCCCGCTGCTCGTCTTCAACGCTGCCTCGCTGCTGCTGGGCTGCCTGGTGGTGCTGCGGTTGCCCGACTCGGCGCCGCATCCGACTGCCGAGCGCGGCGGATTCTGGCGCAGCCTTGCCGAGGGCGTGGCGGAAGCCGCCAAGTCCGATCAGCTTTGGCCGGTGCTGCTGTTGAATTTCGGCATCGGCGTCTTCTATGTCGGCCCGTTCATGGCGGTGATGCCGCTGGTCGTGCGCGACATCTACGCCGGCGGTGCGCTCGAGCTGTCCTACGTCAACCTGGCCTTCTGGGCCGGCACCATCGCGGCCAGCATGGCCTTGGCCGACCTCGCCCGGCGAGTGACGCGGCGTGGCCGACTGCTCGCCGTGGCACTCACCATCGGCGCGGTGGTCCTGGCGGCGATGTCGACGCTGCCGCCGTTCGCGGCGTTCGCCGCCCTGATCCTGGTGTGGGGCGTCGGCGCCGGCATCACCATGACCCAGGGCCGCACCATCGTGCAGATCGTCTCGCCGCCCACCCATCGCGCGCGGCTGATGTCGTTGTTCCAGTTGGGCTTCGGTGGCGGCGGCCCGATCGGCTCGCTACTGACCGGCTCGATCTGTGCGGTGTGGGGCGAGAAGGCGGCAATGTTGCTGCCCGCTCTCGCCATGGCCCTGCTGATCGTCTTCGTGCTGGTGCGCTCGCGGCTGTGGACGATGCGAACGGTGGAGTAGGAGCCTACTCGGCCGACGCTTACTCGGCTGCCTGGCGCAGCCCCAGCCCGAGCGTCTGCCAGACGTCCTGCAATGCTGCGACCAGGCGGTCCATGTCGCGATCGCCGTGCTCGGGCGTCGGCGTCAGCCGCAGTCGCTCGCTGCCGCGCGGCACGGTCGGGTAGTTGATCGGTTGGACGTAGATTTCGTGGCGGTCGAGCAAAAGGTCGCTCGCCTGCTTGCACAAGGTCGCGTCGCCCACGAACAGCGGCACGATATGGGTGGCCGACGGCATCACCGGCAATCCCACGCGCGCCAGCTCTCGTTTCAGTCGCAGAGCGCGTTCCTGGTGCCGAACGCGCAGCTCGGGATGGCTGCTGACGTGGCGCACGCTGGCCAGGGCGGCCGCGGCGATGGCGGGCGGCAACGAGGTCGTGAAAATGAAGCCCGCGCCGCAGGAACGCACGAAGTCGACGGTCGCCGCCGACGCCGCGATATAGCCGCCGATCACGCCGAAAGCCTTGGCGAGCGTGCCCTGCACGATGTCGACCTTGTCGAGCACGCCGTCGCGCTCGGCCACGCCCGCGCCGCGCCGGCCGTACATGCCGACGGCATGCACCTCGTCGAGATAGGTGAGGGCGCCATGACGATGAGCGACATCGCAGATCTCGCCGATCGGCGAGACATCGCCGTCCATCGAGTAGACCGATTCGAAGGCCACGACTTTGGGCGTCGCAGGGTCGGCGCCGGCCAGCAGTTCCTCGAGATGGTCGACGTCGTTGTGGCGGAAGATGCGGCGCGCGGCGCCCGAGTGGCGGATGCCGGCGATCATCGAGGCATGGTTCGACGCGTCGGAGTACAGCTCGCAACCCGGCAGCATGGCGCCGAGCGTCTGTAGCGTCGTTTCGTTGGCGACATAGCCCGATGTGAAGACCAGTGCGGCGTCCTTGCCGTGCAGGGCCGCCAGCTCGCGTTCGAGCTCGGCGTGCAGGCGATTGGTGCCCGAGATGTTGCGCGTGCCGCCGGCGCCCGAGCCTTGCGCTTCGATCGCGCCACGCATGGCTTCGACCACCGCGGGATGTTGGCCCATGGCGAGATAGTCGTTGCTGCACCACACGGTGACATCGCGCGGCGGCCGGCCGTCGCGATGCAAGCGCGCACGGGGGAACGCGCCGACGATACGCTCGAGCTCGGCGAAAGTGCGGTAACGGCCCTCGGCGCGCAGTCGATCGAGATGCCCCGAGAAGAAAGCCTCGTAGTCCATTGCTTCGTCCCCGGGCGAGATGATAGCCCGGCCATGGCTTCCCCATAGAGGCTTTTGGTCGCGGCACGCTTTGATTTCCCTCAACAGGGCCGAGGTTCCATCGCGGTCACACGGAATCGTGATAGAAGCGGGAATGGACGCCATCGAAGCCGAACCGCTGGCGACCGCCTTGGCGGCGATCGCAGCCGGTGATCGCGGGGCGCTGGCCGAGCTCTGTCGGTTGACCGCGCCGCGGTTGCTTGGGGTGGCGCTGCGCGTCCTGCGTCGCCAGGACGCGGCCGAGGACGTTCTGCACGAGGCCTACCTCTCGGTTTGGCAGCGTGCCGCCCAGTATTCGGCCGATCGCGGCCAGGCCTGGGCGTGGCTCGCCATGATTGTCCGCAATCGGGCGATCGACCGCCTGCGTCAAGAATCGCGTCGCGGCGAGGAGGAGCTTGCATCCGAAGACGCCACGCCGGACGTACTCGTCATGGATGACGTGTCGATGCGCGGCATGACGGCGGATATCTCGCGTTGCCTCGGCGGCTTGCCCGGCGATCACCGGCGGGCGATCCTGCTGGCGGCGCAGTATGGCCTCAGCCACGATGAGATCGCCCGCCGGCTGGGACGGCCGCTGGGAACGGTGAAGAGCTGGATCCGTCGCGGGTTGGCCGACTTGCGAGAGTGTCTCGAGGCATGAACGAGTCCGATCTCGACACCATCGCTGGCGAGTACGTGCTGGGTACCTTGGCCGGGCCCGAGCGCGACGATTTCGAACGCCGCCTGCAGGCGGATCACGCGGCGCGCCGCGCCGTCGATGCCTGGAGCGCGCGCGTCGGCGCGATGCTCACGGCGCCGCCGGCCGCGCCATCGGCCGGCCTTTGGCAGCGCATCGAGGCATCGATCGACGAGCGGCAGGCCGTCGATTTCGGCGGCGTCAATGTGCGCGCTGCCGATGGCGAATGGATCGAGATCGCGCCCGGTGCTGCCACCAAGAAATTGTTCGTCGACCGCACCGCCGGCCGCTGGAGCTTCCTGCTGCGCCTGGCACCCGGCGCCGTCGTGCCGCGCCATGTCCACAAGGGCTTCGAGGAATGCATGGTCGTGTCCGGCGACATGGCGCTGGGTGACACGGTGTTCTTCGCCGGCGACTACCATCTGGCCCGACCCGACACGACGCATCCGCCGCTCACCAGTCGCGGCGGCGGCCTGGAGTTCATCCGCGCTCCGATCGACACGCACCTCTGACGCCAGAGATTTGTTTGCGGCCTCACGTGCCTGCAAGTGCCGGCGCGCGTCGCACTCACACGCACGTGATGGCGGCCGTGTGCATCCGCATCGGCGGCGCGGCGCGTATTCGGGGGGAGAGCAGACAGTCGGTCGTGCTCGGTAATTCTCCTTGGAGGGATGCATGTCTCAAGTAATCGATCTTCGTCGGCGCGGCCTGTTGCGCGCGTCCGGCGTCACCGTGCTGTCGGCCTCGGCCGTGGCCTTGCTCGCCGGCTGCGAGAAGATGGCCGTCGCGCAGTCGGGCAACACCGCCAACGATGTCGGCATTCTCAACACCGCCTTGGCGCTCGAGAACGAGGCGATCAGCGCCTATCAGATCGGGGCGCAGAGCGGGCTTCTGCAGAAGCCGGTGCTGGACGTCGCCGTGCTGTTCCAGACCCACCTCAAGGAGCATCGCGACGCGTTGATCGCCACCATCCGCAAGCTTGGCGGCACGCCAGTCGCGGCCAAGAGCGACGCCGAGGTGGCGCAGGCGCTCAATGCCGCGGCGCTCAAGAACCAGGCCGACGTGCTGCGGCTCGCACAGCGTCTCGAGAAGGGCGCGGCCAATGCCTATATCGGCGTCATCCCGTCGTTCGGTGATCGCGCATTGGCGCAGGTCTCGGCGCGTCTGGCCGCCGACGAGGTCATGCACTGGACCGTGCTCAGCCAGGCGCTGAAGGATCCGCTGCCGGCCAAGGCGCTGAGCTTCGGAGCGTGATCGTGCGCCGGCTGGCCCTCGCGCTGGCGGCGTCCCTGGTGTTGGCCGCGGCGTCCGATCGGGCCGCCGCGGCCGATGCCCAGCGCGGCCAAGAGCTTTACGAATCGCGCTGCGGCGGCTGCCATTCGCTCGACGCCAATCGGGTCGGTCCGGCGCATCGCGGCGTCTACGGCCGCAAGGCTGGGTCGGCGCCGAACTTCGCCTACTCGACGGCGGTGAAGAACTCGACCGTGGTGTGGGAGGACAGGACGCTCGACGCCTGGCTCACCAACCCTCAAGCCGTGATCCCCGGTCAGCGCATGAACTTCCGCGTCGCACTGCCCGAAGATCGCACCGACATCATCGCCTACCTGCGCCAGCAGTCGGGCAAATGAACGACTACCCCGGCACCGACCCGCGTGCCGGGTAGGGCGGGAGCGCTTCGGCCGCATCCCCTGTTCGACGCGCTTCCGCCCGCCTTCTCCTCAGGCCACGAGGGCGGCGATCAACGCCACCGACAGAAACAGCGACACCGACAGCAGGGGGAGCGCGCCCAGCCAGCGGGTGGCGGATGGCAGGCCGTCCCAGTGACGCAGCGTCGGCACTGCCGCCGCCAGCGCGAACAATACGCCGAGCAGCCAAAAACCGAATGCCAGCGGCCAGGCGACATTGGTCTGGTCGGCCGAGAATTCGGCGATGCCGAGACCCACGAACGCCGGCGGCACGGCCGCCGTGAACAAGGCGACCGCCCAGATGGCGCGACTGCGGATGCGCTGGCCGGTGCCGAGCGGCGCCGAGCGTCCGTCCACGTCGGCAGAGGCGTCAGCCCTTGAAGTGGCCCTCCGCCTTGAGGTCGGTCAGGGTGGCATCGAGCGACTGGCGCACGCGGCCGAACAGGTCGGCGAGTTCCGTCTCGTTGATGATCAGCGGCGGGCAGATCGCCACCCGGTCGCCCATGTTGCGGATGAACAGGCCGCGCGCCACGGCGTGGTTGTAGACGCGGTTGCCGGCGCCCACCGTCGCCATGTCGAACGGCGCCCTGGTCTTCTTGTCGGCCACCACTTCCAGCGCGCCGAACATGCCGACGCCCATCGCCTCGCCGACCAACGGATGGTCGGCGAACGACTGGATGTGCTTCTGGAACACCGGGCTCATGCGCTTGGCATGGCCGTACAGGTCGATCTCGTCGTAGATCTTCTGCGCCTCGAGGGCGACGGCGGCTGCCACCGGATGGCCCGAGTAGGTGAAGCCGTGGCCCCAGGTGCCGATCTTGCCGCTCTCGCTCTTCAGCGCCTGGTAGACGCGCTCGTTCACCATCACCGCCGAGATCGGCAGGAACGACGCCGACAGTGCCTTGGCGCAGGTCAGGATATCGGGCTTGATGTTGAGCGTCTGGCAGCCCCAGACACTGCCGGTCCGGCCGAAGCCGCAGATCACCTCGTCGGCGATGAATAGCATGTCGTACTTGGCGCACACCGCCTGGATTTTCTCGTAATAGCCCTTAGGCGGCACGATGACGCCGCCGGCGCCCAGCACCGGCTCGCAGATCATGGCCGCGACCTGGTCGGCGCCGCCTTCCTTGGCGATCAGCGCCTCCAGCTCCTCGGCGCAGCGTGTCGCGAACTGCTCCTCGCTCTCGCCGTCCTTGCCGTTGCGGTAGTAGTGCGGCGTCAGCGTGTGGAAGAAGCCGGGCAGCGGCACGTCGAACGAGCGGTGATTGTTGGGCAAGCCGGTCAGGCTGGCCGACGCGAGCGTGATGCCGTGGTAGCCCTTGAGCCGCGAGATGATCTTCTTCTTGGCCGGCCGGCCAAGCGCATTGTTCATGTACCACACCATCTTGACGACGGTGTCGTTGGCCTCCGAGCCCGAGTTGGCGAAGAACACCTTCGACATCTCGACGGGCGCCATTTGCTTCAGCTTCTCGGCAAGGTCGATGGCGGGTTCGTGGCTGCGGTGGTGGAAGGCGTGGTAGTAGGGCAGCTGCTTCATCTGCTCATACGCCACGCGCGCCAATCGCTCGTTGCTGAAGCCCAGCGCCGCCGACCACAGGCCGGCCATGCCCTCGATGTATTCCTTGCCATCGTCGTCGACCACATAGATGCCGCGACCGCGCACGATGGTGAGCGGCCCGATGGTCTCGTGCTTGTCGAGATTGGTCTGCGGGTGCAGATGGTGCGCAATGTCGCGGGCGGCATTGGAGTTGCCGCGGAAGCTGCGTGAGACGTCGTTCATGGCCGCACCCCGAGAAAAAGTAGCCGATGCGGCACGATACCGGCCTTTCGTGGGCACTGTCCAACCGAGGCGGCCATGCAAAAAATTTGGGCAATTGACGGCCCCCAGCCCGCCGTGCAACGTGGGGCAGGTATGCGCATGCGCATAGCTCGACACTCGGGGAGTTCGAATCGGCGCGGCCGTGGGCGTCGCGTCCAGAAGGGGTAACACGATGAGCTTTAGATTCCGTCATTCCTTGGCGCTGACTGCACTCGTCTGCGCCGGTTTCGGCGCCGTGGCGGCCGAAGCCAAGACCTTCCGCTGGGCCAATGCGGGCGATGTCAGCTCGATGGACCCATACGCACGTAACGAGACGTTCCTGCTGACCTTCACCTCGAACATCTACGATCCGCTGATCCGCCGCGACAAGGATCTCAAGCTCGAGCCGGCGCTGGCGGTGAAGTGGGGCCAGGTCGACAAGACCACCTGGTTCTTCGACCTGCGCCAGGGCGTGAAGTTCAGCGACGGCACGCCGTTCACCGCCGACGACGTGGTGTTCTCGCTCAACCGGGCCAACGGCCCGGGCTCGAACATGGGCGGCAACTTCGTGTCGGTGAAGGAGATCAAGAAGATCAACGATCACCGCGTCGAGGTGATCACCAAGTACCCCGATCCGCTGCTCGCCGACAAATGGGCGGCGCTCGCCATGATGTCCAAGGCGTGGGCCGAGAAGAACAACGCCCTCAACTCGGCGGACATGACCAAGAACGAGGAGAACTTCGCGACCCGCAACGCCATGGGTACGGGCGCCTTCATGCTGAAGGAGCGCCGCGCCGGCGAGCGCACCGTGCTCGTGCCCAATCCCAACTGGTGGGACAAGCCGCAGCACAATCTGACCGAAGTGATCTTCACGCCGGTCGCCAACCCAGCGACACGCGTCGCCGCCATCAAGGCGGGCGACATCGACATGATGTACGAAGTGCCGCCGGCCGACACCGAGTCGCTGAAACGCGATGCCAACGTCAAGGTGCTCGAGGGCCCCGAGACGCGCGTGGTGTTCCTGGGCTTCGACACCGAGCGGCCGGAGCTGCTCGAGTCCAACGTCAAGGGCAAGAACCCGTTCAAGGACAAGCGGGTCCGCGAGGCCATCCATCGCTCGATCGACGTCCAGGCGATCAAGCGCACGGTGATGCGCGGCCAGTCGTTCCCGACCAACTTGATGGTGGCGCCCGGCATCAACGGCTACGTCAAGGCGCTCGACAACCGGCCGGCCCTGCTGAAGCCCGAAGACGCCAAGAAGCTCCTCGCCGACGCGGGCTACCCGAATGGCTTCGAGGTCGGCATGGATTGCCCCAACGACCGCTACGTCAACGACGAGAAGATCTGCCAGGCGGCGGTGGCCATGCTGGCGCGCATCGGCATCAAGGTGAACCTGCTCGCCCAGACGCGCAGCAAGTACTTCGCCAAGATCCTGCGCAAGGGCGACTACAAGCCGGGCGAGACGAGCTTCTACATGCTCGGTTGGTCGCCGGCCAGCACCTACGACGTGCACAACGTCTTCGAGCAGCTCATCCAGACGCCGAGCAACGTCACCAAGAAGGGCCTGTTCAATGCCGGCGGCTACTCCAATCCGGAGGTCGACAAGCTCGCCGATGCCATGGAACAGGAGACCGACAAGGCCAAGCGCGACGCGATGATCGCCCAGGCGACCAAGCTTTACGTCGACGACTACGCCTACATCCCGCTGCACCAGCAGGCGGTCGTGTGGGCGGCGCGCAAGAACATCGAGCTGGTCCAGCTCGCCGACAACTCCTTCCCGCTGCGCTTCGTGACGGTGAAGTAGCCAGTCGTCTTCGTCGCCCCCTCATGCTCCTCTCCCCCTGGCGAGGGAGAGGAGCTCGAGTGCAGGGAAGGCGGCACAGACGCCCAAACGCTCGTTCCGTTTTGCCGCCAATCCTGCTAGGCCTGCGGCCGAGCCGACCGATCAACCGATGCTTGCTTTCATCCTGCGACGCCTGCTGCAGTCCATCGCCGTCCTGTTGACGGTGGGCTTGGTGGCGTTCGCGCTGTTCCGCTATGTCGGCGACCCGATCAACGCCATGGTCGGCCAGGACACCTCTATGGAGGAACGCGAGACCCTGCGCGAGAAGCTCGGTCTCAACGATCCAGCGCCCATCCAGTTCCTGGTCTTCATCGGCAACGCCGCGCGCGGCAAGTTCGGCCTGTCCTACCGCACTTCCGAGCCGGTCGGCCGGATGATCCTGGAGCGCGTACCGGCGACCCTCGAACTGTCGATCTGCGCCGCCCTGTTCGCACTCCTGGTCGGCGTGCCGATGGGCGTCTACACCGGCCTCTATCCACGACACTGGCTCAGCCAACTCTTCCAGGCGGTGTCGCTGATCGGCATCTCGTTGCCGACCTTCCTGATTGGCATCCTGCTCATCCTGATATTCGCCGTGTGGTTGCGGCTGTTGCCGTCGTTCGGCCGCGGCGAGACCGTCGATCTCGGCTGGTGGACGACCAACTTCCTCACCTGGAAAGGGATCCAGGCACTCATCCTGCCTTCGATCACGCTCGGCCTGTTTCAGCTCACGCTGCTGATGCGGCTGGTGCGTTCGGAGATGCTCGAGGTCATGCGCACCGACTACATCAAGTTCGCGCGGGCCCGCGGCCTCACCAACCGCGCCATCAATTTCGGCCACGCGCTCAAGAACACGCTGGTTCCGGTCATCACCGTGGCCGGCCTGCAGCTCGGCGCCATCATCGCCTTCGCGATCGTCACCGAGACGGTGTTCGCCTGGCCGGGCGTCGGCCAGCTCTTCATCCAGTCGGTGCAGTTCGCCGATATCCCGGTAATGGCCGCCTACCTGCTGCTGATCGGGCTTCTGTTCGTCCTCATCAACCTCACGGTCGACCTGCTCTACTTCGCGGTCGACCCGCGTCTGCGCGGCCAGGGCATGGCGCGCCCGGCGGGACACTGAGATGGCCGTCGTTGTGGCCGATTGGCTGAAGCGCGCCGCCGATTCCGACATTTGGTGGAGCTTCAAGTCCTCGCCGCTCACCATCGCGGCAACCGCCGTCACCCTGCTGATCGTGGCGCTCGCCTTCCTCTCACCGGTGCTGGCGCCGCACACGCCGTTCGACCCGGCGACGCTGAGCTTGAGCGACGGGCTGCGTCCGCCGGCGCTGCTGTCGGCCGACGGTGACTGGACCTATCCGCTGGGTACCGACGAACAGGGCCGCGACGTGCTGTCGTCGATCATGTACGGCACCCGGCTGTCGCTGGTCGTCGGCCTCGCCTCGGTCGTGGTGGCCAT
>Ga0194121_10002852_pt1 | contig 26905 bp, 23 predicted proteins | sample TA2MahCa50mmetaG_FD_148609 | JGI IMG/M metagenome (GOLD analysis project Ga0194121, IMG submission 148609) | Freshwater microbial communities from Lake Tanganyika, Tanzania - TA2015020 Mahale Deep Cast 50m | ecosystem: Environmental > Aquatic > Freshwater > Lake | place: Tanzania: Lake...
CTGCGCCCGCATTCTCTTGTTGCATTTAGGCCGAAGAATCCGCACCACCTCGAAATCCACGAGCGGGACCAGTTCGACGACACGCTTTTGGCCCGTTGGATTCGGCAGCCATCCGTTCTGCAGAGCGAGTCCGCGCTCTTGTTCCCACGCGTTCTTCCGTGAGATGTTTAGCGGTGCTAACGACGGTCGCAAATGGCGGGATGTACTAGTGCCGCTCATTGAACTCCCCTGGCTTTCGACGGTTTGCTAATGGCAAGAATCTGGACGAGGGAATTCGAAATACATGGCGTCCGGTGTCGCGACGAAAGCGTTGGGGCAAGGCTTCGAACTATGATTCGTGCAACCGCGAGAATTCTTCCAGGTTGACCAGCGGAGCACCGGCCGTCGCGGCGACCGTCTCCTCGACCGAGTGGGGGTCTTTGAAGCCGGAACCGGTGATCATGCAGATGATGTGGGCGTCGGAGGTAAGGCGGCGTTCGCGAGCGGCTCGCAGGGCACCAGCGAGGGCGACGGCTCCGGCGGGTTCGGTGAAGATCCCTTCGTCGCGGGCGAGGCGGCGTTGAGTTTCCCAGACTTGGTCATCGGTGACGACGTGGCCGCTGCCGCCGGAGGCTCGGCATTCGTTGACGGCCCAGTGGCCGTCGTTGATCGTCGGGACTTGCAAGCCGCTGATGCGTGTCGTGCTGGTCACTTCGCGAGCTTGCGTGTGTCCGTCGCGCAACGGTGAGGCCATCGTGTCGTTTCCTTCGGGCTGCACGACTTCGACGGCGGGGCTCTTTCCGAGCACTCCGCGTTCGACAAGTTTGCGAAAGCCTCGTGCGGCGGCGACGGCGAGTCCCCCTCCACCGGCGGGACAGAAGAGATGATCAATCGTCGGCGTTTGCTCGGCGAGATCGAACGCGACGGTTTCCACGCCTGTCATGCCGGGAGCGGAATACTTGTACGAGCTGACTTGCACAGCAGCGTCCGGTTCGCTGCCCCATTTCTGAATGAGTGCCATCACGGCCGAGGTGGTCGCGATATCGGCTCCGAAGCCGCGAATGCGATACAGCTTCGCTCCGTAACAGAGCATCTGCTGCAACTTGCCAAGCGGCGCCCCTTCGACAATCGCGATCAGGCATTGAATCCCCGCCGCCGCGCAATACGCGGCCAGCGACGCTCCGGTGTTGCCGCTCGACGTCGCGATGCAGCGTGTCTTTCCGGCGGCGACCATGTGCGAGACCGTCGCCGCCGCGAAGCGATCCTTGTACGAAGCCGTCGGGCTGACGAAGTCGAGCTTGAACCAGAGGTTCTTCAATCCGGCGTTCGGCCCGATGCTTCGCGAGCGAACGAGCGGTGTCTGTCCTTCGCCGAGCGTGATGCGAGCGTGTTCCGGCACGAAGTCGATCAGGTCTGCCCAACGCCAGATGCTCATGGTTGATCTCGCTGAGTCTCAGGATGGCTGCCCTCGACCATCTTGCCTGGTCTTGCACAAACGCGGGACGGCCGAGGGCGGCCATCCTACAATCGCCTCGTCGCGAAACGGTATCGCGGAGACTGCGGATCGCAACCTTGGAAGTGAGGTGATTCGTGCGAGAGATATTTGTCTGGCCGTTTGCCATTGCAGTGCTCTTGATCTGCTGGAGTGAATCGTTCGCTGGCGAGGCTGCTCTCAAGAGCAAGAACGTCATCTACATCACTTGGGACGGCTTTCGCTGGCAGGAGTTTTTCGGCGGCGCACAGCAGACGTTGATTGCCAAAGACGCCGGAGTCTCCGACATCGATGGGGTAAAGCGACGCTTCTGGCGCGAATCCGAATCAGAGCGTCGCGAAGTCTTGTTGCCGTTTGTCTGGAAGACGATCGCGACGCGCGGGCAAATCTTTGGCGATCCGGCGGCGAACGCGGCGGCGAAAATGGAGAATACTCACAAGTTCTCCTACCCCGGTTACAGCGAGATGTTCTGCGGGTTCGCGGATGACAAAGGGATCGACTCGAACAAGAAATTTCCGAACCCGCATGTCAACGTGTTGGAGTTCTTGAATCGCCGTCCCGGTTTTCAGAGCCGTGTTGCCGCGATCGCGACGTGGGACGTGTTTCCGTCGATCCTCAATCAGGAGCGAAGCGGCGTGTACGTTCACGCGGGGCCGGGGCCAATTCCAGGGAACTCGCTCAGCGATCGTGAGAAGCTGCTCAACGAAATGATTGCCGACACGGTCATGCTCTGGCCGGACAATCAACTCGATGTGATCACCATGCAGGTCGCTCGCGAGTACCTGCTCAAGCACAAGCCGCGAGTTCTCTTCATTGGGCTGGGGGAGACGGACGAGTGGGGACACGGGCGTCGTTACGACCGGTACTTGCATGCGGCGAATCGAGCGGACGCTTTTGTCGGCAAGTTGTGGGAGTTGTTGCAGTCGCTGCCGGAGTACAAGGACCAAACGTCGCTGGTCCTGGGTTGCGATCATGGCCGAGGGAGCACGATTCGCGACTGGACCGACCACGGAGCGAAGATCGAGGGGGCGGAGTTCGTCTGGTCGGCGGTGTTCGGCCCGGACACGCCGGCGTTGGGAGTGCGATCGGATGTGAACGTGACGCTCAGCCAAATCGCGGCGACGTTGGCAACGCTGGTCGGCGAGGATTTTCGCGCGGCCAGCCCGAAAACGGCAGCTCCACTTCCCGGCGTCATCTCCACGAAGCCGGCGCAATGACGTCTCGTCGTGAGTGACCGATGAGCCGGTTTGCCGTCTTTCGAATGAGTTGCAATGCTCCAAACCGCATGTTTCCGAAATTCTGAAATTTTCGCGAAGCGTTGGGAGTTGCGGGGTGTTGAGTGCCGCAGACGGGCCGTCGCGACGCTGTGGATGAAAGCGTCCGTTAGACTGTTTCATAATGCCGAACCCCGCAGGCGAGTTCATGGATACTGCGCTGGAAATGCCCGGCCTGATTGTGTCGAGCAGTTCCGAGCGTGCGGCTATGCCCTCGTCGGCTCCGATTGCCACGGCCGCAAGATCGCAGACCAAGCCTGCTCGAACTCATGACCCGATTGGCGAGTGCATTGTCCGCTTCACCGACGAATTGCAGGCCGGCCTCCGCCCGAAGATCGAAGACTATCTCAACGAGGTGGCTCCGCCGTGGCGCGAGGCCCTCTTCGCGTCGCTGCTGCGAGCGGAATTAGAAACGCAATCGGACAATGACGAGCCGCTGTTCATCTTTCGTGGGCAGTACCTCGATCGATTCCCTGACCGAAAGGTGATCGTCGAGCGATTGATCGGCGAACTGGAGGCCCGCATCACGACAGTCAGTCACAGCGATCCCGCGACAGGCCCGGTCGAAACGGTAGGGGTGCCGGCTGCAAAAGCGTCGCTGGCGGGCGTGCCGGTTGCCCCAGTCCCGGCACCCACTGTGGCGGCGGTGAGCGGCGCGATATTGGATCGCTTCCAATTGATTCGGGAACTCGGCGCGGGGACGAATGGAAAAGTGTTTCTTGCTTATGATCCGAGGCTCGGCCGTGATGTAGCGATCAAGATTCCACATCCCGAACGTCTGAAGTCTTCGTGCGACGTCGAGCGTTTCTTGCGAACATCTCGAGCGGCAGCGCAGCTGCGGCACGAAAACCTCTGTCCGATCTACGAGGTCAATGACGTCCCCGGCAACTACTATCTGGTGATGGCGTTCATTAAGGGGAAGCCGCTGAGCCACTTCCTGACGGATCACAAACACCTGCCGATTCGCCAAGCGGTGTTGATCACGAAAATGCTGGCAACCGCGATGTTCAAACCGCATCAGAAGGGGATCGTGCATCGGGATCTCAAGCCGGACAACATTCAGATCGACGAAGAGCGCCGTGCCCCGGTCATCATGGATTTCGGCCTCGCCCACTTCGAGCAAGCGGACGCTCCACAATTGACTTACTACGGGCAATTGCTCGGCACGCCGTACTACATGTCGCCGGAGCAGGCTCTCGGCCACACGGAATTGATTGGCCCGTCCTCTGACCAGTACTCGCTGGGGGTCATCCTCTACGAAATGCTTACTGGCCAGCGGCCGATCACCGGCCGCACTGTTGGCGAGGTGCTCAAAAACGTCCACAGCCAGCAGCCGGTTCCTCCCAACCAGCATCGGCCGCAGATCGACGGAATGCTGGCTGGCCTGTGCTTGAAGGCGATCGCGAAATCCCCTTCCGACCGCTTCGCCTCGATGCTTGAGTTCGCCAAGGAATTGTCTGCCTATCTGAAACTGCTCGGCCCGGCCTCGTGATCGCGGTCCGATGCTGGCCCGTTTGAGGCGGAATCCCTGCCCGCATTGTTGACAGCGGCCCGGCGGCTCGGCAGGATGTTCGCAATGCGTCTCCCGGCCTTTCTGGCTGGACGCAGTTGGAACGCTACCAAACGAACCGACTGGTTCGCGAGTTCCCAAATCCAACGATCGAAATCCTTCCCGGTTCCTTCCTCCTCTTTGAGTCTTTCATCCCTTGTGCGCATTGCCAAAAGTCATCCCCGTGTTGGGTGTGATTGGCGGCATCGGCTCCGGAAAAAGTTCCGTGGCTCGACGCCTTCAATCGCTTCGTCCGATCGCCGTGATCGACGCCGACCAATTCGGGCACCAAGTCCTCAATCTTCCGAACGTCCAAGAACGGATTCTGAAACGCTTCGGACCAACCGTGTTTGAAAACCCATCCGTAACGCAACCGTCAGAGAGCGGCCAGCTTGGAATACAGCCCATCATTCCGACTGGGCCACTGCCTGACGGTCGTGGTACGGATACGAAAGCTAACCCACAAATCTCACGCGCGGCGCTCGGGCGAGTCATTTTCGGCTCGGACGTGGCGGCCGAAACCGCTCGGCGGGATTTGGAAGCCATCGTGCATCCTGAAATTCGTTCGCTCCTGGAGCACACGATTCGGGAACTGCAGCAGCAGGCGAACGTCGAGGCGATTGTGCTCGACGCCGCGGTGCTGCTGGAGGCGGGATGGAATGACCTGTGTGATGTCGTGGTCTTCATCGACACGCCGCAGGCCGATCGAATCGCTCGCGTGCAAGCGGGGCGAGGCTGGTCGGCCGAACAACTTGCCGAGCGTGAGGCCAGCCAATGGCCCCTGCCTCGCAAGCGAGCGGCCGCCGATGCGGTCATCGACAACTCGAACTCCGTGGACGATGCGGCCAGACAACTGGAACAGGTGATTCAAAACTTTGTAGTGCGGTGCTAACACACCGCACTCCAAAAATCTAACGTCCAGTCTCTAACGCCTGCCCCCGACTCTTCACTTCATTTCTGTGGACGACACGTCCCGAGGCCAAACATGATTGAATCTCATCCACAAAAAGCACTCGCCAGCCACGTCGGCTATGTGGAAGACGAACTCCCGCCGGACGACGAGGAGTTTGAATTCCCCTCCGATCAGCGCTACGAAGACATCAAGAAGGGGGACATCCACATCGCCGACTTGCAGCGCATGACCATGCGCGAGCTGTTCGCGATCGCCAAGAAGGAGGGGCTGACCGAGTACTCCGGCCTGAAGAAGCAGGATTTGATTTTCAAAATCCTCAAGGAGCGGACGAAGCTCAACGGCCTGATGTTCGGCGAGGGGACGCTGGAGATTCTGCCCGACGGCTTCGGGTTCCTCCGCAGCCCGGACTATCACTACCTGCCGTGCCCCGACGACATCTATGTCTCGCCCAGCCAGATTCGACGCTTCGGCCTGAAGACCGGAGCAACCGTCGCCGGCCAAATCCGCCCGCCGAAAGAAAACGAACGCTACTTCGCGTTGCTCCGCGTCGAGGCCATCAACGGCAAAGACCCCAACGAGGTTTTGCAGCGAGTCAGCTTCGACGACCTCACGCCGCTGCACCCGAACAAACGGCTGAGGGTCGCCACCGACTCCGACGAACTCAGCACTCGCATCGTGGACCTGATCGCTCCGATCGGCATGGGCCAGCGAGCGTTGATCGTCTCCCCTCCGCGAGCCGGCAAGACCATCCTGCTGAAGAAGCTGGCGAAGGCGGTCGTCACGAACCACCCGGACGCCTACGTGATCGTGCTGTTGATCGACGAGCGGCCCGAAGAAGTCACCGACATGGAACGCGAAGTCCGCTGCGCGAATTGCGAAGTCATCAGCAGCACGTTTGACGAGGCCACCAGCCGCCACGTCCAGGTTGCCGACATGGTCATCGAAAAAGCCAAACGCATGGTCGAGTACGGCCAAGACGTCGTGATCTTTCTCGATTCGATCACGCGACTGGCTCGCGCGTGGAATAACGAAATGCCGCACAGCGGGAAAATTCTCTCCGGCGGCGTCGATTCCAACGCTCTGCAAAACCCGAAGCGCTTCTTCGGAGCCGCTCGCAACATCGAAGACGGCGGCAGCCTGACGATCATCGCCACCGCCCTGATCGACACCGGCAGCCGCATGGACGACGTCATCTTCGAAGAATTCAAAGGCACCGGAAACACAGAGTTGGTCTTGGATCGTCGCCTCGTCGAAAAACGTATCTGGCCCGCCATCGACGTCAACAAATCCGGCACCCGCCGCGAAGAACTGTTGCTCAACGAAGATGAAATCCGCCGCATCTGGATCCTGCGCCGCGTCCTCAACGACATGAACCCGGCCGAAGCGATGGACCTGCTGGTGAACCGGATGCGAAAGAGTAAGACCAACGAAGAGTTTTTGATGGCGATGAACCTGAATTAGTTTTGGAGTGCGGGGTGTCAGCCCCGCGTTGAAATTCTCAGCAATGCCCAATTGGCTCACAAACGTCGTCGTAACCTTTGCCGTGGTATGGCTGGCAATCGACTTATTTGTGTTCTTTCAAGTGCATCGAAAGTCCTCTGTCTCAACACGCAACCAAAAGGTCCAAAGCGGTGCTGACACACCGCACTCCAAATAATGAACACCATCGAATCCAACCTGCTTGTCGGCAATGACCAATTTGCGATCATCGTGTCCCGATTCAATGATCTCGTGACGCGGCGGTTGCTTGACGGAGCGCTCGACACGTTTCGTCGTCACGGAGCCAAAGAGGAGCAACTCACGGTTATCTGGGCTCCCGGCTCGTTCGAACTGCCGCAACTCGCGCAGCAACTCGCGACCAGCAAAAAATACGCGGCCATCGTCGCCCTTGGAGCGGTCATCCAAGGGGAGACGACGCATCACGACTACATCAATCATCAAGTCGCCGCCGGCCTGATGCGAACCGCTCAAGAGACCGGCGTGCCGGTCATGTTCGGAGTCCTCACCTGCGAAAACCTCGACCAAGCCCTCAACCGAGCCGGCGGCAAAGCTGGCAACAAAGGGACCGAGGCCGCGCTCGCCGCGATTGAAATGGTCAACACGTTGAAGTTGTTGAAGTCGCCCGGTGTTTGAACGCCGGGCAATGACGAAGTACCCAATGACGAAACAAATCCGAATGACGAAATCCAAATGACGAACTGAAAAGACACTCTCGTTGACTCTGCCAACGCCGTTTGGCATTCGTTGTTCGAGCTTCGTCATTCTTTCGTCATTGGGTATTTCGTCATTCGTCATTTTGGAAGATCGCCATGTCCACCTCCCGCCGCACCCGTGCTCGCGAAATCGCGATGCAGATGCTTTACCAGGCTGATCTGAACCCCGACGCCAAGGCCGACACGATTCGCAGCATGATCGCCGAAGAATTGCGTGAGCCGGGCCTGCAAGAGTTCGCCTGGAGCCTGTTTTCCGGCGCGATGGAATGGCGAGCACAGATTGATCGCCATTTGGAAGAGACTGCCGCCAACTGGCAACTCGCGCGGATGGCTCCGACCGACCGCAACATTCTTCGGTTGGGCGCGTTCGAGTTGCTGCACACCGAAACGCCGCACCGGGTCGTCATCGACGAAGCGGTCGAAATGGCCAAGAAGTTTGGGTCGATGCAGTCGTTCCAATTCGTCAACGGTATCCTCGACCGACTGATCCCGCAGGAGAAGCGGAACGCATCGCAGTCTGCGACGAATGATTAGCGCTGGGAATCGAGCCTTGCTCGCACCCATTCCATCGCTGCTTCGTGACTGATCAGCTCGCCGTTGAGCTGCGCGTCGCAGGCTTCGTCGAGTAACTGCTTGAATCGCGGACCCGGTTTCAAGCCAACAGCAATCAGGTCATTGCCGGTCACGAGCGGCGGTGGGTTGAGGACGTCGGGTGGTGTTGCTTCTAGAAATTGTTCGCAGAACAGGACCGGATGCAGGTCGGCTCGTTCGGAGAACAACGTGGCGCGCATCAGAGACAGCAGATCGTCGCGGAATGGATGGGCAAGCAGGCGTTTGAGCTGCGCAAGGCGGAGTTTGTCTGGCTCGCGCAAGGCGTCCTGCTGCCGGACGAGCCAGGCGGTTCGTTCGAGCTCATCGTTCGAGAGCTTCAAGCGACGGCAGATCGCTTCGACGTTGGATACGTCGCGCAGCAGCATGGCAAAGGCCAGTTCGAACGACGGCTCTTGCAACAGCCGGAGGGCTGTCAGTTGAGGGCTAAGGTTCTCTGAGGTCGCGAGGACCTGCTGTGGCTTTCGACTTTCCGATTCGGGATCAGCACTGTTCTGTCCGTGCAATACGACTTCGGGAAGAATCTCTCGTAGTAAGCCGACTTCGTTCGCCAGTGCGACCGCGACGTGTCGATGCTGGTCCGTCAGTATCCGCCGCAGCTCCGCCGCGATCCGCTCCGCGCTGACGACATGAATCTGCGGTGCCATCTCGGTGACAGCGGCCTTAGTGGTGCGGGCGAGGCCGAACTCCAGGGATGCCGTGAAACGGATGGCTCGCAACATGCGAAGCTTGTCTTCGCGCATTCTCGCGTGTGGATCGCCGATCGCGCGGATGTAGCCTTGGCTGAGGTCGCGTTCGCCCCCGACAAAGTCGAGGACTTTGTGTTCGAGCGGGTCGAAGAACATCCCGTTGATCGTGAAATCTCGCCGCTGAGCGTCCTCCTCCGGCGAACTGAAAGTGACCGAATCGGGCCGCCGGCCGTCGGAGTACGAGCCGTCGCTGCGAAATGTCGCGACCTCGACCTCGCCCGCTCCGCGCGGGCCGACGACCATGATGACCCCGAAGCTGGCTCCCACATCGACGGTCTTGCGTTTTGCGAAGACCTTCTTCACCTGCTTGGGGGTCGCACTGGTCGCGACGTCGTAATCCTTCGGCATCTTGCCGAGCAGATGATCGCGCACGCAACCGCCGGCCCACAGCGCGGTGAAGTTGGCCTCTTTCAGCCGGCGCACGATCTCGACCGCGAACTCGCGCTGGAGAACGGGATCAAGAAATCGTCGGTCAGGTGTGTCAGTAGGGCTTTCCATCATCGGCTGAGTTTAGTTCTCGTCCGACGATCTGGCACTCCACTCCAGCGTCACTCTCCGCAGCAGGGGCAAATCTCTGGGACAAAGACGGTCAGCGTGGCCGAGTACGATGTCGCCTCGAAGCCCTCGCCGCTTTCGTCGGTCTTCAGGTGAGCGACGATCAAGTAGTAGTCGCCCGACTTGGGAGTGAAATGCGCGAGTCCGTTCGCGTCGGTCTTGCGTTCAAAACGGTCGTCGAATGCTTCGGTCAGCGGTTCGCTGCGAGGAATGAACGACACTTGCGAATTCGCGAGAGGCTGGCCTTTCAACAGCAGTTTGACCGCCATTTTTTGCCCCGGCCCCATTGGTGTGACTGGGTTCGTAACGGGGATGATTTCCAACGCATGGCCGAAGACACGGTCAAAGCCGGGATTGTTTTGTGGGACTTTGTCGAGCGACTTGCTGACCACGAACATCGTCTTCGCACTCTTGAGCGATCGGGCGGGCTTGCCGTGATTGACCAGTTTGTCGACCGAGTGCTCGACAACGTACAGCCCCGGTTCCGATGCGACGAAACGTGACGACCAGAAGCCTTCCTTCGGCGTGTAGCCGGTATCAGTCAGGCGATCCTTCACGTCGTAACGCCGACCGCTAGGAGCGATCACTCGCAGCGAGCAGCCGTCGAGAGCGACCTTGCTGGCCAACTTGAAATCCCGATGCTCGTTCCCATGATTGCCGAGCATCAAGTCGATGTGAACGGCGTCACCGGATCGAATCAAGTTCGTGTTGGTCTGCACCCAGGTGTCGTGAGCCAGCGAGTTCGAGGACCACAGGGCCACGACGGCAAAGATTCCACTAGCCAAAAACTGGCAGATCGCATTCATGTGAGGAGCTCCTCTGATGATCGGAAAATGAACGAAACAGACAAGAAATATCCCTGCAATAATTGTTACTCGTCGGCGACGCTCTCGTGACCCGTACGAGTGCTTAGAGCTTGATACACGAAAAAGTTGATGTTTACGCTGAGACCTCGGACGCGACCGTCTCCCATCAAGAAATGTGAAACCGACTGGTGCGCTGAGGAGACGTCGCGATCGTCGCTGGCCGGGTCATTGGGCGGGTGACTGGCATGGAAGAGAACCATGTGGCCGTGGTCGTCAGCGGGGTCGGAGGCTTCACGAACGGCGCAGCACCAAGTCGTTTCGTAGGCGAAGTGGACGCCGTGTGAGGCCGCGATCCGAAATGGTCCGTTGACCCGCTCGCCGGCGAACAGCGTTTGTGAAAGCCCGTCTGAAACATGTGCGATCTTCGTCGCGCTGTTGCGGCTGAAGACGCCGTCACGCTGTTCCTGGTTTTCATCCAAATCGGGCGGGCCGAAATTGGCGACGTAGCAGCCCATCGCGTACTGCTCCGCCGGCGGTCCGCCCATGTTGACGAACGAACCCTCGGAAACCGGATCAGTCGGACAAAGAAACATTCGCAACTGTCGCATTCGTGGAGCCGTATTGGCGTTGTCCCATACCGGTCGATTGAAATCGAATTGGCGATAAAGTTTCCCCTGCTCCAGCATTGGCAGAATCATCGCTCCCCAACCCAGGCCCATCGCGTTCCCGTTGGGATCAGGCTTGTAGAGGTACCCCGGTGGCAACACCTGATGCGTCGCGGCATAGTTGTGCAAAGCGAGGCCAAACTGTTTGAGATTGTTACGGCACTCGGTTCGGCGGGCTGACTCGCGAACAGCCTGGACCGCCGGCAGTAGCAGCGCGATCAAGATCGCAATGATTGCGATGACGACAAGAAGTTCGATGAGTGTGAACCCCGTGCGTTGCTGGCGTGAGATCATGAAGAATCCTCCGGTTGGGCGTGTTCGTGTTCAGTGCTTCTAATCGACTGCGAATCAGATCAGAAGCTGCTCACAGGTTCGCGACCGTCGCGGCTGTGAATGGCTCGGTGCATCGCGGTGTCGATGCTGTTGCTGAGATAGCGCACGGAGCCATCGCACAACAGGGCGTGAGCACCACCGTCGTGAAAACTGCGCGGGCCGAAGAAACCGGTGAAGTGTGTCACGACGTCCGGGATACGGCTGTTCGGCGGGCTGTAGCCGTTCGTCAGCGTGCTGATCGCTCCGGAATGTGCCCAGCTTGTCCCACGACCACGCAGCGCCGCGCTAGCCGCTCCACGCCAACTGGTCATGGTTGGCCAAACGGAGTTGAGATTTGGATTCTGAATGACTCCGCCGGCGTTGAATGCCAACCAAGCGCCGCCTGTCGCGGCCAACCCCTGAGTCGTCTGCAAATTCGGGCTGACTCCCGACGACCCATTGAGCGTCGCTTGATACGGAAATGGCGGCAACGTTCCGGCTGGCAGCGTGAAGTCGGCCCCCACGCTTCGGACGGTCTCGCTCATCGCGACGGTGTTGGATGTGCCGTCTCGAATGTCGCGGAACGTCGCGTTTGAGTTCTCATAGACGATGCCATCGGTCCGCCAGCGGAGATCGTATTTCGCGCCAGTTCCGCTGCCGTAGCTGAGCATGTAATTGATGCCGCAGTAAATCGCGCCGCCAGTTCCAACATTCAGAGCTGGAGCGGGATCGCTCGGACACAGTGCTACGGGAAGGGTCTGAGCGAAGACGGACGCGAACAGCGGGTTCGGAACCAGCGCGTTGAACGGCCCGGTGAACGCCGGTTGTTTGAAGTCGATTTTCTTTTGCAGATTGGCCTGCTCCAGATAAGCCAGCAACCGAGCCTGCGGCGAAAAGCCTTGTGTGTTCGGCAAGTAGTTTTGGGCGTTCGTCAGTGGGAACGCTCGGAACGTGCTCTCGTAATTCTGGAGAGCCAACCCCCACTGTTTGAGGTTGTTCTTGCACTGACTTCGGCGGGCCGCTTCGCGAGCGTTTTGGACGGCGGGCAACAGCAGCGCGATCAAGATCGCGATGATGGCAATGACGACAAGCAATTCAATAAGCGTGAAGCCGCGCACTCGGCGCGGTACGGAAGCCTTCATGGGACAGATCCTCTGATGTCTTGAGGGAAATTCGGGCAACAACGACATCGAACGCCAGCATCGACAAGCTCGACTCAAACGCTCGAAGAGCGTCGACTCGAATCGGCTAGATGACCGCGGCGTCTTCGAGGACCAGCTTCGGCGGTGGCACCGGCGGCAGCAGGAACGCGCTCTCGACCCGTTCTACGGGGAGCACGACAAACGAGACCGATGTCTCAGGCAACACGACCACCGACGTTGTCGCGGGCAATCGTGGGTCTTGCGTGAGCAACAAATTGTCCGGTGCTTCGGAACTGCAATTGCAGCGAGCGATGCTCAATTCGACTTTTGGCGAGTTTGCGACCACAGCCCGAGCGGGCGTTTTAAGGCGACAGTCATTCCCAACGGGTGATCGGGGTGTTTGCTGTTTGGCAGAACAGCATGTTGAAACGGTCTTTGGCATCGAACCGCGAGCGCAGCAGCAGGTTCCCGAAAGTCGCTTGGCGACTGAGCAATGGCAATTCTGATTTGGAGCTCTGGCACAACTGGATCCGCCAAGCAGTGACAAGTTCGACGGGAAGCCAATCGCGGTCAATGCGAACCACAGCGCGCACAACGACCGGGCGGTCCGCCAGTTCAAAGTCTGGCGACGAAAAGACCGGACGGTTTGTGTGAATCGGCGACAGCAAGTCATGACAAAGCTCATAGGAACTTCAGGCGCCGCGATGATACGCTTTCGCCGTCTCAACACAACGCAGATGAGCCAGTAGATCGAGGTCCAAGATGACCACTCGTGAATCTCAGATTACTCGAATCGTTCGATGGATGATGCTTGTTGGCCTCGGGATGAGTGCGTTTCCGTCGAATTGGCTCGCGGCGGACGAGGTGCCTTGGATCGTAGTGTCAAAAGGCACGCCGTCGTTCGAGTTGAATCCCGGAGGTCGCCGCTTTGTGCCATGGGGTTTCAACTACGATCACGACGCCGCTGGGCGTCTGCTGGAGGACTACTGGGAGGAACACTGGGCCGACGTTGAATCAGACTTTCGAGAGATGAAGGCGCTAGGGGCGAACGTCGCGCGAATTCATTTGCAGGTGGAAAAGTTTCTGTCGGGGCCAGAGCAGCCGAACGAAAAGGGATTGACTCAACTCGCAAAGCTGGTGGCATTGGCGGAACGCGAGAAGCTGTATCTCGATCTGACGGGCCTGGGTTGCTACCACAAGAACGACGTGCCGGAATGGTACGATAAGCTCAACGAAAAAGAACGCTGGACAACACAAGCGACGTTCTGGCGAGCGGTCGCGAAGCAATGTGCAAACAGCCCGGCGATCTTCTGCTACGACCTGATGAATGAGCCGGTCGTGCCGGGCGGTCGCCGCAAGGAGGGGGAATGGCTGGGGCCACCGTTTGCGGGGAAGCACTTCGTGCAGTTCATCACGCTCGATCAGAAGGAGCGACCACGTCCAGAAATCGCGAAGGCGTGGATTCATGAGTTGGTCACAGCGATTCGGGAAGTGGATCGGCGGCATCTTGTCACGGTTGGACTGGTCGATTGGAGTCTGGATCGGCCGGGTCTGACATCCGGCTTCGTGCCGACCAAAGTTGCGGAGGATCTCGATTTCCTGTGCATCCACTTGTATCCCGAAAATGGAAAGCTCGACGAGCAACTTGCAACATTGAAGGGCTTCGCCGACGTCGGGAAGCCGGTCGTCATCGAAGAGACGTTTCCGCTGAAGTGTTCACCGCCGCAGATGATCGAGTTCTTGAATCGTTCGCGCGACCATGCATCAGGCTGGATCAGCTTCTACTGGGGCAAGCCGGTCGAAGAGCTTCGCAAGTCATCATCGATTGGGGACGCGATTCTGGCGCAGTGGCTGGAGCAATTTCAAAAGCAGGGCCTAGTGATGCTGTCGCCGCCGTGAGCAAGTCATTGCGGCACTTCTTGCCGTTCGTTGTGTCCGTTCAAGTCCCCCAGGTTGCGTGACCGTCAGAATGGCGTAATCCGGAAGCCTTTGCCGAACCGATAACCCCGATGTGTCTTCTTGGAAGACGTTGCGCGGCAACCCCGCTCGGAGTTCGGGTACTGTTTCGGCGAGTGCATTTCATGCGACATCCATTCTGGCCATGGACGACTCTCTTCTGCATCGGGCTGACCGGTTGTCTTCACGGGCAAGACTGGCGCGCGGCGGTGATGAGTCACAAGATTCAGTCTGTGGCTGACCGTCGCGAGTCACGTCCGAAAGTCAAAGTGGCCGGGCCTCTTCACCGCGGTCAATCGAAGTTTTTGCCACCACCCCAAGTCGCGACGTCACCTGGAATCGCCGCTCATCCCGTGGCGGCCAAAGTGGCCAACGAAGGATCGCAACTTCCGCAGGAAACCACACAGCCTCTGGCCGTCACGCCAAAGGCACAATCCCGCAGTACGCAATTCGTACCGGTTAGGCGCGAGGCATTGCCGCTGGCTCAGCCCGCGGTGTCGGTCGTCCCGGTGCTGTCCAATTCAGAGAGATTGCAGGCGATCAGTTCTCCAACAAAGGTTTCCTCGACATCCATCGTTGAGTTGCAGCATTCCGGATCGTTTGCCGAATTCGAGCGAGAGATTCCACAGGCACGGTCCGTCTCCGCGCATTCCGCCGCGCTGCAGAAAGCGCCTTTTGAGGACGTCTTCGATGGCGAGAGCGAGCCTGCGAACGGGACAAAGGTGCCAGTCATCAGTCCGGCCAGCTCCGTCGTCAAAGCTAAGTCGAGGACAGATCAAAGGCCGCATGAGCAAATTCAGGGGCCGGAGGAGTCTGCTTCGGATGATCAGCCGAGAGGGTTGTTTTCAAGATCCGTCGTTCTCGCGAAGGAGTTGCCTGAAGTGACTGAAACCACCTCCGCAGAGAAAGAGAAGATGCCATCCAATGTGGATGATGAGCCGTCCATCCGACCGCAGGACGTGTCGATCTTGGTCGAACAGGTCTTTGAGGATCTTCGGTTGCGACGCCTGAACGACGCGAGGCAACGCACCGAGTGGCTGAGGCAACTTGTGATGAAGCGTACGCCGGGCAGCACGGCAAATGTTGTGCAAGACGAAAAGTCGGTGGAAGTGAACGATATCCGTTCTGGCGAGCCTCGGCGGGTGGATCTCGATCCCCAAGCGACCGGTATTGAGGAACTGGATTCTGACTCCGTCGTGACCGACGAGGAGACTACGAGCAGCAAAGAGGAGTCGCGATGACGTCGACCAAATCAAGTTCCGTGCCCAGTCCCGAATCGATTCATAACGCCTGGCTTCGTCAGCGTGCTGAATTGGAGCGTGATCTCTTTGATGGTTGGACGTCTGACGTCCATTCGGCGCAGGTGGTCGTTCGGCCAAAGCCTGTGGCCGAAGTCGTCAGCATCGGTCACGGTGAGGAGGTATCTCAAAGTCGCAAAGCCACCAACGTCGTTCTCGAAACAGCGACCGGACAACTTGAAAAAGACAAGGCTCGGCATCAGGAAGGGCGCGAGCAGTCGCATGCATCCGCCGTGGGACAACGCGTCGAGCATCAGCAGCGGGTCACAGAAATTCTGTCGCAGCAGCGCGAGGCATTTTTTCAAGATTTGGCTCGGCAGCGTGCGGCTATTAAACAAGAGTTGTCCCCTTGCGAAAGTGACTGGGCGACCCAACGGGACCGGGAATGGGCTGCATTGCAGACGGCAAAAGAGGTCCAAGAGGTCGCTCAGCAGTGGCTGAAGGACGAGTTGGCGGCGCAACGCTTGCGTGAACGTGAAGAGCTATTGCATTGGCGACGTCAGGCCGAGGCGGAGTTCGCGGAAGCTCGTCGACTATTCGAGCGGGAACGGTTGAATCAGCAGCAGGAATTCGCTCGACAACGCGAACAAGAGATGGCTCAGGTGCGACGCGAACGAGAAGAGTTCGATACGCGTGTACGACAGGTGCAGTCAGAACTGGCGTACGCTCGACAGCATCAGGAAGACGAATTGCGACAGGCTCGTGACGTCCAGTCGGCGCAGCTTCGGGCCGAACGGGCGGAACTCGACAAGTTGAGGGAGACCTGGGTGGAGAAGTTCCGCCACGAGCAAGTGGTCTTGGAAAACGGCCTGCAATTCTTTGGTCAGCACTTGTCTCGCGTCAGTGATGAACTCCGTGTTGCTCAACGCGACTTGCAGTCGGTTTCGGAATCTACGGTCGAAGCGGATCTGAGCACGTTGCTGTTGGAACCCGATTCCGCTGTCGTCAAGTCCCGACCGGCGGAGCCGACAATTCTCAGCTTGGAACAAAGTGGCGAGCGACCCAACGAACTCAAGCGTCCACAGCAAGCAGCCGCGTGAATTGGGATTCAGGGAATGTCGCCCCTGACGGCGCAATCCTCACAGGAGATGAACCGATGCGACGACCGACGATCCTCAGCTTGCGATGGCTGGCCTGCGCGATGCTGTGCGTCTCCGCATCGACGGCTGTCGCCGACGAACCAGCGTCGGCGGAACAGCTGGCCGCCAATGCCATTCATGCCGGACAAACACGAGACAGTTCAGCGGTGAGAGCGATGGTAGAAACGCTCAGCCACGAGAGTCCCATCGTTGGACAAGCAAGTGCCTGGGCGCTGAGCCAGTTCGGTGAGTCCGCGGCCGAAGCGGTACCAGCCTTGATCCGCGCACTGGACGATTCTGATGTCCGAATTCGTTGGGCGGCGGCAACTGCTTTGGGGCGGATCGGTCGCCTCGCGAGCAATGCCGAGTCAGCGCTCTGGCATGCGACGCGGGATCAGGATTCTGAGGTGGTCTGTGCAGCCTTGATTGCTCTGCGGACGGTTTCGGCCTCGAAAGACAACGCGGCACTGCCGGCTTTGAGCGAGTGTCTCCGAAGTCCAGCGACCGACATCCAGGCAGAAGCCATCGCATGTTTGTCTGCAGTTCATTCCAGATGGGATGAGAACGACAAAATGGCGATAACGTCGCAACTTGTGACCCTGTTCGCAAATTCTGACGATGATCTCCGTTTGGCGGTGGCTGTGTTACTGGGCGACCTCGGTTGGCCATCGACGTCAGCCATCACAGCCCTCGCAAGTGCGATCGATGACATTGACGAGCACGTCCAAGCGGCGGCTTTGCGAGCGGTCGGGAGATTCGCAGAAGAAATCGATCAACATTGGAATCATCTGAATGCCAATCGGCGACAGGAAGTGCGTCGCACATGCGAAGCGGCAGCGAGGATCTTGAATGATCGCGGCCGAGGTTCTGTCGAAGTCGCCGGGCTTGCGGAGCAGTACCAGCGACTGGTTGACGGAATGCAGCTCACTCCCGTGGAGAATGCCGTCGCGTTGCATCGGACGGCCCGTTCGTCTGTAAAAACGGATGCGGCTTCCACGCCAGTAGATTCCTCCGCAGCGGACCTGGCATCGTCCGACGGTCGGCACTGGGCTGTTGCGGCTCTGCTGACAGTCGTTGGTCTGTTGGGCTGGTGGCGAGGATGGCTAAGTCAATCGGTGGTCGGCACTCCGTCAGCGGACAACTCAGAAACAGAAGTGGTGCCAACGCGGTCGAACTTGGAAGCGGACACTTCAACAATCGAATTCGCGACGCCAGGTGAGGCGGTCGATTCGCTGGGAAACGGCGTGCGGGATGCGGTATCGCCATTCGTGCGGGCCTTGCAGGACGACGATGCTCGCGTGCGGCAATCTGCGGCGATCTCGCTGGGAAAGATTGGACTCGGCGCGATTGACGCTGTTCCACAACTCATCTTCGCCCTGGCAGATGCCGACCCCGGTGTTCGCGCCGCAGCAGCCTTTGCGCTCTCAGTGTTTGGGGCTCATGCGATGGAGGCAGTTCCCGCGCTGCGAGCGGCCTTGTCCGACGAGTTTGCGGCAGTAAGAGCTCGTGCGGCATTCGCGTTGGGACAGATCGGTCCTTCTGCTCATAGGGCTGTGGGTGAACTCGTTCGGTTGGTGTCCGATCCTGATGTATTGGTACGACGCAACATCGCATCGGCATTGGGAGGCATCGGGGCGGATACTGACATCGTTCTTCCAGCTCTGTGGCAGGCCACGAGCGATGTAGATCCCGGCGTCCGAAGGTGCGCGATGACGACGCTGACAATGATCAACGCGGGGAGTTCTGTGCCGCCTTCACAAGCACTTCAGGACGCTACCGACAGGGAAGCGACGCAATGTGCTCAGTCTGTTCCGGAATGCAATGGCCTGCGGCAGTCTTTGGGATGCGGCACTGAATCGGAGCAGGCGTTGCCAGCGGTCAATCCTTTGCCTGCGTTTTCGACAAATTGGGCCGTGTCCTCACCGGAGGCCGATCCAAATCAGGCCGCTTCAGGACTGAAGCTGTTTTGTCCGGAGCAGTCGGATGAGCCAGTCGTCGAGTGTGGAGCAGAGAAACCGCTGGAGGCGGCCGATCTCATTGCTCAGTTGGAGGACATCGATGTGGATGTCCGCTGGAATGCGTCACAAGATTTGGGAAGGCTCGGAGCATCGGCGGTCTCGGAGATGATCGCGTCGCTGAATCATCGCAATCCGGCGGTCAGGCAACTGCTGATCGTCGCACTGGGGCATGTGGGAACTGAGGCCCGATCAGCGATGCCCGCGTTATTGGTCGCGCTGCATGACGTCAATGCGGACGTGCGTTGCGCGGCAGCCGATTGTTTGGGACGACTGGGGGTCGTCAACCGCTCGATGGTGCAGGCACTCGTACAGACTCTGGCCGATCCGAATGCTGAAGTGCGGCGATACGCGGCGACGACTTTGGGACGTTTTGGCCAACAGGCTCGCGACGCAACGGCCGCCTTGCAGGTTGCATCGATCAGCGACAATTCCATCAAGGTTCGCCACGCCACGCAGGCTTCGCTGCGACGGATTTCCGAGTCGCTTGTGGGAGCGGCTTGAGTAGGGAGTCGGGACTAGGGGTCAGGGATTTGGGAGGACACTGTGATGACAAAGATTTCGTCGGTGACTGAGGTTCGTGGGCCGAGTTGGTTGCTGGAAGTCTTGGATGAGCCTCCGGCAGCCCGGTGCGTGCGCCGATGGTGGCAGTGGGCGGTGTTGTCGCTCGGCTGCGTTTCGGGATGCGCGAGTTTAGACCAAGTTACGGACAATGTGACTCAACCGTTGCGTTCGACCGGACACCAGCTGGCTCGCGCGGGTGATCGGGTCGGCGATCTCTTTGAGTCGAAATCGCCTCGCCCTGGAATTCCGGCGAATCTTCCCGCGAACCAAGGGATGACCTCTGGATTGGCCAGCCAGGCCAGGCCGTCTCAAGAACGGCCGATGACCTCGGCAACGGCACAGGCAGGTGCGATTTCGCTGCCGATTTCCGAGCCGACTGCGACGCAAGCGATCCACAACGCGCCGATTCCGGACGAGAAGCCTCCTGAATCACTGTCGGCACCACCGGCTCCTCCCGCCGTGGAACTTCTTCCCGCTCCGACTGCAGACGTGCAGTCGATCAGCCATTCGCAGCCAGTCGCCGCGAAGGGATCGTCGGTGTCTGCGACAACGAATTCTGGTGTCGCAAACTGGTGTCGAATCCGAGTCCGTAACATCGGCCAGCACTCGGCTCCGCAAGTCGCTGTGACAGTGAGCTCGCCAGAGAACGTGAAGCTCGTCTCCAAAGACGGTGATGGCGTTTCCGCTCCCGTCAACGGCAAGATGGAGTTTACTGCGGTACCCGAAGTCGGCCCCAATGAGGAGATCATCCTCATGATTGGTGTGGGGACCGCCGAGCAACGCGGCAATCGTCTGCGAGTGCAAGTGCGCGACGGATTGGGTGGGTCCAATCAAGACGTACAGGCTCGCTGGCAAGCCACGATTGAAACAATGGAATAGTCGCCCTGTAACTCGCCGATTTGTAGGCAACTCGCTCGGGCGACTCGCACTCCTAAAGCCAACCGAACCCCGATTTCACGTTTTTCCTGCGAGCGATGACACACAGGGAATCTCAATCGCGGAGCGACTGAGCTACGCAACTCGCGTGGTCTGTTACTTGAACAATCCGCCGAGTGTTTCGATGAGCCAGCCGTTGGCGGGGCTGTAGCCTTGATGGCCCCACATGCTGCGAACCAGTTCGATCGAGGCCATTGCGCAGAAGATCATCACGATTGACGAAATCGCAAGCGACGAGACTACGCCGGCTCCCCACGGGTGTTCGATCGGACCGCCCGCCACGACCTTGGTGACCGGTTCCAGTTCCTCTTCCCCTTCGAAGTCCGATTCTTCGTCGAAAGCTTCATCTCCGGCGAAGACATCTTCGGTCTCGTCGGACGTATCTTCATCCGCCTCGTTGAATTCGAAATCCTCGTCTTCGTCGTCGGAGGTCTTCTTCTTGACCATCGGGGCTCCGCCGTCGTCAGTCTCGTCCTCATCGTCGAAGAGCAGCACGCTGGTGTCACCCTGGCTACCGCCATCCACCGCGCCGATCTCGAAATCGCTTTCAGCTCCCTGGTCATCGGCCGAGACAGACGGAACCTCGAGCATCGTATCGCTCATGTTGTCGTCTTCGTCGGCCGGTTTCTTTTTGCTCTTGGGAGGTTTCATTCCCGGCAGTGTTTCGGTGAGTTGCAAGTCCTCGTCGTCTTCAAGCGAGATGCCGCTATCCCCGGAAGTCTCGGCGAGCGTGATGCCGTCGTCGTCCTCTTCGCCGTCACCGTCAGCGTGCAGGGCAATACCGCTGTCACCAGAGAGATTGATGCCGCCTTCTTCAGAAGGGGAATCAAACAGCGCCAGATAGCTGTCGTCATCCGCAGCCTTCTTTTCCAGTGACACTCCACTGTCGGCGACGCGATCCAGAGCGACGCCACTCTGTGGGCCCAACAAATTGACTCCACTCAGACCGGTCAACAAGATCTCGCTACTTTGATCGGGAGCGATGTCGCTGTCTTCCATCAGGTCTGACAAGCCTTCGCTGCGACCGCCACTCTTTTTACCGATGCCGCTGCCGGCGGATTCCAAGTTGAAGCCGCTGTCCGGAAGTACCGCGACGTCGCTATCACTGTCTTTCTTAATCTTTGATTTTGGTTCAGTCAGCAGTGCGTCATCGAGTAGCTGCACGTCGCTGTCTGAGTCGGCGGAGACCAATCGTACATCGCTGTCACTTTGCAGTCCCAAGTTGATTCCGCTGCCATCGTCACCCGCGAGATGGACGTCGCTGTCAGGTTCCTCGCTTACCAACATCACGTCACTGTCGCTGTCGGGCTTTGGTTGCAGATTGCCTGAATCCGAGGCGCTAGGAGACAGTTGAACGTCGCTGTCGCTGTCCGACATCACAAGCCGAGCGCCGCTGTCATCATCCAGTCGCACATCGCTGTCTGAGTCTCCGCCGGCCCTGAAATCATCAAAGATGCTGCCAGTCGTCTCGCCGGCGTCACCGCTCGGTGCGGCACCACTCGGTGCGGCACCACTCAGGCGGCGAATAATGGAGGGGGCTCCATTCAAGCCTGAGCCATCTGCGGCCGGATCCTCATCCAACACCGATGCATCATCGTCGCCATCGATCATTGGCACATCAGAATCGGAGGAGGGCGTCAAACGACGAGCGAGTTCATACACATCGTCCTCTTTGAATTTGAACGTGCCACGGTCGCCGAAACCGCGAATCTCTCCTTTTTCTCGAAGACGTTTCAGTTCGTCTTTCGAGATTCCCAATTTTTCCGCCGCTTCGTCCACGCTCAGATATCGCTTGGCCATGATTTACCGACTCCCGATGCGGTCCGCGTCATTGTCGTCATTGTCGCCATTGTCGCCACCAGTACAACCGGGCCTTGCAAACCGTGCTCGGAAAGGTGGTTGCGAGAATGCGGTGCTTGATTCTAAAGGCGAAATCGGCGCGAGCAAGAAGTTTCGAGCGACCCTACCCCAAACATCCGTTGGTGAGGTTCGATGACAACGGGAAGCTCGTCGGAAAAATCCTCAGATTCGACTTGGCACGTTTTTCAGATACGACTACAACCCCGCCCGCTTCGACCCAGCCGAGGGTAACGCCCCTTCCATTCGGGAGTCCTTCCCACGCATTCTCGGCTTGAAGCGGACCCTGCCAGAATCCCTTCCTGTCCCTTTTCCCTCCATCCGACTTCTCCGCGTTCATCTTTGGTGCATCGCCGTTGGATCGTCTCCCCGCGACCCGACGCTGCGAAACGCTGAAGACTCGCCGCCTCGAACGGAGTCTCTTGTCATGTCGCATTCGTTTCGAAACCGCTGGGCCCTTTGGTGCCTGCTGGGAATGATCACCCTGCCGTTGACGGGCTGCATGCACAACGGCCTTGTCCCCAGAACGACACATCGGCAGAGCCAGTACCGATCCCAACAACTCTGGGGTCAGAATAAGTCGATGTCGCAGTCGATGGCTCAACTGCAACAGCAGAACGACCAGCTTCGAGGCAACCTCGATATCGCCAACAAACGGATCGACAACCTCAATGCCGAACGTGCTCAGATGGCCGAGCGGTTCAAGAACACCGGCCGCACGAATCCGCTGTCGAGCGATGCCAACGCTCGCTTCAAAGGATTAAGCCAAAAGTATTCCGGCATCACGTTTGACGAGAACACGGGTGTCGCAAAACTCGACTCGGATCTGCTGTTTGATTCCGGCAGTGACACCGTCGCCAAAAAGGGTGAGGCCTTGCTGCGTGACATCGCGAGCATCTTGAACAGCGGCGACACCAAACTGCTTCGCGTGCAGATCGTCGGCCATACCGATGATCGACCCATCGCCAAAGCCGCCACGAAATCACGACATCCAACCAATTGGCATCTTTCAACCAACCGAGCCAACTCAGTCCTGGTCGAGCTCAAGAAATTTGGTATCGATCAGCGCCGCATGCGGTCCTCTGGTGCCGGCGAGTTCGAACCCATCGCCAACAACAAGGACCCGAATACACGAGCCAAGAATCGCCGCGTGGAAATCTACGTCCTCGCCCCGGATGCTTCCGATGTGGCGGGTGCTTGGGATCAAGTCCGCTCGCAGAATTGAGCGATCCCAATGTTGTGACTCAAACGCCAACAGGCTCCGAATTCGGAGCCTGTTACTTTTTAGAGACAGGTCACAACGATCACGCCAAAGCCAATTCCAGCGATTCGTTCTCGGTCGCCCCTGTCAGCCGCAAGCAGGCTTGGCGGCCGGCGGCGGTCAACTGGTACAGCATGCCCCCCGTGCGTCCGGTGATTTCAACTTGCAGCAGGCCGTGAGCGATCAGTTTGCCGTGTGCCCGAGTCATCTGATCGGCCGGAACGCCGTCCACTTCGCGGACCCGTGGGCGAAAACCACGAGCGACGAACTCCGACGTCTCAGGTTCTGTGAGGATCACGGAGTCAACATCGTCGTTGTAGGCCAGCAACACTTGCCGCCATTCGGGATGTGCGTCCAACAGGGCGAGATCGAGGTCGAGCATGAACTCAGGTATCGACCGGCTTGACCCCGATTGTCAGTCTGGCGCGATTCGCCGACACGACAGCAACGACCGCAACGACCGCTGCGAAACAACTTGGCTGCACGACAAACACAGCCGGAAAAGTCCACTTGCCCTGCCGCTCACATATTCGTCTTTGAGTCCGCGACGGCACCAAGTACCGCATTCACGGCAGCGTGCAGGGCCGTGTCGTGTCGGTGATCCTTCGAGTACACGCGAAAGATCGAGAAACTCGTCGGCAATGACTGAAAAAGTTCATCGTCATGCAGTTCCCGCGGCGCGTCGCCGACTGGATCGAGCAGAAAATTCTGTCCGCCTGCGGGGAGTCTGCCGCTCGGCCGGTGATAATGGCGAGCAACATCGATTCGCAGCTCAATCTCTCTCAAGTTGGCTGGCAACGTGGCTCGGATGCGTTTCTCCACCAAATCCGGTTCGGAAAAGATGGAAGTTCGCTCGGCCTGCCCGGCGTGGAAATTGAAGGTTCGCTCACAGGCCATCTTCCAAGTCACCTGACGAGAAAGCAGCGCGTCCCATTGCGCCCCCAGCGACTTCAATTCGGGATCAGAACTGCGCGACCAACGCTGCACATCGACCAGAAACGTTGATTCGGTTAGTTGGCGATATTCGTCGAGATGTTCCAGAGGATTCATCGGCTGTCCGTCAGAACCTCCAAACAGCCGCAGCATCGTCGGGCCAAACAGTTCTTCCAACGCGAGATCGATGGCTCGTACTGTCCGATGAAAATAGATCGTCCGAAACAGATTCGCTCGCGTTTCGATGAAATTAATCAGCGTCGGCAGGCCACGAGCGTGAATCGTCAGCCCTTCCGTCGAAAAAAAGCTGTAGTGCAACATTCGCGACAGATCGAACGCCTTCGTGTTGTAGCCGGACATGTACGCATCGCGGAGCACAAAGTCCATGTTGTCCACGGTGTAGATGCCGCTGAAGAGAGAACGCAGCTTTTTGAGCCACACGGGATGACCGTGCTCGTCTTGAGGCTTGCCCGTCGGCCGGCAAATGAGCCATGCGACCTGGCTGGGGTCGAGCTCCTCCAGAGGTCCCAGCCGACCATTCGGATTGCGTCGCACTCGGCGAATCAGTTCACCCAATTCCTGCTGAATGATGACCGATCCGATAACCTCATGAGTCAGTCCGAATTGGTCGAGGAAGTGATCGTCAAAGAAATGCCCAAACGGCCCATGTCCAACGTCGTGCAGCAGGGCCGCCATTCGGACCAGGCTTTCGACGTACGCTCGCGACGGTACATTCGAGCCGGATGCCACCAATGATTCGTACCAGCGATCCATCGCGATCGAAGACAAGTGCATCGCGCCCAAGATGTGCTGAAAACGCATGTGCTCGGCTGACGGAAACACCCACCACGCCGTCTGCAGTTGGTGAATGTGTCGCATCCGCTGGACCCACGGATGATCGATCAACTCCTGTTCCGAAACTTCTCCGTCCGGAATTCCATCCTTCGAGACAAACGGGATGTACCCGTGAATCGGATCGTGCGAGAGGCTTTCGGTGTTGAAATCGCGTGGCATGAGATTGTCTTTCGCGGTTCGCCCAATGGCTTGATGGGAGACTGTCTAGCGACACGCAGCAATTTGCAATTTGCAACTAGCAAATTTCATCTTGCAATTTTTGTTTTGCAATTTGCAATGCAATTCTCCTGTCAGAACCCGCCTTGACCCTCAGAAAACTCACAACTAAAGTCCGCCGCGCTTTGGGGCCGTAGCCAAGTGGCTAAGGCAACGGATTGCAAATCCGTCACGCGTGGGTTCAACTCCCACCGGCCCCTGTTTGATTTGTTTCACATGGAACTCTTGAAAAGCCTCGTCTTCCCGCGGGAAACGAGGCTTTTTGTTGTGCTGGTCTGTCGTGTGTCGCTCCTTCGCTGGAGTACTGGGAACGGTTCAGAATGGTCGATCTCGGCAGGAGTGTTGCATCCAACGGCGCACTCGTCCGTCTTTCCGGTGGCTCGCATCGTTTGGCATTCCGGTGCCGTGACCGGCAGCGACTCTAGGGCAGCATTCCTGTCGAGAAAACCGACATGCGAGTACCGATCCATCGTCAATGTGATGGTTGAATGCCGAGCGAGCTGTTGAGCCAATTTTGGATGAACTCCGCCGTTCGCCAAGTTGCTGATGAAGGTATGGCGCAAAGAATGGACGTCCGCGCAGCCGTCGTCCGTCTCGTAAGCAATTTCTGCCGCTTCCAAGTCCGCTCGGAGCATCTGGGCCGCTTTCTTAAACCTCTTTCCGGGAAAGAGACGTTCTGGCTTCGCGTCTGCCGCACGATTCCACTTCAGGACGACTGGTTGATCGTCCGAGCTTCGGTCACGTTTTGTGAGCCACTGATCCAATCGAGGCACAAGATCCGAATGCAGAGGCAAGACATCCTTGCGGCAGCGCTTTGAGTAGCCGGCTTCGATCGTGACTGTCGACACGTCGGAGGTCAGATCGAACGACGCCGGCGTTAGGCTGGCCAGTTCATTGGCTCGCAGTCCCGTCATTGCGGCTAGGCGGTAGAACATGGCCCGCGTGGAACCACCCATGCGGCCGATCGTCCTTGTGCTGCATTCGGTGGCATCAAACAATCGACCGAGTTCGCCGATCGTCGATGCTCGGCGTTCGTGGCGGACATCAACTTTGGCGTTGAGCTTTGCCAAGTGGAACAAGGGGTTATCCGATGATCGGAGATCTCGCACGAGCCACTTTCCGAATGACTCCACCGCACCGACGTAATGTTTGCTGCTGGCGATGCTCAGTCCGTCAGTGGAGGCAAAGGTCGAGACGATGGGGCGCCTCACCATTCGGTCAATTTTTTCCCTTGGACTTGGGAACCGGTTGCAGTTCCAAATCAAAGAACTGTGCCAGCTTGTCGGCCATGTCGAGCCGCAACGACTGTTCGTTGCGCATGAACTTCGTCAGGATTTTCCCGAGCACTCCGGTTTGCTATTCCAGTTGCAGAACGGTAAGTCCGCTGTCGGCGATTGCTCGCTTGAGCGTGTCAGTCATGGCCTGAACTTTCGGCGGTCTTCTGCTCATTTTAAATATTTGCTGACGACAGTTGAAAATGGTGACGCGGGGTTGTTGAGGGACTCCTGTGGGTCGAGGAACGGGGCTGCGGTTAGGGTTCGACGATCACCGAACATGTTCGATGGTCGTCGGCGCGGTCAGGTGCCGCGATGTCGGGGCGATGGCGGCGGGACCTGGCATCCTGAAGGCGTTCGCTTTTGCCTTTGGTCTCTAGAATGTGGCCGCGATGCGTGAGGC
>Ga0194121_10002854_pt1 | contig 26893 bp, 21 predicted proteins | sample TA2MahCa50mmetaG_FD_148609 | JGI IMG/M metagenome (GOLD analysis project Ga0194121, IMG submission 148609) | Freshwater microbial communities from Lake Tanganyika, Tanzania - TA2015020 Mahale Deep Cast 50m | ecosystem: Environmental > Aquatic > Freshwater > Lake | place: Tanzania: Lake...
CGATCAGTTGGAACGAAGCACGGATGCGGTCGGCGGACATCTGGGTCATGGTGGTGGCTCCTTGGAGTCCGCACTTCGTCCGCGGCGCAGCTCGACCGCGCCAGGAAATCTCATTCTTGAAACACGAGCGGCTCCAAGGGCTGCGGAGCGAGCAGTTCCTTCCCACCGGCGGTCCGCCGCGCACGGGATGGAAAGCGACAGGGCCGGGGTGCCCCGGCCCTGTCGGTGTCGACTGCGACGCCGCGAGTGCGTCGAGAGTGCGCGAATCAGACCGGGTGGTAGGCCGTGGCGCGGGCCTGACCCGAGGTGCGAATGCGCTTCTGCTCGATGAGTTTCTTCATCGGCACGCGCATCGACTTCGTGTCGGTGCCGAGCGCGTTGGCGATCAACTCGCCGCGCAGGCCGGGGTTCTTGATGACATATTCCAGAATCTGGTCAGGGCGAATGTTCGTGTTGAGGGCCACCGAGTTCGCGCGACGGGACGAGCCTTCGCCGGACGACGAGCTGACCATTGCCGCGCCCGCGGATGTCAGCGAGAGGCAGGCGACCAGCGTGGCGCGCGCCTCGCCGAGTTCCTTGCGAATGGCGGCTTCCGAGCATGCCCCCATGCCCTTGTCGACGGCCTTGAGTGCGGCGCGAATGTGCTTGACGGCCGGATTCGCCTTGAGGCGCTTCTCTTCGGCCTTCTTCTTGATGTTCTGGATCTTGCGCTCGAGAGCGGCAATCTGATCTTCCGGAGTCATTCGTATCATGGCGTTTCGATAACCTAGTGCAAGTGTCTGGAGAGAGTGGAGAGTGAAAAACTCAGTTCGCGAACGACGAGAGGATAGGCACGAATCGTACGAAGTCAATCCGAAAACCGAGTGCGAGTTGGGGCGGAGAGAACATCCGCCCGATCCGCCCGACCGTGCTCCGGGGCGCTTTTTCAGGACTTCGGACGGGCGCGGGAGCGGCCTGCGCCGTAAGGTACTCGGCTCAATCGCCAGATCCACCGTCCCCTGCCCGCCGCCTCGCTCATGAAACTCGCAGCCCTCCTCACCGATCGGCCCCCCCAAGCATGACGCGCATCTATGTTGGCAACCTGTCCCGAGAGACCACCGAAGCCGAGCTCGGAGCGGCGCTGGGCGAGGGCGGCCGCACCGTGGCCAAGGTGATCCTCAAGCGCGACGGCGAGAGCGGCGCCTCGCGCGGCTTCGCCTTCGTCGACATGGGCAGCGCCGAAGAGGCCGCGGGCGCGATCGCTGCGCTCCACGGCAAGCAGCTCGGCGGCCGCACGATCAAGGTCGCGGCGGCCAAGGAGCTGCCGGGTCCGCGCACGAGCTGGCGCGAAGCCGCTGGCGAGACGGGCGGCGGCCGCGGTCGGCCGCGCTGAAGCGTCAGCGAGTGTGCGCGCGCGCGGCCCAGCGCAGCTTCGCGGGTGCGGCGCGCGGATTGTCCCGGCGCTCGGCCGAGCTCGGCCGTAGGACCTCGTCGCACAGAGCGTCGAAGTGGCCGGCGGCGAGCCCGCGCTCGAAGGCCTTCTTCACGCGGCGATCCTCGCCCGAGTGGAATGTGAGGAAGGCGACGCGACCGCCGGGGCGCAGCACATCGGGCAGCTGACGGAGCAGCGCGTCGAGCACGCCGAACTCGTCGTTGACCTCGATGCGCAGCGCTTGAAACACGCGGCGCACGCTCCGCTCGGCTTCCTCGGCCTCGAGATGCGGCGGCAGCGAGGCACGCACGGCTTCGGCGAGCGTGAGCGTCGTCCGCAGCTGGCCGCGGCGGCGTGCGAGAGCGCGTGCGATGCGCTCGGCGTGAGGTTCGTCGGAGTGCTCGATGAACACGGCGGCGAGACGAGCTTCGTCGGTGCGCTCGAGCCACTGCGCTGCGGAGAATCCGCGCGAGGGATTCATCCGCATGTCGAGCGGACCGTCGTGCTTGAAGGTGAAGCCTCGCGTGGGATCGTCGATCTGCATCGACGACACGCCGAGGTCGGCGAACACGAAATCGACGCCGTCGCTCCAGCCGACCTCGTGCAGCGTCGGACCGAGCGCAGCGAAGTTGGTGCGGCGCACGCGCAGGCGAGGCTCGACGAAGCCGAGCGCTCGAAGGCGCGCCTGCGTGCGCGGAAGTTGCAGCGGATCGACATCGAGCGCCAGCAGCTCGCCCGAAGGCGGCATCGCGCGCAGGAAGCGCTCGGAGTGGCCGCCGAAGCCCAAGGTGCAGTCGACGCCGCGCACGGCGTGCGACACATCGAGCACGGCGAGCGCTCCGTCGACGAGGATCGGAATGTGCTGGCCCGCCGGGGTCTGGCCGCGCGAGCGCACATGCTCGACCAGCTCGGGATAGCGCTGCGGATCGAGCTCCTTGTACTTCTCCTCGAAGCGGCGCGGGTGCGTGCCCTTGTAGCGCGGCCGGCGGCGGTGCGCGGGTTCGGGCGGAGGCTCGGGTTCGCTCATGGCCTGCATGTTCGCTCCCTTTGCCGTGCGCGCGCCACAGGAGCCCGCGGAGCTCGCCGAGTCACCGCCGTGGCGCGGGTCCGCCCGACGAACGGCGGACGGCCGTCGCGGTGCCCGGAGCGTGCGTCCTGCGCGTGCTCACGCCGCTCGTGAGGACTTCGGTCCTCGCGGGCGTCGTGCGCGTTCACGGCCGTGGCGGCGGTCAGATCCCCGCGCCGAAGCCGCCCCCGTGGTGGCCGTGCGACGAGGTGGAAGGGTGCGGATGCGAGGAGTGAGTCGGCGACGGGCGCGGGGCGTGGTGCGGCTTGTGGCCAGCACCGCCGGGCGAACGCGCCGGAGCCGGACGCTGCGCGGGCTTGGGCGCCGGGCGTCGCGGGGCCTGCGGAGGACGGGGGGAGTGCGGAGGCCGCGAGGCGCGCGAGCGCGGCGGGCCCTGCTGCGGGCGCGGAGTGCGCGCGTGACCGCTGTCGCCGTCGAGCTTGCCGGCGATCGGAATCGAGCGGCGAATCGTGCGCTCGATGTCGAGCAGGTAGGCGCGTTCCTCACCGTCGCACAAGGAGATCGCGATGCCGCTCGCCCCCGCGCGGCCCGTGCGACCGATGCGGTGCACATACTGCTCGGGCACATTCGGGATCTCGTAGTTCACGACATGCGAGAGGCCATCGATGTCGAGGCCGCGCGCGGCGATGTCGGTCGCGACGAGGATGCGCGTGCGACCTTCGCGGAAGGCGTCGAGCGTGCGCTCGCGCTGGCCCTGCGACTTGTTGCCGTGGATCGCCTGCGCGGCGATGCCGTCCTGCACGAGACGCTTGGCGACGCGATCCGCGCCGCGCTTGGTGCGCGTGAAGATGAGCGCGCGCTCGACCTCGGGCTTCGAGAGCAGCTTGGTGAGCAAGCCTGCCTTCGCGGCGCGCGAGACGAAGTAGACCGACTGATCGACGAGCTCGGCCGTCGTCGCCGGCGGAGTGATCGCGACCTTCGCGGGGTTCGAGAGGATGCCCTCGGCGAGCTTGGCGATCACCGGCGGCATCGTGGCCGAGAACAACAGCGTCTGGCGCTGCTTGGGCACGGCCGAGAGGATGCGGCGGACATCGGGGATGAAACCCATGTCGAGCATCTGGTCGGCCTCGTCGAGGACGAGCACTTCGACGCGCTCGAGGCGCACATGGCCCTGCGCCTTGAGGTCGAGCAGGCGACCCGGCGTGGCGACGAGCACTTCGACGCCGCGCGAGAGCGTGGCGACCTGACTGCCCTGGCCGACGCCGCCGAAGATCACCGCGACGGAGACCTGCATGCGCGCGCCGTAGGTCGTGAAGCTGTCGGCGACCTGCGCCGCGAGCTCGCGCGTCGGCACGACGACGAGCACGCGCGGCGTGCGCGGCTCGGCACGGCGACGGGACTTCGAGAGGTGCTGGAGGATCGGGAGCGCGAAGGCGGCGGTCTTGCCGGTGCCGGTCTTGGCGCACCCGAGCAGGTCGCGGCCTGCGAGCAGCAGCGGGATCGACTGGAGCTGAATCGGGGTCGGCTCGACATAGCCCTCGTCCGCGACGGCGCGCAGGAGAGGCTCGATCAGGCCGAGAGACTGGAAGTTGGTCATGGAGCGTGGGTACGACGCGGCCATGGGCCGCGCCTTGCGGGTGTTGAGAGCGCGGGCTCGCCGCGCGTCCGGTTTCGGTGTTGTCTCGCGCCTCGGGCACCCGCGCCGTCGCGCTCGCGCTCAGGCGCGGGCGGGAGGTCTGCAGCGGGCCCCGGCACGGCACGCGAACCGGGAGGGCTTCCTTCTTCGAGGGCCGCGGATCCATCCGTGGCCGTTCCCCGCGACTTGCAACTCCGCGGGTGGAAGCGTTGTGCCGCGCGGTATCCGCCGCGACGGCTCGACGGCAAAGGTTGTAGGCGAGACGGGCCGCGGGCGCGAGCTTTTATCGGCAAATCGCGCGCGAACGCCCGTGACGGGGTCGCCAAGGCCGTTCGCGCGCGCCGTCGCTCGTTCAGCGCAGGCGCTCGTAGAAGCGCCAGCGCGTGCGGAAGTCGCGCTCGAGCGGCGTGGCGGCGAGGCGCGCTCGCACCATCTCGATCGGCATGTTGCCGCCCTGCAGGATCGCGTCGTGGAACGCGCGCGCGTCCATGCGGCCCGAGATCACGAGCTCGCGATGGAGCTCGCGCAGCTGCAGCGCGCCGATCATGTACGCGATCTGGTACAGCGGCCCGTAGGAACCGTTGAACGAGCGCCGCACTTCGCCCGCGGCGTTCTCGCGCTCGTGGCCGACGCGCTCGACCAAGAAATCGATGCACTGCTCCGGCGTCCACAGCCCGAGGTGGAACGAGAGCGAGAAGCGGATGCGCGCGCAGCGATGCGTGCGCCAGAAGAGCATTCCCATGCGGTTTTCCGGGCTTTTCTGGAAGCCGCGCTCCCACATCAGGAGCTCCCACCACAGCGCCCAGCCTTCGGTCCAAAAGGGCGAGGCGAACGCCGCGCGATGCGTCGCGTGGCGGCTCGTCATGAACTGCTGCAGGTGATGGCCGGGGATGAGCTCGTGGTGCACGGTCGCGCGCGAGAAGTGGCGGTTGTTGCCGCGCAGGCTCATCGACTTCTTGCCATGGTCCATGCCATCGGTCGGGAACGACACGCTGATGACCTCGCCGCCGGTGAAGAACGGGTTCACGAGCTGACGCTCGGGCGTCATCATCTCCATGCGCCATGTTTCCTTCGCGAGCGCAGGCACCGTCACGAGGCCCTGCTCCTCGACCCAGCGCGTGGCTTCCTCCGCGAGCTCGCGAATCAGCGCGGGCTGCTCGCCGGGAGCGACATGATCCTGCTTCACGCGCTCGAGCGCCGCACGCCAGTCGTCGCCCAGGCCCATGTCGGCCGCGGCCTTCGCGAGCTCGGCTTCGCACCACGCGAGCTCGAAGTCGGCGATTTGGAGCAGCTCTTCCGGCGTGTACGGGATCAGCGCGCCGCGCAGCTCCGCACTCAGCGCCTCGCGACCGATCGGATCGCCGACGATGGTCTCGCTGTCGCCGTTTGCGAGCCCCGCGATCTCGTTGCGCAGCCAGCGTGCATGCCCGTCGAGCGCGTCGCGCAGCTTGTCCGCGGGCTGCTTCACCCACCAGCCGAAGAGCGGGTCGTAGCCATCGCGCTCCCCCACCCACCGATCGAGCGCAGCGCGCAGGCTCTCGAGGTCGCGCGAGGCGCGCACGACGACGGAGCGCTTCTCTTGCCGCGCGGCGGCTGCCAGATCCTTCTTGGCGCTCTCGACCTCGGCCAGCAGCGCGTCGAACTCAGCCGCGACCTTTTCGGCATCGATCGACTCGAGACGCTGGCCGGGCTCGAGCACGGCGAGCAGTCGAGGCAGGTAGGGCGCGAGCGCGAGCGTCTGGGCGCGGCGCGCGGCGCGCTGCTCCAGCAGCGCCAGCTCGTTCTCGAGCTCCGTGCGCAGCAGCACATAGTCGACGCGGTCCTCCTGAGAGAGCGCCTCGAAGTCGAGCGTGGAGAGCGATGCGAGCTCGCTCTCGAAGAAGGCGCGCATGCGGGCGGAGCCGAGCTCGGAGAGCGGCATGCTCCAGTAGCGGCGCAGCGCGTCACGGTCCTCGACGAAGCGGGTGACTCGCTCGGGGAGCTTCGCAGTGGTCGCCGCTTGAAGCGGAGCACTCGCGCGGGCCGGGGCGGGAGCGAGCAGGGAGAGCAACGCAAGGGTGATCGACGGCAGGCGCATGGATGGAGAATACGGCTCGAGCGAGGCGGCGCGAGCGCGCGCAACGGCCTGCCGTGATCCCCCCGCAGGCACCCGCACCCCCGTTCCCGGAGCGACACACAAGGAGCTGACGACCCGCGATTCCGCGCCCTCGGGGAGTTGGCCGTAGACTGCGGCCCCCGCGGCCACGCACAATGCGCCCATGGATCCCGTCGTCTACTCCATTCTGCATGTCGCCGCGGCGTTCGTGCTCGTCGCCAGTACCTTCTCCGCCTTCGCCAACCCGGTGCCCGAGCGCAAAGGGCTCGTGCTCGCCGTCAACGGCATCGCGGCGCTCGTCGCCGTCGTCGCCGGCTTCGGCCTGCATGCGAAGCTCGGCGTCGAGGGCTTCCCCGGCTGGCTCATCGTCAAGCTCGTCGCGTGGCTCGTCCTCGCGGGCACCACGGGCATGGCGTTCCGCAAGCCCGGTCTCGCCAGCGCGCTCGCGCTCGTGTCGGCCGTCGCTGTGATCGCCGCCGTGTACTGCGTGTACACCAAGTCTTTCTGAGAGCCGCGTGACGAGCTGGACGCTGGCGCTCGGCCTCGCGTTCGCGCTCGCACTCCCGGTGCACGCGCAGAAGCCGTCGAAAGACGGCAGCGACACCTATTTCCAAAAGGGCGAGATCCACGACCTGCGGCTCGTGCTCGCGCCCGAGGCGGAGCAGGCGTTGCGCGACGCCCCGCGCGCCTACGCGCCCTTCGAGCTGTGGGTCGACGGCAGGCGCTTCGCATCCGGCGGCGGAGTGAAGCTCAAGGGCGCGGCGGGTAGCTACCGCGACTACGACGATCGTCCGGCGCTGACCGTCAAGCTCGACAAGTTCGACGGAACGACGCTCTTTCACGGACTCGAGAAGTTCCACCTCAACAACGCCGCGCAGGATCCGAGCCTCGTCTCCGACTGGCTCGGTTCCGAGATCTTTCGCGCGGCGGGCTATCCCGCGGTGCGCGTCACCCACGCGCGCGTGCGCCTCAACGAGCGCGACATGGGTCTGTATGTGCTGAAGGAGGGCTTCGACAAGCGCTTCCTCGCACGCTGGTTTGCGGACAGCAAGGGCAACCTCTACGACGGAGGTTTCTGTCAGGACCTCGACGCTCCGCTCGAGCTCGACAACGGCGACGGGCCAAGTGACGGCAGCGACGCGTCCGCGATCGGCGCGGCCTGCGGCGAGAGTGACATGGTCAAGCGCTGGAGAGCCATCGAACCACTCGTGGAGATTCCAGCGTTCGTGCGCTTCATGGCGCTCGAGCAACTATGCGGGCACTGGGACGGCTACACAACCAACGCGAACAACTATCGCCTGTACTTCGTGCCCGGCGGCAAGGCGCGCTTCCTTCCGCACGGCATGGACCAGCTCTTCGGTGACCCGCTGGCTTCGACGCTCGACATGCCGACCTCGCTGCTCGGGGGCTCGGTGATGAAGCGGCCCGAGTGGCGCAAGCTGTATCGCAAGGAGCTGAAAGAGCTGCTGCCGCGCATCGAGCCAAAAGCGCTCGCGCGAAAGCTCGATCCCGTGCAGGACCGCATTCAAGCTGCGCTGAAGAAAGTCGAGGGCGATGCCGCGGCCGTCCAGCGCGAGCACTATCAGGCGCTCGTCGAGCGCATCGCCGAGAGGCACAACTTCCTGACCGACGAGGTGAATGCGCCGGAGCCCAAGCCGCTCGTTTTCAAGCCGGGCGTGGCCGTCACGATCAAGGGCTGGCGTACGCACTCGGAGGTCGAAGATGCCCGCCTCGAGTCGGAGACGGATGACGGCGTCGAGTGGTACATCGTCGAGTGCGGCCCGAGCGGCCGCTGCATCGCCGGATTCCGCAAGGGAGTGCTCCTCGGTCGCGGTCACTACAAGTTCACCACGACGGTCAAGGCCGATGGAGTCGAGGCGCTCGTCGAGGACGGTGCGCCTTCGCGAGGAGCCGCACTGCGCATCAGCGGGTCCACAGCCGAGAGCTTCCTCGAGGGCAGTGGCACGCGCGAGCTCTCGTTCGAGTTCGAAGTGGCCGAGGAGCAGGGCGATGTCGACCTCGTGCTCGAACTGCGCGCCACCGCCGGCCGCATCCGTCTCCGCCAAGACTCCCTCAAGCTCGTGAAACTCGGCAGCAAGTGAGCGCGCTGCACGGCCGTTACTAGGATCCCGTACATGGAACAGCTCTCGCGTGCGTTCGCCAGTGACACGGATGTCGAGCTCGGCGCTGCTTTCGTGCGGCTCGTGGGCTCGCTGCTGCTCGGGCTGGCCGTCGCGTGGATCCATGCACGGGCTCGCGTGCGCTCCGGCCGACCTGCGGACAGCGCGCTCGCCGGAACGCTGGTGCTGCTGACCGTGCTGCTGTGCCTGACGGCACTCGTCGTGGGCGACAATGTGGCGCGCGCGTTCAGCATCGTCGGAGCGCTCTCGATCGTTCGCTTCCGCACCGTCGTCGACGACACGCGCGACACGGCGTTCGTCGTGTTCGCCGTGGCGATCGGCCTCGCGGCTGGCGCCGGCTTCTTCTGGTTGCCTTTGCTCGCCCTGCCCGTGGGAGCGGCCGCCTCGATGTGCTTCGTGCGCAGCTCGCACACGCTCGCGATTCGCGCCACGGCGGGCTTCGCGGACTGGTCGAAGGTCGAGGCGGTGCTCGAGGACCGTGCCGCGCAGTTCACCTGCAAGGGCGTGGGCACGCGCCGCGGCGGCGTCGAGCAGGATCGCTTCTACGACATCGTCGTGCGCTCGCAGGCCGAGCTGCCGCAGCTCCTCGACGCCCTCCACGCCGTCGAAGGCGTGCTCGCCATCGAGCTCGATCGCTGACCGGATGGACGCGCCCGCGCGGGGCATCTAGTCTCGCTCGAGCGCCGCATCGTGCGGCCTGGACGAAACCATGCTCCACGCGCTCCTCGCCATCGCGTTCCTGTCCCCGGTTCCGCTCGCGCAGAAGAGCGATCTCGAATACGCGCGTGTACTCGAGCGCTCGCTCGACTCGGTGTACATGCTCGGGATCGTGCGCCGCAGCCAGGCAGGTCCCGAGGCCTTCGAGTTCGTCGGGACAGGCTGGGTCATCGCCGACGGAAAGCTCGCGACGAACGCGCACATCGCGGAGGCGTTGCTCGCCAAGGCGCACGAGGGCCGGCTTGCGGCCAAGCGCTCGTGGAGCGATCGCGACGAGCTCGCGCTGCGGCCCGCCGGCATCCGCATCCACCCGGCCTACGCACCGTGGAATGCGCGGCTGAAGCGCGTCGTCGTGCGCGCCGAGAGCGATCCGGCCGCGGCGCGCTCGATGAACTTCATCCCCGTCGCCGATGTGGCGATCTGCGAGGTCGAGTCCGGAGCGACCGCCGCTCCGCTGCCCATCGCGGATCCGGCAAGCGTGCAGCCTGCGCTCTCGGAGCCCGTCGTCTACCTCGGTTTCCCGCACGAGAACATCTCGGGCTTCCCCACCGCGCACGCCGTTCCCGGCCACATCACGGCCAAGACGGACTTCTTCTTCCAGCGCTCGCCGTGGCCGGATTCCTTCCTGATCCACTGGTGCGGCCCCGTCGTGGGCGGAGCTAGCGGCAGTCCGATGCTCAATCGCGCTGGTCAGGTGATCGGCCTGATCTCCGCGGCGGAGAACAACCTCTCGGCGAAAGGGGAACGCACGAGCTTCGGCTTCGCGTACGGGCAGCGCGTCGATCTCGCGCGCGAGCTGCTGCGCGATGACTTCCAGAGTGTGCAGCGGACGCGCGACGAGAGCTGGTCGCGCCGCATCGCTGGACTGCTGATTCCACCCGACGAATTCCTCGCGCAGGCAGCGGCCGTGCGCGCGCAGGAGGACGGCGTTCCGTTCCTCGACGCATCGAACGCCGTCTTGCAGACCTCGCTGCGCGTTTCGCAGCAACGACCGGGCAGCCTGACGGTCCAACTCGAGTCCGGCTTTCGCTATGGCTTCCTGGCGGCGGCCCGCGATGGCAGCGACATCGACGCGCGAGTGAGCGCGCAGGACACGGACCTGACCCTCGGCGAGGACAGCGAGTCCGACTACTACCCGATCGTCTGGATCGGACCCTTCGACGAGCCGCTCTCCGTGCGTCTGGACTTGGGCGCGGCCGAGCTGCTGCTCGGCGAGACCGACTGCGCCGTGCATGTCTATCGCTACCAGCCGCAGCTCGCGGCCCTCGCGCGGCCGGACGAAAACGGCAGCTTCTTCCGCTTGCGAGTGCAGCACGCCGCGACGCAGGATTCCGCGACCTCGTGGCGCTTCGCGGTCCAGCCCGGCGCTTCGTTGATGTTCTCCGCGAGCTCACCCGACGGCTACGACATCGACCTGTTCGCCAGCCTCGACGGCGAGATCGTGGCCTCGGACGAGAGCCCCGACGCGGTCCCGGTGCTGTTCCTCGAAACGAAGCGCTCGGGCACGCTCGAGGTGCGCCTGCGCATTCCGCAGGGAATGCCCGCGGGAACGAGCGTCGACCTGAGCGGGATCTTGCTCGCGGGTCCCAAGCCGCGCGCGTTCACCGAGGCGCGCCAACACTCGGGCGACTTCGCTCCCGAAGCACTCTCCGCGATGCTCGACGGACTGCTCGAGCCCATCTGGGACGCCGCCGGAGTCGTCGGCACGACGCGCTTCGAACGCGTCGTCGCGCTCGACCTCTCCATGGACTTCACCTTCGACATCCCCGCGGGCGCCCTCGGTGTCTTCACCGCGCTCGCACCGCTCGGCGACGACATCGACCTGCAGATCGAGCGCGATGGCGAGCTCGTGTTCGAGGACTCCGAGCCCGATGCGAACCCGCTCGGCGTCATCGAGGCCGCGACCACGCCGCAGCGTGTCGTCGTGCGCCTGTGGCATCTCGATCCGGAGACGAGCGTGAGTCAGGTGATCGTCCGCTATTGCGTCATCGACTGAGGCGCCGCGACCGGCGACTCCTCGAGCGTGCGTGCGTGCCGCGTCCGATGCTGCGTCGAGAGTCCGGCTCCCGTGAAGGCGGGCGAGCTGCAGCGACTCAGCGCTTGGAGGGATCTCCGCCTGGATTCCAGGCCGGCGTGAGCGTGCCGTTGGCGAGCGCGCGCACTCCGGGCAGCGATGCACGCACCGCCTCGGCCATGTGATCGAGGTCGAGGCGCTCGAGCTCGTCGTCGACGCCGTGGTAGTCCTTGTGGTTTTCTGGATCGAAGGTCGAGAGCGTCTGGGCGACCACTCCGCGCCGCGCGAAAGCGTAGTTGTCGGAGCGCTGGAAGAAGTTCTGACGCGGACGCGGATCGGCGACGACGGGAACCCCGAGCTCGCGCAGGCGCGCGCCGAGGTTGGAGCGCTCGTCGCCCGTGAGCCACAGCTTGCCCGCACCGCCGACGAGCGCGTCGGGACGGCCCACCATCTCGTAGTTCAGGTTGCAGACCGTCTTGTCGAGGGCGAACAGCGGATGCTCGATGTACCACTCGGTCCCGATCAGCCCGATCTCCTCCGCCGTCGCGAGCAGGAACACGAGCGAGCGCACAGGCTTGGGTCCAGACGCGAGCGCCTCGGCGAGCTCGACCACGGCCGCGCATCCCGAGGCGTCGTCGTCGGCTCCGTTGCGGATCGCATCCTCGCCGGGCTTCGTCTCGCCGCGCAGCAGACCGACATGGTCGTAGTGCGCGCTGAACACGATCGCCTCCTCGGCCAGCGCCGGGTTTTCCGGCGTCCCGACGCCGCGCACGATGCCGAGCACATTGAACGCCGGCACGCGCGCCTTCTCGACGCTCCCGTGCACGCGCACCGCCTTGATCTTGCCCGCGCGAAACAGCGCAAGCACCTCGCCGTGGACGCGCAGCTGTCCTGTCGGCTGCTCTTCCGGCGTGCCCGCGCTCGTCTGCTGGCGAGGCGGCGTCGTCGTCGCGCTCACGCCCGGCTTGTCACTCCCCGGCGAGATCACGAGCCCGAAGCCGACACCCTTCGAAGCGGACAGCCAGCGACGCCGGTCCTGCATCGAGCCGTCGAGGAACAGCGCGACCTCGTCGTCTTGGAACGCGATCATCTCGTCGTCCTTCGTCACGACGCGCGCTCGCAGGCGCCGGGTCGCCGGCGCACCCGCGTGCCAGTCGAAGTCGATGCCCGCGACGCACTCGCGCTCCTTGCCGTCCTCGGTCCAAACCGAGAGTCGCGGCACTTCGCGGAATGTCGTGCGCGTGATCGGCACCTGCTGCAGCCATGTGCCCTTGTCGCCCGCGGGCGCGACACCCGCGCGGGCCAGCGCATCCGCGAGGAACTTCGCGGCCTTCTCGAGGCCCGGGCTTCCGGTGTCGCGTCCCTCGAGCTCATCGCTCGCGAGATACGCGACCGTGCGCTCGATGTCGGCACGCGTGACCGCGGGATCCACTCGGCCGGCCTTGTCGCCGGCGACGCACAGCAGCAACGCGAGAGCCAGCAGCATTCGATGCAGGCTACTGCGCGCTCCGCGACCCCGCGATGCCAGAGCGGTGCGAGGCGCGTTTGGTGCTGCGCGCGCGTCGCGCGCGTTCGAGTTGGCGAAGTGGGCCCACCCACGAGCACGCAAGACAGGGACACGCGAGTGAGCGTGGCTTGCGCGGGACGGACGGCTTCGGCGGGAAACTTCGTCTCGACTTCGGGAATCGCGCGCGCGGGCCGAAAATGCGCTGGACGGCCGGTGCCCGTCGTAGCTTCAATCTTCGCCTCGAACTACGAGTTGCGAAGGCTCGTGTTCGAACCGGCGGCCGAGGGCGTGTGGGAATCCTGAGTCCCGCGCGCTCGCAGCCGCCGCGGACCGAATCGGCTCCCGCCTTCCTGAGCGGCAGGAGTCAGCTTCCGTGCCGTAAGCGCGGGGCCGCTTCCTGAGGGCGGCTCCGCGCTTTTTTATCCGCTCTCGCTCGCGACGCTCGCCGACGGCACCTCGTGCCGCGCCGATCACGGCGTGTGGGAGAGCTGATCTGGTGTGAGTGGAGCCGGAGGTTGGCCCAGCGGGGCGAGGCGCAAGTCGAGCTCGGCGCCGCCGGACTTGTTGATCCAGTCGAGGCGCAGGGCGTGGCGGCCGCGGGCGAGGGCGATGCCGCCGCGTTTTTCGAGCGTGCCGTGGAGGCCGTCGTTGTCGACGACGAGCGCTCCGTCGATCCAGAGCTTGCTGCCGTCGTCGCTCGCGAGCGCAAAGATGTAGTACTCGTCGGCGGGGACTTCGATCCAGCCGCTCGTGCGCGTGCCGATGCGCTCCTCGCGCGGCGGCGGGCCGAGCTGCGGGAGCACGGCGGACTCGCGCTCGGTGAGCACGGAGAAGTCCGGCACCTTGTCCCAGTCGCCCGCGAAGACCTGCTGACGCAGGCCGGGGCGCGTGGCGCCGGTCTCGCTCGCGGCGTGCGGCTCGACGCGCCGGAACGCGCGCTCGACGATCGGCGTCACGGGCTCGCCCTTGTGAAAGCCGCGCACGCGCAGCGTGACGCTGGAGAGGAGCTCGAGCGCGCCCGACCAGCTCGACGAGCGCAGCAGCGGCTCGCTGCCATCGAGCGTGAAGCGCAGGTCGAGCCCTTCCGGGAGCTCCGCGAGATCCACGGTCAGGCGCGACACGAACTCGTCGGACTCCGCGGCGATGCGCGGCGCGCGGTACACGACCGGCGCACCGACGATGCGCAGCGTCACGACGCTGCAGTCGCTGTCCGGCAGAGTCGGCGGCAGCGCGAGCACGAGCTCGGATCCACGCCGCTCGGCGTGCAGCGCGAGGCGCGGGCCTGAGAGAAAACCAGCGGAGAGCGGCTCGTTGCCGATGCCGGGCAGCACGAGCTCGCCGGACTGCGGACGCTCGAACACATGCAGGTAAAGCAGCGTGTCGTCGCCGTCGCGGCGCATGGTGACGCGTCCCCACGGAAGCGAGCCGAAGGGGCTCGCGCTCGTACCGTGAATCGCGCCCGCGTGCTTGCGCATCCACGCGCCGATCGCCGCCAGGCGTTCGACGGCCTCCGGCGGGAAGGTGCCATCGGCGCGCGGCCCGACATTGAGCAGGTAGTTGCCGCCCTTCGAGGCGACATCGACGAGCATGCGAATGCAGTCGCGCGAGCTCTTCCAGTTCGCGTCGGCCGCATTGAAGCCCCAGTGGTCGTTCATCGTCATGCAGGTCTCCCAGTCGACGCCGGGCATGCCGGTCGGGGGGATTTCCTGCTCGGGCGTGCCGAAGTCGCCGACCGCTTCGCGCGAGCTCGAGAAGCCCGCCATGCCGCCGCGGTGCACATCGACGCGATTGTTGACGAGCATCCACGGGTCGAGGCTGCGGCACAGCTCGAACAGCTCGACGCCCTGCTCGTGCGTCCATGTGCTCTCCCACTCGCCGTCGAACCACATCACCGCCGGCTGGTAGCGCTCGACGAGCTCCGTCACCTGCCCGCGCAAATACGCGCGGAAACGCGCGAAGTCCGCGCCCTCGCTCGAGCGCGTCTCCCACGGACGCCGCGGCAGGTAGTCGGGGTGCTGCCAGTCCATGATCGAGTGGTAGGTCGCGAAGCGCACGCCATGGCGATCGCAGGCGGCCTTCAGCTCGCCGAGCAGATCGCGCTTCGACTTCGTGCTCCCCATGTCCCACTCGCTCCAGCGCGAGTCGTACAGCGCGAAGCCATCGTGGTGCTTGCTCGTGATCACGAGGTACTTCATGCCTGCGCCGGCCGCCGTGCGCGCCCACGCGTCCGCATCGAAGTTCACGGGATCGAACTGCGGCAGGAAGCGCTCGTACTCCGCGAGCGGAATGCGCGCCGAGTCGCGGATCCACTCGCCGTACCCCGTGTGCTCGCCCCACTTGCCCGCCGGAATCGCGTACAGCCCCCAGTGGATGAACATCCCAAAGCGCGCCTCGCGCCACCACGCCATGCGCTCGTCTTGACTCGCCGGCGCGGCCGGCACATCCGCGCCCTCGCCGCTCGGCGGCACGCACTGGTCCGGCCCGCGATATGTCCCCTGCGGCTCGCTCCTGCACGCCACGAGCATCGCCGCCACCACCACCGCCAGCACCCGCCGTCGCTCGCTCCCCATGCTCCGCCTCCTAGTTCCGTTGCGCGCGAGCCTACCGTCTCGAACGCTGCGGCGCTGCGGATCGCAACGACTCAACGCGTTGAGCGAGATGGCTCAACGCATCGAGCAGGTCCCGGCGCTACTCCAGCGGGATGCCGGTGCGCTGTGCGATGTCGCGCAGTTCTTGGACGACGGGGAGGACGAGCGGGATGCCGGTGCGCGAGCGCTCGCGTTCGGCGTCGCGCTCGGGATCGCCGGGGATCAGCGGGCCGTTCGTGCCGGGCGCGGGCTTGGTGGCGCGGAAGGTGCGGATCAGGTCGTCGATCTGGCGCTTGAACTCGGTGGGATCGATGAAGCCCGCGATCTGCATGGCGCCGAAGAAGTGGCCGATGCCCTTGCCGACGGAGCGCGCGGGAACCTCTTGGCGCAGCGCGAAGGGCGGCGTGAAGGGGCCCCAGTTGGCGCCGGAGAGCACGGCGACGAGCACATCGACCAGCATGCCGAGCGCGTAGCCCTTGTGGCCGCCGTGCTCGCGATCGGAGCCCAGCGGCAGCAGCGCTCCGCCGTCGATCATGCCCTGCGGGTCGGTGGTGACTTGGCCGTGGCGATCGATGGCCCAGCCGTGCGGAATGCGCTCGCCCCTGCGCTTGGCGATCTCGATCTTGCCGTAGGCGACCGCGGGCGTCGCGAGGTCGATCACGATCGGCGGCTCCTCGAGGCCGGGGAACGCGATCGCGATCGGGTTCGTGCCGAGCATGCGCTCGGCGCCGAACAGCGGCGCGACGAGCTTGGTCGAGTTCGTCATCGACCAGCCGATCAGGTCCCGCTCGAGCGCCTTGAGCGGGTAGTAGCCGGCGATGCCGTAGTGGTTGGTGTGGCACACGCTCACCCAGCCCGAGCCGACGGCCGCGGCCTTCTCCATCGCGAGCTCGTTGGCCCACGGGCCGACGACGAGGCCGAGGCCGTTGTCGCCGTCGACCGTCGCGGTGCTCGCCGTCTGCCGCACGATTTTCGGCTGCGGGCGCGGATTGATGCGCCCGAGCTCGAGCATGTCGAAGTAGGTGTGCAGGCGCGCGACGCCGTGCGAGTCGATGCCGCGCAGATCGGCGGCGGACAGTACCTCCGCGGCGAGCTCGGCGTCGCGGCGCGGCACACCGAAGTGCTGGAACACGCGCGCGCTGAACTCGCGCAGGCGCTCGGGAGCGAAGTGCAGGGTCTCGACCATGGCTAGAAGAGCGGTTGGGCGTGCGTCGCGATGTGCTCGCCGATCGCGAGCGAGGCCGTGGCTGCGGGCGAAGGCGCGTTGAGGACATGCACGACGCGGCCCTCGCGCTGGATCAGGAAGTCGTCGACGAGGCTGCCGTCGGGTGCGAGCGCCTGCGCGCGCACGCCCGCATCGGCGACGACGAGCTGCTCCTCGCGAATGTCGGGCACGAGCCGCTGCAGCGCCTTGGTGAAGGCGCGCTTGGAGAGCGAGCGCCACATCTCGCCCACGCCCGCGCGCCAGTGCTTCGCGGCGAGCTTCCAGAAGCCCGCGTAGCCGAGCGCGTCGGCGAGCTCCGTCACGCGGATGTCGTCCCAGTGATAGCCCTCGCGCGCGAGCGCGAGCACCGCGTTCGGGCCGCACTCGACGCCGCCGAGCGCCATGCGCGTGAAGTGCACGCCGAGGAACGGGAAGCTCGGGTCCGGCACGGGATAGATCAGGTTGCGCACGAGGTGCCACGCGGAGGGCACGAGCTCGAAGTACTCGCCGCGGAACGGCACGATGCGCGCGGGGCGGCGCGCGCCGGAGAGCTGCAACACGCGATCGCTGTGCAGGCCGGCGCAGTTGATCGCGACCGTGGCCTCGACCTCGCCCGCCGTGCTCGCCACGACGACCGAACCCGCGCGCGACGCGAGTCCCGTCGCTCGCGCGCCGAACACGATCTCGCCGCCCGCCATGCGAATGTCGGCCGCGAGCGCGCGGCACATGCCGCGATAGTCGACGATGCCCGTCACCGGCACATGCAGCGCGCGCACGCCGGCGCAGTGCGGCTCGAGCTCGCGCAGGCGCTCGGGCCCGAGTTCCTCGTTCGGCACGCCGTTCGCGCGCGCGCGCTCGGCGATCTTCGCGAGCTGCGGCAGCTCGGCCTCGCTCGTCGCCACCACGACCTTGCCGCAGGTCTCGAAGCGCACATCGCGCTCGCGGCAGAAGCTCTCGAGCAGCTCCTTCCCGCGCAGGCAGGTGCGCGCCTTCATCGAACCCGGCTTGTAGTAGATGCCGGAGTGGATCACGCCGGAGTTGCGGCCGGTCTGGTGCAGCGCGAGCTCCGCTTCCTTCTCGAGCACCACGACGCGCGCACCGCTGCGCGCGCGCGCCAGGGTCCACGCGGTCGCCAGCCCGACGATCCCGCCCCCCACGACCACCACATCCGCCGTTCGCATGCTGCGCCAGACGGTAGCAGGTCGCGCGAGCGCGCTCGAAAATGCGGCACGCGCTTTCATTCCTGCGTCCGCGCGCGCCCGAACGCACCGCCGATGCCAGCGCAGTGTCGCCGGAGCGACACGCGAAGCACTCACGCGCGCATCCGCAGCTCAACCACTTCCCCGCTCGCATCGGAAGTTCGCGCCGCCGCGCTCGCGACGCCACCCACGACCTCTCCGCATTCTGGACTTTCGCTCAGGCCGCGCTCCGCCGCCGTCCGATTGCAGTTCTGTCATGGGCACTCACCCGCCCGGGACACGACAACCGTTCACCGCCGTGGCGCGCGAGCGCCCCGGACCGACGCCAAGGACCTGCGGAGCTGGGAATCGCCGCAAGCCCCCAAGCGCAAGGCGCCGTGCCCCACGGCGGCGAACCCTCGTCGAAGCGCTGAACAGGGCTCTGCCTCGAGGGCGCAGCCGTGCGCGCTCGCTCAAAGGTCGGCGAGGGTGCGTTGGCGTTGGGTGCCGAGGCCGGAGATGCCGAGGTGCATGGTCTGGCCGGGGCGGAGGTAGATGGGGTCGGGTTTTTGGCCGAGGCCGACGCCGGGGGGCGTGCCGGTGGAGATGACATCGCCGGGGTGGAGCGTGAAGAACTGGCTCAGGTAGGAGACGAGGAAGGCGCAGGTGTAGACCATCGTGCGCGTGTTGCCGCGCTGGTAGCGATGGCCGTCGACTTCGAGCCACAGGTCGAGGGACTGCGGGTCGGGGACCTCGTCGCGCGTGACGAGGTAGGGTCCGATGGGGCCGAAGGTGTCGCAGCCCTTGCCCTTGTCCCACTGACCGAGGCGCTCGAGCTGGTACTCGCGCTCGGACAGGTCGTTGATCACGCAGAAGCCGGCAACATGCTCGAGCGCGCGCTCGGGCGTGACATACTTGGCGCGCGAGCCGATCACGAGGCCGAGCTCGACTTCCCAGTCGGTCTTCTTCGAGCCACGCGGGATCACGACATCGTCGTTGGGGCCGATGATCGCGCTCGTCGCCTTCATGAACACCACGGGCTCGGCGGGCACCTGCGCGCCGGTCTCGGCGGCGTGGTCGGCGTAGTTGAGGCCGATGCAGATGAACTTGCCGGTGCCGGCGACGCACGGGCCGAAGCGCGCGCCCTGCGGCACGAGCGGGAGCTTGGCGAGGTCGAGGCGCGCGAGGCGCGCGAGGGACGCGGGCGAGAGCGCGTCGCCGCGCAGGTCGTCGAGCACGCCGACGAGCGAACGACGGACGCCGGAGGCATCGAGAATGCCGGGCTGCTCGCGGCCGGGCTCGCCGAAACGGAAGAGCTTCATGTGCGTGGGTTGCCCTAGTTGCTCCAGCCGCCGTCGATCACATGGATCGCGCCGGTGGTGTAGGCGGACTCGTCGGAGGCGAGGTACACGACGAGCGCCGCGATCTCGTCGCTGTCGCCAACGCGGCCGAGCGGCTGGCGCGCGATGAACGCGGCGCGCGCGGCGACCGGATCGCCTTGGGCGGCGATGCGCTCGTCGAGCGACGGGGTCTGGACCGTGCCGGGGCAGACCGCGTTGCAGCGAATGCCCTTGGAGACGAAGTCGGCGGCGACGCTCTTGGTGAGGCCGATCACGGCCGCCTTGGTCGTGCCGTAGGCGCAGCGATTGGGCGCGCCCTTCACGGAGCTCGCGACCGAGGACATGTTCACGATCGAGCCCTTGCCGCGCGCGAGCATGCCGGGCAGCACGGCGCGCAGCGTGCGGAACATCGAGGTGACATTGAGGTCGAGCGCGGTGGCCCACTGCTCGGGCGTGCAGTCGAGCACCGTCCCGTGGTGCACGAAGCCGGCGCAGTTGAAGAGCACATCGAACGGCCCGCGCGCGGCGATCGCGGCGACGGCGGCGTCGTCGCGCACATCGAGCCGTGCGAGCGCGATGCGCGCGTCACTCTCCGCGAGGCGCGCGAGCAGCGCCTCGTCGATGTCCGTCGCGAGCACCTGCGCACCCTCGCGCGCGAACGCGAGCGCGGTCGCGCGCCCGATGCCCTGTCCTGCGGCCGTGACCAGCGCGCGCTTGCCTGCGAGGCGCCCCATGACTAGCGCCGCACCTTGTCGCCGCCCGCGAGCCGCGCGGACCACAGCGGACCCGAGGGATAGGCGAATTGCTCGAGCGAGGCGGCCTTCATCGTGATGCCGTAGCCCGGCGCGGTCGGGACCGTGTAGTGGCCATTGCGCACGACGGAGGGGTTCTCGAAGTGCTCGTGCAAGTGGCTGACGAACTCCGCGACGCGGCCGTCGTGCGAGCCGGCGATGCAGATGTCGTCGATCATGATGAGGTGATTGACATACTCGCACAGGCCGACGCCGCCGGCGTGCGGGCACACGACGACATCGAAACGCTTGGCGAGCAGCAGCACGGCGAGCACCTCGTTTACACCGCCGAGGCGGCACGAGTCGATCTGGCAGAAGCGGATCGCGTTCGCCTGCAAGAGCTGCTTGAACAGCACGCGGTTCTGGCACTGCTCGCCGGTCGCGACGCCGATCGGCGCGATGGCGCGCGCGATCGCGGCGTGGCCGAGCACATCGTCGGGCGAGGTCGGCTCCTCGATCCACCACGGGTCGAAGCGCGCGAGCGCGCGCATGTTTTCGATCGCCTCGCCGACATCCCAACGCTGGTTGGCGTCGAACATGAGCTTGCGCTGCGGTCCGATCTCCGCGCGCACGATCGCCGCGCGTCGCAGGTCGTCCGCGAGGTCCGCGCCGACCTTGATCTTGAAGTGGTTCCAGCCTTCCGCGATGCCCGCGCGGCACAGCGCGCGAATCTTCTCGTCGGAGTAGCCGAGCCAGCCGGCGGACGTGGTGTAGGCGGGATAGCCGCGCGCGCGCATCTGTGCCTCGCGCTCCGCCTTGCGCGGCGCGTTGGCGCGCAGGATGTCGAGCGCGTGCTCGCGCGAGAGCGCATCGGAGATGTAGCGGAAGTCGATCGTCGAGACGAGCTGCTCGGGACTCATGTCGACCACGAGCTTCCACAGGGGCTTGCGCTCGGCCTTCGCGTACAAGTCCCAAGTGGCGTTCACGATCGCCGCCGTGGCGAGGTGGATCACGCCCTTCTCGGGCCCGATCCAGCGCAGCTGCGACTCGCTCGTGATCGAGCGCCAGAACGCGGCGAAGTCGTTGACGATGCCGTCGAGCGTGCGGCCGACGACGAGCGGAGCGAGCGCTTGAGCAGCAGCGACGCACAGATCGTTGCCGCGACCGATGGTGAACGTGAGCCCGTGGCCTTCGAGGCCGTCGACATTCGTGCGCAGGATCACATACGCGGCCGAGTAGTCCGGATCGGGGTGCATCGCATCCGAGCCGTCGTTGTGGTCCGATGTCGGGAAGCGGATGTCGCGGGCCTCGAGGGCCGTGATGCGGATCGAAGTCATGCGGGGGGCGTCCACGAGAGACCGTAGAACTCGGCGGCGGTCGCGCCGAAGAGCGCGCGTCGCTCGCCGGCGTGCAGACCGGCGAACAGGGCGTGGGCGCTCTCGTACCAGCGAGAATAGCCGCCGGCCAGATCGACGACAGGCCAGTCGCTGCCCCACATCGTGCGCTGCGGAGTGAAAATTTCGACCAGCTCGTGCGCGAACGGCGCGAGGTCCGCGTCGCTCCAGTCGGGTGACGCTTCCGTCACGAGGCCGGAGAGCTTGCAGCACAGGCGCGGATGCGCGGCGAGCGCGCGCAAGTCCGCGCTCCACGCCGCGCGCGCGGGCCAGCGCAAACCCGCTGAAATCACGGGTTTTGCGCCGTGATCGACGACCACGCGCAGGTCGGGCCAGCGCTCGACCAAGCGCACGAGGTGCGGCAGGTGCGGCGGCTGCACGAGCGCGTCGAAGGCCAGGTTCAGCTCGACGAGCGCGCGGAACGCGGGCGCGAGCTTGTCTCGCAACATCCAGCGCACATCCGGGATGTCCTGCAACATCGGACGCACGCCGACGAGCTTGGGGTTGCGCGCGAGTCGCGCGAGCGTGTCGGGCGCGTCCGGCGCCTCGAAGTCCACCCAGCCGACGACGCCGAGGATCGTCGCGTCTTCGGCCGCGAGCGCGAGCATGAACTCGGTCTCGGCGATGCTGTCGGCGGCCTGCACCAGCACGCTGCCGTCGATCCCGTGGCGCGCGCGCAGCGGCGCGAGGTCCTGCGGACCGAAGTCGCGGTAGAGCGGCGCGAGCTCGGGGCGCAGCCAGCGATAGTCGCCGCGTGCGAGCTTCCAGAAGTGCTGGTGAGCGTCGATGCGCGGACTCATGACGCATCTCCTTGCGGCACGGGGGCGCCGCGCGCTGCGTCGGCTGCGTAGAGCGCCTCGATCACGGCCATCGTGCGCCACGCGCTGTCGACCGAGTTCTCGAGCTCGCTCGACTCGCCGCTCGCGAAGCACTGCAGCGCGCACATCGGGCCACGGAATGCGTCGGGAAACCAGTTGCCGACGAGCGGCACTTCGCTCCAGTCCGCGCCCTCGAGCGCGATCTCGAGCGAGTCGGGGCGACCGCGCGGATAGTCGAGGTTGACGCCCATCACGACGCGCGCGGCACCGCGCGTGCCCTCCAGGCGCAGCTCCGAGCGCTGGTGGCGCGGGCCGTGCATGTGGTGATGGTGGATCGAGAGTGCGCAGCGCACATCGTCGCCATAGTCGAGGATCGCGGTGGTGCGCGAGCTCGCGATGCGCGGCGCGGACGGGTGCTTCACCGTGCGGCCCTGCGCGTAGAGCGGCTCGCCGAGCAACGCGCGGATCGTGTCGATGTAGTGAATCGAGTGCAGCGGCAGCTCCATGCGCGGCAGGCCTTCGAGGAACGGCCAGAGCTCCCACGGCATGCGGCAGTTGACGAGCACTTCGAGCTCGATCGGGCGGCCGAGGAGTCCGCGCGCGAGCGCGTCGCGCAGCGCGAGGAACGCGGGACTGAAGCGCAGCTGCAGGTTCACGGCCGCGGTGATGTTGCGCGCGCGACAAGCCGCGCGAATGCGCGTCGCTTCCGCGAGATCGAGGCCGAGCGGCTTTTGCAGCAACGCCGCGGAGCCCGCGGGCAAGCGCTCGACGACGCGCTGCAACTCGGACGGCGGCACGGCGATGTCGAAGATCGCGCTCGGCGTTGCCACGGCCTCCTCGAAGCTCGCGAACGCGCGCGGCAGGCCGAAGCGCTCGACCGCGGAGCGCGCGCGCTCGTGGAGCGGATCGAACACGCCGGCGACGGGCAGGCCCGCGGCGCGATACGCCGGCAAGTGTGCGTCGTGCACGATGCCGCCGGCGCCGATGCAGACGATGGGGCGCGGGTTCGACGGCGCGAGCGAGCGCTGGCGCAGCTCGCTTCTCCACCGCTCCGAGCCCCTATCCATGACCCTAGCCCGGTGCAGCTCCGCTGCGGCCGCCGAGCGACGCCGTCAATGTGGCGGCCGTGCGCCCGAGCAGCCCGCGCGCGCGGGCGAGGGCCTCGCGGTCGGATGCATCGAGCCGCTCGATGAACGGCACGGTCAGCGCCGCCACGGCCGAGCTCCGGTGGTCGAGCACCGGGAACGAGATATCGCGAATGCCGCGGATGCGCGTGCTCTCCATTTCCTCGAAGCCGCGCTCGCGAATCGCATCGAGGGTGCGCGCCATGGCTTCGAGGTCGAGGCGCTCGCCGTCCGAGCGCGCGCGAGACATCAGCCGCTGGCGATCCTCGGGCGTCTGGAATGCGAGCAGGACGCGGCCGGACGCCGTCGAGGCGAGGCTGATCACCGAGCCGACGCGCACCGCGAAGCCGATGTGGCCGGGGTTGTCGACCTGCGCGACGATCACGCCGTGGCCGCCTTCGATGACCCCGAGGTGGCAGGACTGCTCGATGGAGCCCGCGAGCTCGCGCATGGCCGGCAACGCGTTGCCGAGCATCTTTTCCAACGGCGAGTTGCGGTTCGCGAGCTCGAACAGCTTGAGCGTCAGGATGTAGCGGTCGCTCGGACGCTGGATCGAGAGGTAGCCCCGCTCGACCAGACAGTTGAGCATGCGGAAGATCTCCCCCACCGTGCGGTTGAGGGCGCGGGCGATCTCGGACTGGGAGAGGCCCTCGGAACGGGCGGCGAGGAGCTCGAGGATCTCGAGGCCCTTCTCCAGCGCGGGGGCGCGGTAGCGACCGCTGTCCTTTTCCTTGACATTCATCGGGGGGGAGTGGCTCATGGGAGAGGTAGGAGCGTTCAATTTCACAGGCTCTTCGTGACTTTTGCAATTGAAAGCCCAAAAGGTGTCGCGGAATATCCCATTCGGAGGCTCCGCCATGCTCACCCGACGAATCTGTCTGTCCCTCTCCCTGTGCCTCGGCTTGGCAGCCTGCGGTGGCGAGCCCGCGGCGCCCTCCGCCGACGGCCAGCCGCGCTTCGCGGTGGTTCCGAAGGGCACGACCCATGTGTTCTGGAAGGCGGTCGAGGCCGGCGCGAAGTCGGGCGGCGAGGCGATCGGAGCCGAGGTGCTCTGGAAGGGTCCGCTGCAGGAGAACGATCGCGCGCAGCAGATCGCGCTGGTGCAGCAGCTGCTCTCCGAGGGCCTCGACGGGCTGGCGCTGGCCCCGCTCGACCACGCGGCGCTCGTGCCGGTCGTGGCGCAGGCGCGCGGACGCGGCATTCCGGTCGTGATCTTCGACTCGGACCTCGATGGCACGCCGGGCGCGGACTTCGCGAGCTTCGTGGCGACGGACAATCGCGCGGGCGGGCGACTGGCGGGCGAAAAGCTCGCTGCACTGCTCGGCGGCAAGGGCAAGGCCGTTCTGCTGCGCTACCAAGTCGGCTCGGCGAGCACGGAGGCGCGTGAGCAGGGCTTCCTCGATACAGCGCGCGCGGCGGGCATCGAAATCGCGATCGACAATCGCTTCGCGGGCGCGACCGTGGGCGAGGCCAAGACGACGGCGCTCAACATGCTCGACGCGCTGCGCGAGGCGCAGGGCGTGTTCTGCTCGAACGAGCCGACGACCGCGGGCATGCTGCTCGCGCTCGAACAGGCGGGACTCGCCGGCAAGCTGCGCTTCGTCGGCTTCGATGCCTCGCCGCCGCTCGTCGCGGCGCTGGGCGACGGGCGCATCGACGCGCTGGTGGTGCAGGATCCGCGGCGCATGGGCCGCATCGCGGTCGAGACGCTCGACAAGGTGCGGCGCGGCGAGAGCGTGCCGGCTTCGATCGACACGGGCGCGGTGCTGGCGACACGCGAAAACATGGGCGCGAGTGAGATCGCGCCGCTGCTGCAGTAGCGCGGGCCCGCTATTCTCGCGGCGTGGTCGTGCGGCTCGCGATGGCGGGGATCGAGAAGCGCTACGGGGCGACCGTGGCGCTCGCGGGTGTCTCGCTCGAGGCGCGCGCGGGCGAGGTGCTCGCGCTCGTCGGCGAGAACGGCGCGGGGAAGTCGACGCTGATGAAGGTGCTCGCGGGAGCGCTTTCCCCCGACGCGGGCGAGATGCGGCTCGACGGTGCGGAGTATCGGCCGCGCGGGCCCGACGCGGCGCGGCTTGCGGGCGTGGCGATGATCCATCAGGAGCTCGCGCTCGCGCCGCACATGTCGGTGGCGGAGAATGTGCTGCTCGGTTGCGAGCCGCGGCGCGGGCCGTTCGTGCAGCGAGCGGAGCTGCGGCGGCGCGCGCGGGCGGCGCTCGCGGAAGTCGGGCGCGGCGAGCTCGATCTCGAATTGCCCGTCGGTCGGCTCGGGCCCGCGGACGCACAGCTCGTGGAGATCGCGCGCGCGGTCGCGCTCGAGGCACGCGTGCTCGTGCTCGACGAGCCGACATCGAGCCTCGGAGCGGAAGATGTCGCGCGGCTCTTCGCGCTGGTGCGCAAGCTGCGCGAGCGCGGTGCGGCGATCGTGTACATCTCGCACGCCCTCGAAGAAGTGATCGAGCTCGCGGATCGAGCGGTGGTGCTGCGCGATGGCGCCAGCGTGGCGACATTCGGGCGCGCGGAGCTCTCAGCCGAGAAGCTCGTGGCCGCCATGGTCGGTCGCGAGGTCTCGGAGCTCTATCCGCGCTCGCCAGCGAAGTCGGGTGAAGTCGTCGCGCGCGTGAGCGGACTGCGCGGGCTCGGCAAGCTGCGCGAAGCGGCGCTCGAGCTGCGGCGCGGCGAGGTGCTCGGCATTGCAGGACTCGTCGGAGCGGGACGCACGGAGCTGCTGCGCGCGTTGTTCGGGCTCGAGCGCGTCGTCGCGGGCGAGCTGCGCGTGCTCGCGCTCGAAGGAGCGCGCGGGCCGAGCGAGCGCTGGCGTCAGGGCGTCGGGTTCGCGAGCGAGGATCGCAAGCGCGAGGGGCTCGCCCTCGGGCTCTCGATCGCCGACAACCTGTGCTTGCCGCGCCTCGATCGGCACGCGCACGGCGGCTGGATTCGAGGCGAAAGCGTGGAATCTGCCACGCGGGACTGGATCTCGCGCCTCGGTATCCGCTGCGCGGGGCCGTCACAACCCGTGGGTCGGTTGTCGGGTGGAAACCAACAGAAAGTCGCGCTCGCGCGGCTCTTGCACTGCGACGCCGACATCTTGCTGCTCGACGAGCCGACGCGCGGCGTCGATGTCGCGGCCAAGGCGGAGATCTACCGGCTGATCGACGAGCTCGCACGCGGTGCGCGGCCGCGCGCGGTACTGATGGTGTCGAGCTACTTGCCCGAGCTGTTCGGCACCTGCGACCGCATCGCGGTCATGGCGCGCGGCTCGCTCGGGGTCGCGCGCGCTGTCCGGGAAACCAACGAACACGATGTGATGCTCGAAGCTGCGGGAGGAACGCGATGAGCGCGCGCGAACTGTTGCGCCGCTTGGGGCCGGCCCTCGGGCTGGTCGCGACTTGGATTCTGTTCGCCGCGCTGTGCGGCGCGAAGTTCACGAGCTGGAACAACCACGAGCTGATGCTGCTGCAGACCGCGGTGGTCGGCACGGCGGCGGTCGGCGCGACATGGATCATCGTCGCGGGCGGCATCGACCTCTCCGTCGGCTCGACGATCGCGCTCGGCACGATGGTGGTGGCGCTGCTCGTGCGAGCGGGCGCTCCGGCGTGGCTCGCGGCGCTCGCGGGCGTCGCGACCGGCGCGCTCATCGGCGCGAGCATCGGAGCGCTCGTCGTGGGCGAGCTCGGCCGCGTCGCCGGTGCCGCGCTCGGAATCGGCACGGGAGCGTGGCTCGCGCGCGAGCACGGCCCGTGGAGCGGCGTCGCTGCGGGCGTCGGCGTGGCGCTCGGCGCGAGCGTCGTGCTGCGACGCGTGCTCGGGCGCGTCGAGCTCTCGCCGTTCATCGTGACGCTCGGCCTGTGGGGCGCGCTGCGCGGGCTCGCCAAGGGACTTGGGCAAAACCAGCCGGTGTACGCCGAGGGCACGCAGGCGATGACGACGATGGAAGGCTTGCGCGGACTGATGACGACCGGCGGAGC
>Ga0194121_10002856_pt1 | contig 26880 bp, 21 predicted proteins | sample TA2MahCa50mmetaG_FD_148609 | JGI IMG/M metagenome (GOLD analysis project Ga0194121, IMG submission 148609) | Freshwater microbial communities from Lake Tanganyika, Tanzania - TA2015020 Mahale Deep Cast 50m | ecosystem: Environmental > Aquatic > Freshwater > Lake | place: Tanzania: Lake...
TAGGATCGACCATTCGAAGTCCGTGATCTCGTAGCGGCGTGCAGGAATCCTCGACCCTCCTCGAGGACCCTTGAATCACCCTTCGCCAACTTTGGGAATCCCATTTATGAGTTCGTGACCTAAAGCGTCAGCACGGCCTTGCCGGCGAGCCGCCGTTCGGCCATGGCGCGCATCGCCGTGGCGACCTCCGCCATGGCGAACCGCCGGCCGAGATGCGGCCTGAGGCGCCCGGCCTGCCACCAAGCCAGCAGGCGGGACATGTTGGCGCGGGCTTGCGCGGGCGCCATCGCGTTGAAACGGTGGTAACCGCAGCCGATCACTTCCTGTCCCTTGATCAACAGGCGGTTCGACGGCAGCCGGGCAATCGCGCCGCCGGCGAAGCCCAGGATCAACAGCCGGCCGCCCCAGCCCAGCGCCGACAGGGCGGCCAGGCTGAGCGCGCCGCCCACCGGATCGAAGCAGACATCGGCACCCCTGCCGCCCGTCAGCTGCTTGACCCGCGACGGCAGATCCTCGACGGCGTAGTCGAGCGCGTGGTCGGCACCATAATCGCGCGCCAGCGACAACTTCTCCGCGCCGCGCGCGGCGGCGATGACGGTGGCGCCCAGCAGCTTGCCGATCTCGATCGCCGGCAAGCCGATCCCGCCCGCCGCCCCCAGCACCAGGAGCGTCTCGCCAGCCCGCACTTCCGCCCGGTCGATCAGAGCATGGTAGACCGTGCCATAGGCGATGCTGAAGGCGGCGGCCGTGGCGTCGTCCATCGCCCACGGCACCGGGAACACAAGGGCGGCCGGCGCCACCACCCGTTCGGCGAAACAATTGTCCCAGGGATGCGCCGCCACCCGGTCGCCCGGCCGCAGCCCGCTTACCGCCGGCCCCACTTCCAGCACCTCGCCGGCGCATTCCATGCCGGGCGCGAAAGGAAAAGCCGGGCGGTACTGGTATTGTCCGCGCAGCATCAACAGGTCGGGGAAGTTGAGCGCGGCCGCCCGCACCGCGATGCGCACGCCGTCTGCCGGCAGCGGCGGTTCCGCCGCCTCCGCCCATTCCAGGTCCTCCGGCTGGCAGAACCGCCAGCACAGCATCGCCTTCATCGTCTGTCCCGGCTCACAGCGGCAGCCTGACCACGGCGCGCAGGCCGCCCGCGGCGGCATCCTCCAGGGTCACATCGCCGCCATGGCTGCGGATGGCGTCGCGGGCGATGGCAAGACCCAAACCCACCCCGCCGGTATCCTTGTTGCGCGAGTTCTCCAGCCGATAGAATGGGCGGAACACGGCCTCGCGCTCGAGCCTGGGAATGCCCGGCCCGTCGTCCTCGACCGCGATCAGCAGCGCATGCGGCTCACGCGCGACGCTGACCGTGGTGTGCTTGGCGTAACGGCAGGCATTGTCGATCAAGTTGGCGAGGCATCGACGCAATGTCTGCGGCTTCAGCCAGACCTTCAATTCCGGCGGCGCGTTGACCTCGATCGCAGCGCCTTCGCGCCGCGCGGCAAGCGCCGCCTCGTTGACAAGCTGGGTGACGTCGACGAACTGCGCGGCCTCGCCGTCCGCGCCCCGGGCGAAGGCGAGATAGCCATCGACCATGCGCTCCATTTCCGCGACATCGGCCTTCAGGTCGGCGGTTTCCGCGCCGGCCGGCAGCATGGCGAGTTGCAGCTTCATGCGGGTCAGCGGCGTGCGCAGGTCGTGGCTGACGCCGGCCAGCATCTCCGTGCGCTGGCGGATTTGCCGGCGGATGCGTTCCGCCATTTCGACGAAGGCGCGGCCGGCCTGGCGGATCTCCGAGGCGCCGGCCGGGCGATAGTCGGTCACCTCCTGGCCCTTGCCGAAGCGCTCGGCGGCCTCCGCCAATCGGCGGATCGGCCGCATCTGGTTGCGCAGGAAAAGAATGGCAATGGCCAGCAGCAGCACCGAGGAACCGAGCATCCAATAGGCCACCAGGCTGGTGTTGCCGATGCGGAACCGGTTGTAGGGCACCACCGCCTCGATCACGCCGTCCTTGAGGCCCAGCAGGATGCGGTAGCTTTCGTCCTCGGGCCGGCTTTCGACGATGAAGGGCAGGCTCACGCTGTCGTCGATGGCCCGGGCCAACAGGCGGTGCAGCGGGTCGTGCGCCGCCGGCGCTGCCGGCAGGCGCTCGCCCGGCAACCAGGCGATGGCCATCCGCATGTGACGTCCGGCGCGGGCCAGCAGGATGTCGCGCTCGCGCGGCTCGGCCGCTCGGCCCATGGCTTCCGCCAAGTAGGACAGATCCCCCGCCACCGCCACCGCCATGCGCCGGTTGACGCGCTCCAGATGCGCCTCGAAATAGACCGTCGCCACCACCGCCTGCAGCAGCAGCATCGGCGCCACCACGATGATCAGCGTGCGCGCGAACAGACTGCGGGGGAGCAGGCGACGCAGCGTCGGCCTCAATCGGGCCAGAGCGCGTAGCCCTCGCCCCAGACGGTGACGAGGTGGCGGGGCTGCTTGGGGTCGGCTTCCAGCTTGCGTCTGAGGCGCACGACCTGCACATCGACCGCGCGCAGCGAGCCCTCGCCCGAGCCGCTGAGCAGCGCCTCGCGGGCCACCGCGCGGCCAGGCTGCGCCGCCAGGGTGCGCATGATGGCGGCCTCCGCCTGGGTCAGGCGCAACACTTCCTGGCCGCGGGCGAGTTCGCCGCGGGCCGCGTCGAACCGCCAGCCGGCGACGCTGAGCGGGGTCGCCGGGTCGCCGGCCTGCCGCCGCCGGCGCAGGATGGCGGCGATGCGCAAGTTCAGCTCCTCGGGCTCGAACGGCTTGGCAAGATAGTCGTCGGCGCCGGTTTTCAGGCCCTCGATGCGGTCTTCCGCCTGTCCCCGCGCGGTCAGCAGCAGGATCGGCACATCCTGGCGGCCGCGCAGCCAGCGGGCGAACTGGAAGCCGTCCTCGCCCGGCAACATTACATCCAGCACGACGAGATCGAAGGCCAGGGCGGCCAGCTGGCGACGCGCTTCGTCAGTGTCGGCGGCGCCCGTCACCCGGTAGCCGGCACCGCCCAGGTAGCGCCCCAGCAGCGCGCGCAGGCGGCGGTCGTCATCGACCACCAGGAGATGCGGCTCGGCCGCGGCGGACAGGGCGGTCATGGCTTGGCGATGCTGACCAGCACTTGCGCCCGCTCGCGTTCATCGATCAGCAGCGCCAGCACCCGGCAATAGCCGGACACCGCCTCCGGCCCCGCCTCGCGGAAGGCGCGGCCGACCCGGCGGCGCTGCGGTGCGATCAACTGACGGTGCAAATCGCGGCCCTTTTCCGTCAGATACAGCAGGCGGCGACGCTTGTCCCGCGCGCCCACCTCTTGGCGCACGAAACCCTCGGCGATCAGCTGGCTGAGCACGCGCGACAGGCTTTGCTTGGTGATCTTCAGGATCGTCAGCAATTCGCTCACCGCGATGCCCGGATTGCGGCCGATGAAGTGCAGGCAACGGTGATGCGCGCGGCCGAAGCCGGAGCGACGCAGGATTTCGTCGGGGTCGGCGGTGAAGTCGCGGTAGGCATAGAACAGCAGCTCGATCGCCTGACGGATCGAGTCTTCTTGCGATTGCAACGGGTTGCTTGATCCCGCCTGGTCGTCCATGCGCTACCATAGCGCGCCGGGGCAGGTCTGGCGCTCGAAATTTTAGTCAGCATTATTGACATATTGGCGCAAGGGCATTACGCTGGCACGAAAGATCGCGACATAATCTGACAATTCCCGGCACGGAGACCCCCATGGCAGGCTCGCAGTCCTACGACGAACTCGACGGCCAGATCTGGATGAACGGCAAGCTGGTGCCATGGGCCGAGGCCAAGGCGCACTACCTCACCCACGGCCTGCACTACGCCTCCTGCGTGTTCGAGGGCCAGCGGGTCTACAGCGGGCGCATTTTCAAGCTGGAGGAACATACCCAGCGGCTGTTCGCCTCCGCCCGCATGCTGGACATGAAAATCCCGTTCAGCGAGGCGGAGATCAACGAGGCCAATCGCCAGGTGGTGGCAGCCAACAACATGGTCGACGGCTATGTGCGCCCCGCGGCCTGGCGCGGCTCGGAGATGATGGGCGTTTCGGCGCAGAAAAACCGCATCAACGTGGCCATCGCGGTCTGGCAATGGCCGGCCTATTTCAGCCCGCAAGCGCGCATGAAGGGCATCCGCCTCGACCTCGCCACCTGGCGCCGGCCCGATCCGCGCACCGCCCCGGCGCTGGCCAAGGCGGCCGGGCTCTACATGATCTGCACGCTGTCCAAGCACACGGCCGAGAGCAAGGGCTTCGACGACGCGTTGATGCTGGACTGGCGCGGCCAGATCGCCGAGGCGACGGGCGCCAACATCTTCCTGGTGATCGGCGGCGAGTTGCACACGCCGACGCCCGACTGTTTCCTCGACGGCATCACCCGGCGCACGGTGATGGGCCTGGCCAAGAACCGGCAGATCAAGGTGGTGGAGCGCGCCATCATGCCCGACGAACTCGGCAAGGCCTCGGAAGTGTTCATCACCGGCACGGCGGCGGAAGTGACGCCGGTGGCTGCGATCGGCGACTACACGTTCACCCCCGGCCGGGTCTGCCAGGTGCTGATGCAGGATTACGAGGCGCTGGTGCGCGAGCAGAAGGCGGCGTGACGGCGCGGCGCCGCCTGGGGCAACCGCTCAGGCGGCGTCGAGCGGCACGCCCGGAAGCTGCTTGGAACGGCGCAGCACCGGCGCGGTCTTGACGCTGGCGACGTTGGGCGCCGGCAGCAATTCGCCGGTCAGGAAGCGCTGCCAGCTTTCCCAGTCGCGCGCCACGATCTTCAGCACGAAGTCGGCCTCGCCGGTCAGCATGTGGCACTCGCGCACCATTGGCCAGGCGCCGACGCGCGCCTCGAACGCCTCGAGGTCGTGCTCGGCCTGGCTGTGCAGGCCGACCAGGACGAACACGGTGATGCCATAGCCCAGCGCCTCGGCGTTGAGCTCGGCATGGTAGCCGCGGATATAGCCCGCCTCCTCCAGCGCGCGCACGCGGCGCAGACAGGGCGGCGCGGAAATGCCCACGCGTCGCGCCAGTTCGACATTGGTCATCCGGCCGTCGTCGCGCAGTTCCTGCAGAATGCGCCGATCGATCGCATCAAGCTTCACGCGCTGCATGCCACCCCCTGGCCGCGGCAACAATATTGCGCCATACACAGACCGGCAATCCTGGTGTTTCGCGTCGCCCCCTGCGTCGCCGCGCGTTGACAGGGGGGAGGGGCCTGCTTATGTCTTGCCGGCGAAGGCCGGGCGCGGGTTGGCGGGCGCGCCGCAATGGCGTTCGCATTCCGGCTCCGCCGAACCGCCCCGGGCGGATCGCCCGCCCGGTCTCAGGGGTTGCTGCATGGGTCTCATCGGCGCACTCGCCAAGCGCATCATCGGCACGCCCAACGACCGCGTCATCAAGCAGCTGGCCAAGCCGGTGCAGCAGATCAACGCCCTGGAAGACGGCTTGGGCAAGCTGTCGGACGGCGAGTTGAAGGCCAAGACGGCCGAGTTCCGCCAGCGCCTGGAGGCGGGCAGCGCGCTCGACAGCCTGCTGCCGGAAGCCTTCGCCACGGTGCGCGAGGCGGCCAAGCGCACGCTGGGCCAGCGCCATTTCGACGTGCAGCTGATGGGCGGCATGGTGCTGCATCAGGGCAAGATCGCGGAAATGAAGACGGGCGAGGGCAAGACCCTGGTCGCCACCCTGCCGGTCTATCTCAACGCGCTCAGCGCCAACGGCGTGCACGTCGTCACCGTCAACGACTACCTCGCCCGCCGCGACAGCGAATGGATGGGGGCGATCTACCGCTTTCTGGGGCTGAGCGTCGGCTGCATCGTGCATGGCCTGACCGACGAACAACGCCGGGCCGCCTATGCCTGCGACGTCACCTATGGGACCAACAACGAGTTCGGCTTCGATTACCTTCGCGACAACATGAAATACGAACGCGGCGCCATGGTGCAGCGGCCGTTCCAATACGCCATCGTCGACGAGGTGGATTCCATCCTGGTCGACGAGGCGCGCACGCCGCTCATCATTTCCGGCCCGACGGAGGACAGTTCCGAACTCTACCGCGCGGTCGACAAGCTGATCCCCCGGCTGGAACCCGCCGACTACGAGGTCGATCTCAAGGCCCGCACGGCGGCGTTCAGCGAGGCCGGTGTCGAACGGATCGAGAAACTGCTGGCGGAGGCCGGCCTGCTCAAGGGCAACAACCTCTACGAGCCCGAGAACGTTACCGCCGTGCACCACGCCAACCAGGCCTTGCGCGCGCACCGGCTGTTCCAGCGCGACACCGACTACATCGTCAAGGACGACCGCGTCATCATCATCGACGAGTTCACCGGCCGCATGATGGAGGGAAGGCGCTATTCCGACGGCCTGCACCAGGCGCTGGAGGCCAAGGAAGGCGTCACCGTGCAGGCGGAGAACCAGACGCTGGCCTCGATCACCTTCCAGAACTACTTCCGCATGTATCCCAAGCTGGCAGGCATGACCGGCACGGCGGCGACCGAGGCGGCGGAGTTCCAGGAAATCTACCGGCTGGCGGTGGTGGAAGTGCCGACCCACCTGCCGATGGTGCGCGAGGACCACGACGACGAGGTCTATCGCAGCGCCAAGGAAAAGAACAAGGCGATCGTGGCCGAGATCAAGGCCTGCAACGGCCGCGGCCAGCCGGTGCTGGTCGGCACCACCTCGATCGAGAAGTCCGAATTGCTGTCGGGCCTGTTGCGCCAGGAGACCATTCCGCATCAGGTGCTGAACGCCCGCCATCACGAGCGCGAGGCGCAGATCATCGCCCAGGCGGGCCGGCTGGGCGGCGTCACCATCGCCACCAACATGGCCGGCCGCGGCACCGACATCCAGTTGGGCGGCAACATCGACATGCGCATCGCGGGCGAAGCGCGCGCGGCCGACGGTGCGGTCGATCAGGTCAGGGCCGAAGCCACCCGCGCCGAGGCGCTGGCGGAACGCGAACGGGTGCGGGCGGCGGGCGGGCTCTATGTCATCGGCACCGAGCGGCACGAGAGCCGGCGCATCGACAACCAGCTGCGCGGCCGCTCCGGCCGCCAGGGCGACCCGGGCGCCTCCAAGTTCTATCTCAGCCTGGAAGACGACCTGATGCGCATCTTCGGCTCCGAGCGCATGGACGGCATGCTGCGCCGTCTGGGGCTCAAGGAGGACGAGGCGATCGTGCATCCCTGGGTCAACAAGGCGCTGGAAAAGGCCCAGGAAAAAGTCGAGGCGCGCAATTTCGACTTGCGCAAGAACCTGTTGCGCTATGACGACGTGATGAACGATCAGCGCAAGGTGATCTACGAGCAGCGTATCGAGTTGATGGACGCCAAGGACGTGGCGGAGACCGTCGCCGACATGCGCGAGGCGGTGGTGAACGAGGCGGTCGCCCGCTTCGTGCCGGAAAAGGCTTATGCCGAGCAATGGGACGTGGCAGGCCTGGGCGACACGATCACCGAGATCTTCGGCCTGGCGCTGCCGCTGGCCGATTGGGCCAGCCAAGAAGGCATGGACCAGGCGGGCATGCTCGCCCGCATCAATGCCGCCGCCACCGAGCGCATGGCCGAGAAGGCGGCGCGCATCGGCCCCGAGCTCATGCGCATGGTGGAGAAGAGCCTGCTGATGCAGTTGCTCGACCAGCATTGGAAGGAGCATCTGCACACCCTCGACCATCTGCGCTCGGGCATCGGCCTGCGCGCCTATGGCCAACGCGATCCGCTGAACGAGTACAAGCGCGAGGCCTTCGGCCTGTTCGAGGCGACGCTGGACCGTCTGCGTGACAGCGTGACGCGGGCGTTGGCCCGGGTCGAGATCCGCATGGAACCCCCGGCTCCGCCGCCGCCCAGACCGACGCACGAGGAGCATCTCAGCCCGTTCACCGGTGAGAACGAGGCCGAGGAGCTGGAACCGGTGACCGCTGGCGGCGGGCTGGCGCCGGCGCCGCAGCGTGCCCGCGCGCCCGCCGGACGCGCGCGCCCGCAAGTCGATCCGCGCGACCCCGACACCTGGGGCAAGGTTGCGCGCAACGCCCCCTGCCCCTGCGGCTCCGGCAAGAAGTTCAAACATTGCCACGGCCGCGGCTGAGCCCGACCACCCGCGCGCCAACTGGTGAGCGGCCGCAAATCGTGCGAGAATCGCGCTCGTGGCCAAACGGTTTGAGCCCCCGATCGCGGGGGCGGGCAGGGCTGAGGTGCGCCGGCATGGCGGCACCGGCCTGGGCCTGGCCATCAGCCAACGCCTGGTGCGCTACATGCAAGGCGAGATCGGCCTGGACAGCCGGACGGGCGTGGGCAGCACCTTCTGGTTCACCGCCGTGTTCGGCAAGCAGGAAACCCAGCCACCGCCGGTCGTGCTGCTCTATGACCTGAGCGAGGTGGCGGTGCTGGTGGTTGACGACAACCCGATGGGCCGCCGGCTGACCGAGGCGCAGTTGCTGGGCGCCGGGGTCATGGCGGCGGGCGTCGCCGACATGGCGGCCGCCGTGGTGGAATTGCGACAGGCCCAGCAGCGCGGCCGGCCCTACCGGGCGGTGTTCATCGACTGCCAGCTGCCGGGCGAGGAGGCGGAGGTCCTGATCGCCCGCCTGCGACAAGAACCGGGCCTCGGCGATCCGCTGCCGTTGGTCATGCTTTCGGGCCAGGAGCGCACGCGCATCCCGCGCCTCAAGGATGCGGGCGCCGCCGCCTATCTGGAGAAGCCGTTGCGGCAGGAGGCCCTGTTGCGCCGACTGGCGGTGGCGATCGAGCGCCATGCCGAACGGGCGGACGGCGACGGCCTGGCGCCGCGCGACCCGGCACTCAGGCCCGCCAGTCGGCATCAGCCCTACCGCGTGCTGCTGGCGGAGGACAACCCGGTCAACCGGTTGCTGGCCAAGGCGCTGCTGCAACGTGGCGGCTACGAAGTGGAAACGGTCGACAACGGGCAGCAGGCGGTGGAAGCGGTCGTCCACGGCCACTACGACGTGGTGCTGATGGACGTGCACATGCCAGAAATGGACGGCATCGAGGCGACCCGGCGGATCCGCGAGCTGGACAGCCAGCGGCGAGAGACGCCGATCGTGGCGATGACCGCCAACGCCCTGGAAGAGGACCGGCAACGCTGCATCGCCGCCGGAATGAACGATTACATGGCCAAGCCGATCGACGAGGCCGAGTTGCTGCGCATCCTGGCGCGCTGGCGCGAGAGCGACCTGACATTGCGCGCGGCCTCCTGAACGGACCGGCATGGCGCTCCCGGCGGCAGGCTCTAGCACGCGCGGCGGATGGCGCAGGGCCCTGGCCGTCTATGCCGACCGGCGCATGGCGACCATCCTGGCACTAGGCTTCGCCAGCGGGCTGCCGCTGGCGCTGACCGGTTCCACGCTGTCGGTCTGGCTGAGCGAGGCCGGCGTCTCCAAGACCACGATCGGCATCTTCGCCCTGCTGACCCTGCCCTATGCGAGCAAGTTCCTTTGGGCGCCGGCGATCGACCGTCTGCCGCTGCCCTGGTTCAGCCGGCGCTTCGGCCGGCGCCGCGGCTGGACACTGGCGATGCAGGCGTTGTTGGCCGCCGCCGTGCTGGGTCTGGGCGCCAGCGATCCGCGCGTCGCCCCGCTGACCACCGCCGTCTGGGCGCTGGCGCTCAGCTTCGCTTCCGCCAGCCAGGACGTGGTGATCGACGCCTACCGGGTGGAATTGCTGGAGGAACCGCAATTCGCCGCCGGCGCCGCCACCGTGGTGGCGGGCTATCGCCTGGGCATGCTGGTTTCTGGCGCCGGCGCCTTGTTCTTGGCCGAACTGGTGGCCTGGTTTTGGGTCTACGCCGCCATGGCGGCGGCGCTGGGGGTGGGTGCGCTGGCAGTGCTGCTGAGCCCCGAACCGGCAGCGCCGGCCCGAGCCGTTCAGGCGACCCGGCGGTCCCTACTGGGCTGGTTCGCCGAGGCGGTGTGGAGCCCGCTGGCCGACTTCCTTGGCCGACCGGGTTTTCTTGCCGTCCTGGCCTTCGTTGCCCTGTTCAAGCTGGGCGACGCGCTGGCTGGCGTGATGACCAACCCGTTCCTGCTGGAACTGGGTTTCAGCAAGGCCGAAATCGCCTCGGTGGTGAAGGGCTTCGGTCTGGCGGCGACGTTGGCGGGCGGCTTCATCGGCGGGCTGATGCTGGCCAGGGCCGGCCTGCTGCGCGGCCTGCTGCTGGCGGGCGTGCTGCAGATGCTCTCCAACCTGATGTTCCTGGCGCAGGCCAAGGTCGGCCATGACCTGGCCTTCCTGGCGCTCACCATCGCCGTCGAGAACGCCGCCGGCGGCATCGGCACCGCTGCCTTCGTCGCGTTCCTTTCGACGCTCTGCCGGGTGGAGTATACCGCGACGCAATATGCGCTGCTGTCCGCCCTGGCCGCGTTCGCCCGTACCGGGCTCGCTTCGGGCAGCGGTTGGTTGGCCGATTCACTCGGCTGGCCCCTGTTCTTCGCGTTGAGCGCCCTGGCCGCCCTGCCCGCCCTTCTGCTGTTGCCGCTGCTCAGCAGGAAGCAGCGTGAAGCAAGTCGAACGACGCCATGGCAACCGAACTGACTCTGGCTGGGCGACATCACCGCCTTCGCCGGCGATGCCATCGTCAACGCCGCCAACCCGTCCCTGCTGGGCGGCGGCGGCGTCGATGGTGCCATTCATCGCGCGGCCGGGCCGGAACTGCTGGCCGAGTGCCGCCTGCTCGGCGGTTGCCCCGTCGGCGAAGCGCGCCTTACGAAGGGCTACCGGCTGGCCGCCCGGTACGTCATCCACACCGTCGGCCCGATCTGGCAAGGCGGCGACCGCCGCGAGGCCGTTCTGTTGGCCGGCTGCTATCGCAACAGTCTGGCCCTGGCAGAGCAGCATGGCTGCAAGACCATCGCCTTTCCGGCCATCAGCACGGGCGCCTATGGCTATCCGGTTCAGCGCGCGAGCGAGATCGCGATCAACGCGTGCCGTCGGCATGTCGCGCCGGGCAGCCGCCTGACGGTCATCGGGTTCGTCTGCTTCTCCGCTGAAATGCTGCGGTTTTATCAGGATCTCCTGGCGCCGCCGTTGTCATGAACACGTCATTTGACCGCAACCTGCCATCGCACTAGTCTAGCGTTACGTGCCGTAAGGAGATCGGTCGATGCGGAAAGTTTCCATCCTCGTGATCCTTGGCCTGTTCATGTCCGGCAATGCATTGGCTTGTGGGTGGGGTGCCTCGAAAAGCGCCGCCAGCGAGTCGCAGCAGACCGTGATGACGGAACCGGCGCCGGTCGCCAGCGAGAAGCCGGCCCAGCCCAAGGGCTGAGTTGTTTGCGATGAAACGCCGACGGATTCGTTCGTTGGCGTTTGTTTTATCGCTGAAACGTGGTGCGGCGGACGCCCGCCGCCAACGCAAGGCCGGTGGTGCGAACAATTCGCGGAGACCGTTGGTCTGGGCCCTGGGACTGGCCTTGCAGCCGTTCGGTGGGCGCGTGGCGTCGGCGGTCCGCCAAGTGGCGGGCCGAATGATCCGTTCGCAACGTGGCGCCTCGCCGTGGTCCATGCAGACCCCGACCGTTCATGGCGCACCAGCGGGCGAAACGGCGGTTCGGCTGGTGCACGCCCCCGCCCGGCCGGAATTGCCGGAGGTTCTGGCGCGCTCTGGCAGCCTGCTGGTGCGGCTTGCCGCCAGCCGGGCCGACATCTTGGCGGCGCAGCGCCTGCGCTACCAAGTGTTCTATGAAGAGATGAGCGCGCAGCCGACGCCCGAGATGGCGGCGAGTCGGCGCGATTTTGATCGCTTCGACGAGATCTGCGACATCCTGCTGGTGGAAGACGAGAGCCGGCCGCCGCTGGAGCGGGTGGTGGGCACCTATCGCCTGTTGTTGCAGAACGTGGCGGAACGGACCGGCGGCTTCTATTCCGAGAGCGAGTACGACCTGACGACGATTCGCCGGCTGTTCAGCGCCGAGCGCCGCGGCCTGGAACTGGGTCGCTCTTGCGTGCATCGCGATTACCGCAACAACGCGTCCATCCAGTTGCTGTGGCGCGGCATCGCCTGCTACGTCGCCGCGCATCGCGTGGGTTGGATGTTCGGCTGTGCCAGCCTCCCCGGCACCGATCCCGACGCCTTGGCGCCGCAGCTTGCCTTCCTGCACCATGGCTTCCTCGCGCCGCCGGAGCTGCGCGCCACCGCCCGGCCCGAGCTGCATGTCGCCATGGACCGCCTGCCGAAAGAAGCGGTCGACGAGAAGCGGGTGCTGCATTGCCTGCCGCCGCTGATCAAGGGCTATCTTCGGCTGGGCGGCGTGGTGGGCGACGGTGCCGTGGTCGACCGGCAGTTCGGCACCACCGACATCTTCGTGCTGGTCTCCATCGACAAGGTGGCGCCCCGCTATTTCAGTCGCTTCGACAAGGACGAGCAGATCCAGACCGGCACGGCGCGCGCCTGAGCCCGTGCGGCCCCTTGTCGAGGCATCGCCGCAAGTGTCCGAGAACTGCTGCAAACCACCGCCGCGATGCTCTAACCTTGCGCCAGACGGTCGGGGGTGGCGAGCATGAACCAGGCGGCGATACTGCGGAAGACTGCCAAGAGCCATAGCGCCTTGACAGCGGTTTCGGCCGGCGAGCGTCCGTACCAGAGCTATGCCGAGCTGGCCGGGCGGGCGGCCCGCCTGGCCGACGGCCTGGCCCGGCGCTTTCGCCTGGCGGCGGGCGAGCGCGTCGCCATCGCCATGAAGAACTGCCCCAGCTATCTTGAAGTGCTCTACGGCATCTGGCACGGCGGCCAGGCTGCCGTGCCGATCAACGCCAAGCTGCATGCCAACGAGTTCGCCTACATTCTGGAGAATTCCGGCGCCCGGGTCTGCTTGGCGACGGCCGAACTGGCGGAGCAGCTTGCCGACCTGCCGGGCAAGCTGCCGGCCCTGCAGGCGGTGATCGATTGCGAGGGGGCGGACTATCGGCGGCTGCTGGCGGGCGACGCCGCGCCACTCGCCGATGCGGCGCCCACCGACCTCGCCTGGCTGTTCTATACCTCCGGCACCACCGGTCGGCCGAAAGGGGCGATGCTCACGCACCGCAACCTGATGGCGATGACGACGAACTACTACGCCGACGTCGACAGCATCGCGCCCGGCGACTGCATGATCCATTGCGCGCCGATGAGCCACGGCTCCGGTCTCTACGCCCTGCCGCATGTCGCCAAGGCGGCCAACAACGTGATTCCGGATTCGGGCGGCTACGAGCCGCCGGAGGCGTTGGCCCTGCTGGCGCGCTGGCCCAACACCACGTTTTTCTTCGCCCCCACCATGATCACCCGGCTGATCAACGCGCCGGCCTTGCGCGAGGCGGACACGCGCCATCTCAAGACCATCGTCTATGGCGGGGCGCCGATGTATGTGCAGGACATGCTTCGGGCGCTCGACCTGCTAGGCCCCAAGCTGGTGCAGATCTTCGGCCAGGGCGAATCGCCGATGCAGATCACCTACCTGCCGAAGGCGATGCACGCCGACCGCGCGCATCCGCGCTTCCTGGCGCGGCTGGCCAGCGCCGGGATCGCCCGCACCGACGTGGAGATCCGGGTCTGCGACGCGGAGGATCGCGACCTGCCGCTGGGCGAGCCGGGCGAGGTACTGGTCAGGGGCGACGTGGTGATGGCCGGCTATTGGCAGAACCCCAAGGCCACCGCCGAGACGCTGCGCGGCGGCTGGCTGCACACGGGCGATGTCGGCTCGCTCGACGCCGAGGGCTTCCTGACGCTGATGGACCGCTCCAAGGACATGATCATTTCCGGCGGCACCAACATCTATCCGCGCGAGATCGAGGAAGTGCTGCTGCGCCATCCGGCGGTGCTGGAATGTTCGGTGGTGGGCCGGCCGCACGCCGATTGGGGCGAGGAAGTGGTGGCCTTCATCGTGCCGCGGCCGGGCCAAGGGCTTGCTCCGGCCGACCTCGATGGGCTCTGCCTCGACCAGATCGCCCGCTTCAAGCGGCCGAAGGACTACAAGTTCGTCGATGCCCTGCCCAAGAACAATTACGGCAAGATCTTGAAGACCGAGTTGCGCCGGCGCCTGCAGGAGGAGGCCGGCCGGGCGGTGTTCAATGTTCAGTCGGCGGCGTCGAGCGGTGCCGAGGGGCGGTCGAGCGCGTAGCCGGCGGCGCGCACGGTGCGCACCAGATCGGCGGCGTTGGCGCCGTTCAGCGCCTTGCGCAGGCGGCGGATATGCACGTCCACGGTGCGCGGCTCGACGTAGGAATCGGGCCCCCAGACGGAATCCAGTATCTGTTCGCGGCTGAACACCCGGCCGGGGCTTTCCATGAAGTGCCGCAACAGGCGGAACTCGGTCGGTCCCAGATGCACCTCGCGGTCGTTGCGCGTCACCCGGTGCGCCGCCAGGTCCATGCGCACGTCGGCGAAAACCAGCGTGTCGGCCGAGGTCGACGGCCTGGCACGGCGCAGCACCGCGCGGATGCGGGCGATCAGTTCCTTGGGCGAGAACGGCTTTGTCACGTAATCGTCCGCGCCGGTTTCCAGTCCGCGCAGGCGGTCGTCCTCGTCGCCGCGCGCCGTCAGCATGACGATCGGCAAACCCGCCGTCGCCTTGCCGCGGCGGATCTGCCGGCAGACCTCCAGGCCCGACACCTTGGGCAGCATCCAATCCAGCACCACAAGGTCTGGCAGGCGCTCCGCCAGCATGGTGAGCGCCTCCTCGCCGTCCAGCGCGGCACGCACCTCGAAGCCCGCCTTTTCCAGGTTGTAGCCGAGCAACGTGACCAGCGCCGCCTCGTCCTCCACCAACAAGACCGATGGTTTCATGTTCGATCGAACCGCCGCTTCCGGGTTTGGCCGCAACACATCCCGCCTCAGCCGTTCGCGCCGGTGGCCACCGCCGCCGCCGTGTCGTCGCTTTTCCGCCGGATCTCGCGCAGACGCGCACCATTGATCAGAAAGTACACGGCTTCCGCCAGGTTGGTGGCATGGTCGCCGATCCGTTCCAGGTTCTTGGCGATGAACAGCAGATGCGTGCACGGCGTGATGTTGCGCGGATCCTCCATCATGTAGGTGAGATACTCGCGGAACAGGCTGTTGTAGAGCCGGTCGACCTCCTCGTCGCGCTGCCAGACCTCGATCGCCCGATCGACGTCGCGCTTGGTGAAGGCGTCGAGCACGTCCTGCAGCATGCGCTGCACCATGGCGCCCAGCCGCGGAATGCTCTGCGCCGCGTCGACCGGCGCCGCCTGGCTCAGCGTCATCGCGCGCTTGGCCGAGTTCTTGGCCAGATCGCCGATGCGCTCGAGGTCGGTGGAGATCCGCAAGCTGGAGACGATCACGCGCAGGTCCACGGCCACTGGCTGGCGCAGCGCCAAGAGCCGGGTCGTCAGCGTGTTGACCGCCGATTCCAGATCGTCCAGTTGCTGATCGGTCTCGATCACCTCCTCCGCCAGGACGGTGTCGCGCCGCGCCACCGCCTGCAACGCCGCGGCCAGCTGGCTTTCCGCCAGTCCGCCCATGCGCAGGATCAGCGACGTCAGCTTCTTCAGCTCGTCGTCATACGCGCCGACGATGTGTTCGGTGCCGCCTGTCTTCGCCGCGCTTTCCATGCCGTGCTTCCCTTGCCGCCTGCTCAGCCGAACCGGCCGGTGATGTAGTCCTGTGTGCGCGGATCGCTGGGCGTGGTGAAGATCTCCTCGGTATCGCCATACTCGATCAACCGGCCGAGATACATGAAGGCCGTGTTGTCCGACACGCGCGCCGCCTGCTGCATGTTGTGGGTGACAATGATGACCGTGTACTGCCCGCTCAGTTCGTCCATCAGTTCCTCGATCTTGGCCGTGGCGATCGGATCGAGCGCGGAGCAGGGCTCGTCCATCAACAGCACGTCCGGCTCGCCGGCGGTGGCGCGAGCAATGCACAGCCGCTGCTGCTGGCCGCCCGAAAGGCCGAGCGCGCTTTCCCCCAATCGGTCCTTGGCCTCCTCCCACAGCGCGGCACCGCGCAGTGCGCGTTCGCAGGCTTCCTGCAACGTCGCGCGATCGTTCACCCCGTCGACCCGCAACGGGTAGACCACGTTCTCGAAGATCGACATCGGAAACGGGTTCGGCTTCTGGAACACCATGCCCATGCGCTTGCGCAAGGCGATGACGTCGGCCCTGGAATCATAGATGTCCTCGCCGTCGAGCTTGACCAAGCCGCCGGTCCTCACGCCGTCGATCAGGTCATTCATCCGGTTGAGCGAGCGCAGTAGCGTCGACTTGCCACAGCCCGACGGCCCGATCAGCGCGGTGACCAGTCCCTTTTCCACGGCCATGCAGACTTCGAACAGCGCCTGGCTCGCGCCATACCACAGGTTGAAGCCGCCGATCTCCAGGACCGCCCCCGCCGGGCCGCGTTTGACATGGCAGACGGTCTTGTAGCCGCCTTGGGCGATCGGTTTCTGCTGCGGCGCGGCGGCCACGGCCATGCCTGTCTCCTAGAACTGACTGCCCTGGAACTTCCGCTTGAGGCGGCTGCGGATGATGATGGCGCTGGCGTTCATCGCCGCCACGAGCGCCACCAGCAACACCGTCGTCACGAACACCATGGGCTTGCCGGCCTCGGAATTGCGCGACTGGAAGCCGACGTCGAAGATATGGAAGCCCAGATGCATGAAGCTGCGTTCGAGATGGATATAGGGAAAGAAGCCATCGATCGGCAGTTCCGGCGCCAGCTTCACCACGCCCACCAGCATCAGCGGCGCCACTTCGCCGGCGCCGCGCGCCATTGCCAGGATGATGCCGGTCATGATCCCCGGCATGGCTCGCGGCAGCACGATGTTGCGGATGGTCTGCCACTTGGAAGCCCCGCAGGCGAGCGAACCCTCGCGCATCGAGCGCGGCACGGCCGCCAGCGCCTCCTCGGTGGCGACGATCACCACCGGCACGGTCAGCAGCGCCAGCGTCAGCGAGGACCACAGCAGGCCGCCGGTGCCGAAGGTCGGACTGGGCAGACGCTCGGAGAAGAATACCTGGTCGATCGTGCCGCCAAGAATGTAGGCGAAGAAGCCCAGGCCGAACACGCCATAGACGATCGACGGCACGCCCGCCAGATTGTTGACCGAGATGCGCACGATCGAGACCAGGCGACCCTGGCGGGCGTATTCGCGCAAGTAGAGCGCGGTGACGACGCCGAACGGCGCCACCACCAGTACCAGCAACAGGGTCATGGCAAAGGTGCCGAAAATCGCCGGCAGCACGCCGCCCTCGGTATTGGCCTCGCGCGGCTCGTCCGACAGGAACTCCCACCAGCGCGAAACATACACCGCGAGCTTGTCCATGAGATGCAGATCGTTGGCCGCGTACATCCGCACCACGCCCGATAGCGGCAGCGTCTTGGTCTTGCCGCCAATCTCGGCGAAGGTGATCAGATGGGTGGCATCGCGCTGGCGTAGGTCGCGGGCCTCGCCGGAGAACGCGTCGTAGGATTTCTGCAGCTCGCGCGCCTGCTCTTCGGCCGCGGCACGGGCGGTCTGCGCCTCCGCGCTGGCGGTGCCGTGGCGCAGCTCCGCCCGCCGCACCCTGAGGCGGCCCTGCTCGAGATAATGATTGATGCGGCCGATCTCGCCGCGTTCGAGATGGCGGATCCGTTCCCAGCGAGCCAGCGCCTCGCGGTGCGCCGCGGTAACCGCCGCAGCCGAGAACGCCGCCATCGGTCGCTCCGCCTCGTTGCCGAGTTTCATCGCGACGGCGCTGCCGACCAGCGGTCCCCATTCGCGCCGCTCGACAAACATCAGTTGCGCCGGGTAGGCGACCGTCGTCACCTCGAAATCGGACACCCAGCGGAAATCCTCGTTGTAGATGTCGTAGTTGCCGATCCGGTAGAGGGTCCGACCGCTGACGCCGTCGGCGGCCAGGATGGCGGCGCGCGGCGCGCTGGCGAGTTTGCCGAGCTGCTCTGGCGTGACCGGATAGCGCTCGCGGCGCGTCGGCTCGCCCGCCAGCTTGCTGCCGTCGGTCAGCCTGACTTCGGCAAGCGGCTTGGGGAAGAAGGCGGCGATACCGTTCCACAGCACCAGCAGCAGGAAGCCGACGATCATCATCACGCCGAAGGCAAGCGCCCCGCCCAGCAACCAGACGAACGGTTCGCCCCGAGCCCGCAGGCTGGTGGACCGGCTGCGCACGGCGTCGGGCGCGCGCGCCGGGGCCATCGCGGAAGTCTTGCTGATCGCGCTGTCCGGCATGGGCGTCGCCCGGACCTATAGCTGTGCCGCGCGCTTGCGAAAGCGCTGGCGGATGACCTCGGCCGCGGTGTTGATGACGAAGGTCATCACGAACAGCGACAACGCGGCCAGGAACAGCATTCGATAAAGCGTGCTGTCGCGCACCGCTTCCGGCAGTTCGACCGCGATGTTGGCCGACAGCGCGCGCAGGCCGTTGAAGACGTTCCATTCCAGCAGCGGCGTATTGCCGGCGGCCATGACCACGATCATGGTCTCGCCAACCGCCCGGCCCATGCCGATCATGATCGCGGCGAACACGCCGCTCATCGCCGTGGGCAGAATCACCGCCGTCGCGGTCTGCCAGGGTGTGGCGGCGCAGGCCAGGCTGGCCGCCCTGAGATGTTCCGGCACGGCGTTGAGCGCGTCCTCGGCGATGGTGTAGATGATCGGGATCACCGCGAAGCCCATCGCGAAGCCGACGACCAGCGTATTGCGCTGAACGTAGGTGTCGACCAGCCCTTCGCGCGCGCCCAGCCCCAGCGCCATCAGCACCTGCGCGCCAAACAGGCTCAACACCAGGGCGACCAGGCCCTGCAGCAGCCAGCGCCCGCCGTCGGCCGCGCCGGCCAGGCGATGCCCCAGTTGGCGAAGCTTGGCTTCGAAGGGGACCCCGAAGCCGCGCCAGAAGAGCTGCGAGGCGACAACGTAGCCCAGCGGCAGCAGCAGCAGCGCCAGGAACGGCAAGTCGCTGCCGATATCGCCGTTCGCCCAGGCCTTGAGATCGCCCGCGAACAGCAGCCGCTCGAATGCCGGCGCGATCCAGAAGGCGATCTGGGCGGCTGCCGCCAGGACAAGGAAAAACGCCGCGAACTTGGGCAGGCCCTCGAGCCGCAGGGCAACCGGCAGCGGCAGGAGCTGCCAGAGATAGGCACCCAGCAGCAGCGCGGCCGGCAGCACCACGAAGGCGATCAGCACCGCGGCGATCCAGGTCTCGACCAACGGCGCCAGAATCAGGGCGGCGATGAAGCCGAGCACCACCGAGGGCAGCGAGGCCATCAGCTCCATGGTGGGCTTGACCACCGCCCGCACCGTCCGGTGCACGAATTCCGAGGTATAGATCGCCGCCAACATCGCCACCGGCACCGCGAACAGCAGCGAATAGAACGTTGCCTTGATCGTGCCGAAGATCAGCGGCACCAGCGACAGCTTCGGTTCGAACTGATCGTTGCCGGACGAGGACTGCCAGGTGAAGGCGGGCGCCGAGTGGCCTTCATACCAGACCTTGCCGAAGACCGAGGCGAGCGTGGTTTCCGGATGCGGCACCGAGATCTTCCAGAAGTGGTAGCGGCCATCGCCGGTCAACGCCAGCAGGCCGTCCTCGCGCGGCGACAGCACCAGTGTCTCCACTGCGGCATCCGCCGGCACGGCGAGCTTCAGCAGGGTTTGCGAACTGGTCGAGTGGCGCAGCCACACCTGGCCCCCTGCATCGACCGTGGCGAACATCTTGCCGCGCAGGCTGGCAGCCATCGCCAGCACCCCGCCGGCATGCGGTTCCAGCGCGTGCGCCCGCACGAGAGTGAAGCCGTCGGTCGACTTCGCCTCCGGCCGGGGCAGGCGGAAATACACGTCCACCCGCCCGGTACTGTCGCCGGCCACCAGCGACTGCTCGCCAATGAGATAGCCAAGCGCCCGCAATTCGCCGTTGCCGGGCACCAGGTCGATCGTTTCGGCCAGTTTCGGGCGGGCGAAATCGCGGGTATCGAAGCGATAGACGGTGCCGCCGCGATCGGCGATCAGCAGCTGGTCGGCCTCGCTGTTGATCAGCAGCGCCGCCACCTCCAGGCCGCGCGGCAGTTCCGGCAACGTGCTGGTGGTAACGGTCTCGCTGATCGCGCCGGTCAGCAGGTTGACGCGCGTCTCGGTGCGGCTCAGTCGGGCCGTGCCGTCGGCATCGAGCGTGGCGAAGGATCGCGTCGGCCGCTCGACGGTGCCGCCCAGTCGATAGGCGATGGCCACGATCGCCTTGCCAGGGGAGATCATTTGCGGCGGGTTGAGTTCGGCGCCGACCGTCAGCTGGCGCACCTGCTCGGCGGGGATCGTGCGAAACACCGAGCGGCCGTCGCTACTGTCGCGATCGTCCAGCTTGCTGAGCCCGCCGGGCAAGTCGGTCCGGCGCAGTACCTTGACATCGTTGCGCAGTACGCCGAAGCGCACGCTGCCATTGGCGAAGCCGAAGCCGATCTCGCCGCCCGAGAGGGTGCGGCCGAACGCCGTTGGCTGGGTGCCGCCCAGGTCGAACTCGGGCGCCTCGACCGGCCGGCCCGTCGGCAGGTGGAAGGCGCTGACTTCGCCCGCCGCGGTCACCGCGACCGACAAGGTGTTGTACTCGTCCACCACGTCCATCACGACGCGGCCCTGCTTGGGCGGGCGGCTATTGCCGACTGTCGCCTCGACCTGGCCGCCAGTGAACAACGGCACCACGACTTCGGCCAGGAACGCCATGATGCCGAACACCGCGACGATCACGCCGATGCCGCCGACGGTGATCGTCCAATCCGCCAGTCTGTCGACGACGATGACACTCCGCCGGGTCTTGCGGTCGCGCTTGCGTCGTGGCGCCATGGCTTCCCGCGCCGGTACTTGCTCAACCGCCATCGTCGCCCCGCTTCGCGCCTGCGTGCGCCTGGACTGCCCGGCTCACGTCAGCACAGCATCCACCCGCTACATCATTTTCTTCGCTTTGAGATCCTGCTCGGCGATCAGGTTGGTGACCGGAAAGTAGCCGTCCTTCAACACCGCCTGCTGGCCCTGCTTGGAGTAGACGTAGCGAATGAACTCGCCCCGGACGGGATCGACTTTCTCGTTCGGGTTGACGTTCACGTAGATGTAGAGAAAGCGCGCCAGCGGATAATTGCCCGCATAGGCGTTGTCCGACGTGGCGTCGTAGCAGGCGTCGCCCGCCCTGGCCGCCAACGGCACCGTGCGCACGTCGGCCGTCTTGTAGCCCACGCCCGAATAGCCGATGGCGAACTTGTCCGAGGCCACGCCCTGCACCACGGTAGAGGAGCCGGGTTGCTCCTTGACGCTATCCTTGTAGTCGCCGTTGAACAGCGCGACTTCCTTGAAATAGCCGTATGTGCCGGAGGCCGAGTTGCGGCCATATAGCGAGATCGGCTTGTCCTTCCACTCGCCGCTCAGGCCGAGATCGCCCCAGGTCGCCGCGTCCTTCTGCCCGCCGCCCTTGCGCGTCTTGGAGAAGATGGTGTCGACGTCCTGCAGGCTCAGGCACTTGATCGGATTGTCCTTGTGCACGAACACCGCCAGCGCATCGACCGCGCCACGGATCGCCGACGGCTTGTAGCCGAACTTCTTCTCGAACTGGTCGATCTCGGAGGATTTCATCGGCCGCGACATCGGCCCGAAATGCGCCGCGCCGGCGATCAGCGCCGGCGGCGCGGTCGACGAGCCCTTGCCCTCGATCTCGATCTTCACGTTGGGATAGGCCGCCTGGAAGCCCTCGGCCCACAACGTCATCAGGTTGTTCAGCGTATCGGAGCCGATCGACTTCAGGTTGCCCGACACGCCGCTGGTCGGCTTGTAGTCCTTGAGGGCGGGGTCGAGCGTCGCCTGCGCCCAGGCGATCGACGCCGTGCCCAATGCCAGCAGACCGGCCAGGGCGCCGGCCATGTAGGTTCTCAGCATCGCGATACTCCCTCGCGCTTTCCGTTCAGCCACTGCTGCCCGCGACGGGCATCGGCTGGCGCCCAAGATGGTCATTATCAGAGGCAATGAGATTGCAATCACATTGCAGTTTGATGACAGAGAACCAGGTTTTTGATGGCTAGGCGGGCGGCGCCGGCAGGTAGACCGTGAAGGTACTGCCCTGGCCAGGGCTGGAATCGATCGTCAGTACGCCGCGATGGCGGTTGACGATGTGCTTGACGATGGCAAGCCCCAGACCGGTACCGCCCAGCGCCCGGCTGCGGGCATTGTCCACCCGGTAGAAACGCTCGGTCAGCCGCGGCAGGTGCTCGCGGGCGATGCCCGGGCCGAAGTCGCGTATGGCGATGCGGAGCGCCGCGCCGCGTCGCGCCAGCGGTACGTCCGGCAGGATGCGGTCGGCCAGCGCCGCCGTGATCTCGACCCGCTTGCCGTCGCGGCCGTATTTCAGCGCGTTGTCCATCAGGTTCTGGAAGACCTGCTCCAGTTCGTCGACATCGCCCAGCGCCGGCGGCAGATCCGCCGCCGTCTCCAAGGCCACCGTGACGTCCAGTTCCTCGGCCTTGAGGCGCAGGCCATCCAGCACCCTTGCCAGCACCTCGCCCAGCTTGACCCGACCGGTCGGCGGCGTGTGTTCGTTCAGCTCGATCCGGCTCAGCGACAGCAGGTCCTCGACCAGCCGCGACATCCGGTTGGCTTGCTCGCTCATGATCGCCAGGAAGCGGCTCTGCGCCGCGGGATCGTCGCGCGCGCTGTCGCTCAGCGTCTCGACACAGGCGACCAGGGTGGCCAGCGGCGTGCGGATCTCGTGGCTAGCATTGGCGACGAAATCCGCCCGCATCTGCTCCGAGCGGCGCAGCTGCGTCAGATCGCGCAACAGCATCAGTGCCACCGACTCCCCAGGCAGCGGCCGCGCCAGCCGCACCAGGCGGCAGGCGAACTCGCGTTCCACCGGCGCCGCCAGGCGCACTTCCACTTCGCGCGCCTCCGCGCCCGCCAGCACCGCGTCGGCCGCCTCCAGCACCTGCGGGCTGCGGATCGCCTCGGCCAGTTGGCGCCCCGGCAGACCGACGCCGAACAGTTCCTCAATCGTCGGGTTGGCGAGACGGATGCGGCCGTCGGCCGCCAGCGACAGGGCCGGTTCGGGCAACGCGCGCAAGATCGCCTCGGCCCGCAGCGCCCCTATCTCTGCGGCCGTCGCCAAGCTGTCCAGCCGTTCGCGGAGCTGGCGGCCGGCCTGCTCCAGGTCCTGACCCAAGGCGTCGGCGAAGCCGCCGGCCGGGCGGCCCGCGGCAAGGCCCGCCAGGTCTTCGGCCAGGCCGGCCAACTTGCGCAACGGCTGGCGCAGCAGCAGCACCGCGGTCAGAAAGCCGGTCAGGCAGATCGCAAACGCCGGCCACGGCGCCAACTTGCCGGCCTGCAACAGCACCAGGCAGAGTAATGCCGTTGGCAAGGTCAGCGCGCCCGCCGCGCCGCCCAGTTCCAGCAGCCGACGCAGCTCGCCCCGCATCCGACGACCTACGCTCAGCGCGCCGCTTCGTATGCCGCCAGGGCCGCGATATTGACGATATCCGACACCGTGGCGCCCTGCGAGACGATCTGCGCCGGCTTGGCGAGCCCCACCAGGATCGGCCCGATCACCGTGCCGCCGCCCAGTTCCTGCAGCAACTTGGCACTGATATTCGCCGCGCTCAGCTCCGGCATGATCAGCACATTGGCCGGGCCGGTCAGCCGGACGAACGGATAGATCTTGTGCAGTTCGCCGTTCAGCGCCACGTCCACCGACATCTCGCCGTCGTATTCGAAGTTGGTGACGCGTGCGTCCAGCAACTGCACCGCGTCGCGCACGCGCTGCGCCGATTCCCACATGGGATTGCCGAAATTGGCGTGCGACAGCATGGCCACGCGCGGCTCGTGGCCGAAGCCGCGGGCGAGTTCCGCGGTCTGCGTGGCGATATCGGCCAGTTCGACCGCGGTCGGGGTCTCGTGCACGGTGGTGTCGGCCACGAACACCGTGCGGCCGCGCGCGATCACGACGGAAACGCCAAACACCCGCCGGCCGCGCTTGGCATCCAGCACCCGCCGCACTTCCTCGTAGCAGACCGTCCAGCTTCGGGTCAGCCCCGTCACCATCGCGTCGGCGTCGCGCAGCGCCACCATGCAGGCACCGAAAACATTACGATCCTGGTTCACCATGCGCTGGCAATCGCGCGCCAGGAAGCCCTTGCGCTGCAGCCGACCGTGCAGGAACTCCTGGTAGCGCTTGTTGTCGCGGCTGGTGCGGGCATTCATCACTTCAAGCCCGCCGGTGCCGGTGAAGCCAAGACGCTTCATCGCTTCGCCGATCCGCTCCTCGCGGCCGATCAGCACTGGCGTGCCGTAGCCTTGCTCCTTGAAGATCATCGCGGCGCGGATGACCTTCTCCTCCTCGCCCTCGGCGAACACCACGCGCTTGGGGTTGCGCTGCACTTGGTCGAGGATCGCTTGCAGCGAGGCGGCGGTGCGGTCGAGCCGTGCCTTCAACTGGTTGCGATAGCCCTCCTCGCTTTCCAGCGGCCGGCGGGCGACGCCGCTGGCCACTGCCGCGCGGGCCACGGCCAGCGGGATATGGCTGATCAGGCGGGGGTCGAACGGCGTCGGGATGATGTAGTTCGGACCATAGCGCAAGTTGGCGCCGGCATAGGCGGCCATCACCTCGTCCGGCACGTCCTGGCGGGCGAGTTCGGCCAGCGCGAAGGCCGCGGCGCGTTTCATCTCGTTGTTGATGGCGCTGGCACGCACGTCGAGCGCGCCGCGAAAGATGTAGGGAAAGCCCAATACATTGTTGATCTGGTTTGGGTAGTCGGAACGCCCGGTGGCCACGATGGCGTCACCGCGCACGGCCGCCACTTCCTCCGGCGTGATCTCCGGTTCGGGATTGGCCATGGCAAAGATGATCGGGTTGCGGCCCATCGCGGCCACCATCTCGCGCGTCATCGCGCCCTTGACCGACAGGCCGAAGAACACGTCGGCGCCCCGCATCGCATCGCTCAGCGTGCGCAGCTTGGTGTCGACCGCGTGCGCCGATTTCCACTGGTTCATGCCCTTGTCGCGGCCGCGATAGACCACCCCGCTGGTGTCCAGCAGCATAACGTTGTCGTTCGGCACCCCCATCGACTTGACCAGTTCGGCGCAGGCAATGCCGGCGGCACCGGCCCCGTTGATGACGATGCGCAACGACTTGAGATCGCGGCCGGTCAGGTCGGCGGCGTTGACCAGGCCGGCAGCGGCGATGATGGCAGTGCCGTGCTGGTCGTCGTGGAACACCGGGATGTCCATCAGCTCGCGCAAGCGCTCCTCGACCACGAAGCAATCGGGCGCGCGGATGTCCTCCAGGTTGATACCGCCGAAGGTCGGCGTCAGGAACCGCACGCAATTGACGAACTCGTTCACGTCCTCGGTCGCCACTTCGATGTCGATCGAGTCGACGTCGGCGAAGCGTTTGAACAGGACCGACTTGCCTTCCATCACCGGCTTGCCGGCGAGCGCGCCCAGGTTGCCCAGGCCCAGCACGGCGGTGCCGTTGGAAACCACGGCCACCAGGTTGCCCTTGGAGGTGTAGTCGTAGGCAAGACTGGGATCGTCGGCGATCCTGAGGCAGGGCGCGGCGACGCCCGGCGAGTAGGCGAGGCTGAGATCGCGCTGGGTCGCCATCGGCTTGGTCGGGGTTACTTCCAGCTTGCCGGGCCGGCCCATGGTATGGAAGCGTAGCGCCTCCTCGTTGGTGTAGTTGCTGCGTTCGCTCATCCCAGTCCCCCGCCCGGCCCGTTGGCCGTTGCGATCAGGCTAGCACAGCGCACCGACCTGTCGCCGCCACTCGTGCTAGAACTGATCCGTCATGCCGGACGCGCCCAAGACATCGGCAACCGCCGTGCCGCCGGCGCCGGCCGATGCCTCGCCGATGATGGCGCAATATCTCGGCATCAAGGCGGCGCACCGCGATTGCCTGCTGTTCTACCGCATGGGCGATTTTTACGAACTGTTCTTCGCCGACGCCGAGAAGGCCGCCCAGGCGCTGAACATCGCGCTGACCAAACGCGGCCGGCACGACGGCCAGGACATCCCGATGTGCGGCGTGCCGGTGCACAGCGCCGATGGCTATCTCGCGCGGCTGATCCGCCAGGGCTTCCGCGTGGCCATTGCCGAGCAGGTCGAGGACCCGGCCGAGGCGCGCCGCCGCGGCGGCAAGGCGGTGGTGGAACGGCGGGTGGTGCGCCTGGTGACCGCCGGCACGCTGACCGAGGACAGCCTGCTGGAGCCCCGGCGCAACAACTATCTGGCGGCCCTGGGACGGGCAGGCGATGCATTGGCGCTCGCCTGGTGCGACATCTCGACCGGCGAGTTCGCGCTGGCGCCAAGCGCGCCCGGCCAGCTTGCTGGCGACCTGGCGCGGCTGGAGCCGGCCGAATTGCTGCTGCCCGACGGCCTGGCGGCCGAACTGGACGACCTGTTGCTCGAACTGGAGATCGCCACCCACCGCCTGCCCACTTTCCGTTTCGATAGCCAGCAGGGCGAACGCCGCCTCATGGCGCTGCACGGGGTGGCGACGCTCGCCGGTTTCGGCCGGTTCAGCCGGGCGGAGCTAGCCGCCGCCGCCGGCCTCATTGCCTATCTCGAGGAGACCCAGGCCGGCCGGCTGCCCGCCTTGAAACCGCCGCGCCCCGCGGAGGCGGATGCCGGCATGCACATCGACCCCGCCACCCGGCGCAACCTGGAACTGATGCGCAGCCTGGTGGGCGAACGCCGGGGCAGCCTGTTGGCGGCGATCGATCGCACCGCCAGCGCCGCCGGTGCCCGCCTGCTGGCCCGCCACCTGGCGGCGCCGCTCACCCGGCCGGCCGAGGTCGGCGGGCGCCAGGACGCGGTCGCCTGGCTGCTGGCCGAGCGCGAGGCCCGCACGGAGATGCGCCACGGCCTGCGCCGGCTGCCGGACCTGGAGCGCGCCTTGTCGCGACTGGCCTTG
>Ga0194121_10002867_pt1 | contig 26837 bp, 21 predicted proteins | sample TA2MahCa50mmetaG_FD_148609 | JGI IMG/M metagenome (GOLD analysis project Ga0194121, IMG submission 148609) | Freshwater microbial communities from Lake Tanganyika, Tanzania - TA2015020 Mahale Deep Cast 50m | ecosystem: Environmental > Aquatic > Freshwater > Lake | place: Tanzania: Lake...
CGCGGCGGCGGTGCGGACCGCCTGCACCCGCCACGGCGCGCCGGCCAGCCATTGCGCGGCGATCAGGGCGGCCGCGACATAGGCCGCGACATCGTGCTTGAACCACGCCGCCAGCCCGAGCAATGCCCCGCCGGCGAGCGGCGCCCCGGCCAGCAGCCGATTCGCGCCGAGCAGCAGCAGCAGCAGTGCGGCGTGCCAGCCGGTGAGCGTCGGTGCGGTGCGGAACTGCGACAGCGCGAAGAGCAGCGCGGCGGCGGCGGCGAGGCGGCGCTCGACGCCGGCGCGCTGCAGCAGCGCTGCGAACGCACCCGTCGCGGCCCCGAGCAGGGCGACCGCAGCGAAGGCGGCCACCAGCAAATGCTCGCCGAAACACGCGAACAGCGCGGCGAGCAGGCCGAACGAGCCGGGCGCGTACATCGTCCAGAAGCCGCTGCAGGGGGGCGCGCCGTCGCGCCACGCCAGCGCTCCGGCGATCGTCACGCCGTCGGGCAGGTCGAAGAAACAGCCCGGAAGCAGCAGTGCCGCGGCGAACAGGGCCACCCGCGTCGGCAGGCGGTCGCTCGCGGCGGTCGTGGCTGGCGCGTCCAGCGATCGCGCGGTGCGCACGGAGCGGGGCATGGCGTGGTGGCGGGGTCTCGGGGGAAGCGCGGGGCGCGGAAGTTACGCTTTGGCCGCGCTCCGGCGAGGGCGGTGGGCGGCGACTGCAGGCCGGCGGACGATCGCGCCGATCGGGGGAACTCCCGTCGCGCGTGCGGCCGCCGGACGGGCGCGAAGGGAGCTTCCTTGGACCTCGAATTCAGCGACGAGCAGCGCGGCTGGCACGATGCCGCCGTCGATTTCGCGCGCCACCATCTCTGCAACGACGTGATCGCCGCCGATCGCGATGAAGCGTTCGACCGGGCCGCGTGGAAGGCGGCCGCCGAGTTCGGCGTGCTCGCGATGCCGGTGCCGAAGGCGATGGGGGGGCTCGGCCTGCCGATCACCGACGTCATCGCGGTGATGGAAGGGCTCGGCTACGGGGCCAAGGACCAGGGGCTGCTGTTCTCGATCAACGCCCACCTCTGGACCAACACGATGCCGCTGGTGCAGTGGGGCACTCCGGACCAGCGGGAGCGCTGGTTGCCCGGCCTCCTGGACGGGAGCAAGGTCGGCGCCAACGGCGCCAGCGAACCCGACTCGGGTTCCGACGTCTTCGCCATGCGCACGCGCGCACGCCGCGACGGCGACCATTACGTGCTCGACGGCACCAAGATGTTCGTGACCAACGCGCCGGTCGCCGACGTGATCGTCGCCTACGCGACGATCGACCCGAAGCTCGGCGCGATGGGGGTGACCGGCTTCATCGTCGACGCCCACGCGAAAGGGGTCACGATCTCCAAGCGGATCGAGAAGCTGGGGCTGCGCACCTCGCCGATGGCGGAGGTGGTCTTCGACGGCGTGCGCGTCCCCGTCATCGACCGCCTCGGTCGCGAGGGGCGCGGCGTCGGCGTGTTCGAGTCGTCGATGGAGTGGGAGCGCGGCTGCATCCTCGCCAACTGCCTCGGCGTGATGCGCCGGCAGCTCGAGCGCTGCCTCGACCATGCACGCCAGCGCCGGCAGTTCGGTCAGTCGATCGGCAAGTTCCAGTCGGTCGCCAACAAGCTGGTCGACATGCGGCTGCGGCTCGACACCTGCCGGCCGCTGGTCTACCGGATCGGCCGGCTGAAGGAGGCGGGGCGCGACTGCACGGTGGAGGCGGCGCTGGCCAAGCTGCACGTCTCCGACTGCTACGTGAAGAATGGCCTCGACGCGATCCAGGTCTTCGGCGGCTACGGCTACATGAAGGAGTACGAGCTCGAGCGCGACCTGCGCGACGCGGTCGGCAGCACGCTCTACTCCGGCACCAGCGAGATCCAGCGCAATCTGGTGGCGCGCGGGCTCGGGCTTTGAGCCTGCCGTCGACCATGCCGTCGACCATGCCGTCGCCGGGGGCGCCGCCGTCCGATCCGCGACTCGCGCGCTGCCGCCGCGATCCGCGCGAGTTCGCGCTGCTGATCGGACAGCTCGCGCTGGCGTTGCTGGTCTTCTGGGTCTTCAGGCTCCACGAACTCTTCGGCGATGGCCTCTGGCGGGTGAACCTGCTCTCGGCGGCCGGTTTCGCGGTCCACTACTGGCTGCCGCTGCGCTTCAAGGAGCCGTGGTTCATCGCGCTCTCGCTGTCGGCGCTGCCCTGGCTGGCGGGGATCGCGGCCGGGGCGTGGCTGCTCGGGATCGGGCTTGTCTTCTTCGTCATCGGGCGCTCGGCGCTGGCGCAGCGCTGGCGCGTGGGGCTGACGCTGCTGGTGGTGGTGCCGTGCGTGATCGGCCGCGCCCGCGGCCTGCCCGGGTTCCCCGCCGAGCTCTGGCCGCTGGTCGGTTCGGTCTTCCTCTTCCGCCTGCCGATCTGGCTCTACGACCGGCGCCACATGCGGGCGCCGCCGCGCCTCGCCGACTTCCTCGCCTACTGCTTCATGCTGCCCAACTGGGGGCTCCTGCTGTTCCCGGTCGTCGACTTCCACACCCAGCGCAAGAGCTTCCTCGCCCGCGAGCAGGGGAAGGTGGCGCAGGAGGGGCTGCTGTCGATCGCGCGCGGCGTGCTCCACCTGGCGATCTACGTCCGCCTCTACAACTCCGATGCCGTCGCCCCCGACCCGTTCGAGATCACCGGGCCGCTCGCCCTGCTCGCCTGCATGGTGCGCGTCTATCTGCTCTACCTCCGCCTCTCCGGCACCTTCCACTTCGTGATCGGGCTGCTGCAGCTGTTCGGCTACGACCTGCCGCCGACGCACCGGGCCTGGCTCCTGTCGTCGTCGCTCACCGACTTCTGGCGGCGGATCAACATCTACTGGAAGGACTTCATGGTGAAGCTGGTCTGGTTCCCGTGCTATTTCCGCTGGCGCCGGTCGGGCGACCACCGCGCCCAGATCGCGGCCACGGCGCTGGTCTTCGTCGTCACCTGGTTCCTGCACGCGGCACAGACCTTCTTCCTCACCGGGACTTTCCTGCTGCGCGAGACCGACGTCGCCTTCTGGTCGATCCTCGGGCTGCTGGTGATGGGCAACCTCGCCCTCGAGCTCCGGCGCGGCAGCGCGGCGCCCCCGGTGGGCCTCCGGCGCGGCCTCGGGATCGCCGGGACCTTCACACTCCTGACCCTGCTCTGGTCGATGTGGAACTCGCAGTCGTTCGACGACTGGTTCGACCTGCTGACCTGGTGGAGGGTCGGCTGACCCCTGTGACGCCGTGCCGTCCGGCGCCGTGAGCCGGATGGTGGTTGCCCGTGCCCCGGAACCTCCGCAGAATCCTCGCCCCATGACCCCGACACCCGACGCGATCGAATACGAACTGCGCCGCTACCTGCTGGCCGAGTTCCTGCCGGGCGAGAGCCCGGCGAACCTGCGCGACGACACGCCGCTGCGCACCGGCGGGATCCTCGATTCGGTGGCGACGCTCAAGGTGGTCTCGTTCGTCGAGCAGAGCTTCGGCATCGAGGTCGAGGCGCACGAGGCGGGGGTCGAGCACTTCGACCGCATCGTCGACATCGCGGCGTTGGTGCGACGCAAGCGGGGGCGGTGACCCGGTGGCCGGCGCGGCGACCCACCTCGCCGAACTGCTCGAGGCGTCGGCGCGCGCGGCTCCGTCGCGGGTCGCGATCGTCGCGCCCGACGGGCGCACGCTGACCTACGGTGAACTCGACGGGCAGGCATCCGCCGTCGCCGGATTCCTCCGCGCGCACGGCGTCCGGCCGGGTGATCGCGTCGGCTTCTGCCTGCCGAAGGGGCTCGCCAGCGTCGTCGTGCTCTTCGGCGCGATGAAGGCGCGTGCGGGCTACGTGCCGGTCGACTGGCACGGCCCGGCGGCGCGCAACGCCACCATCCATCGCAACGCCGGCGTGGCGGCGCTCTTCGTCGGCGCGGCGCGGGCGGACGTGCTGCGCGAGTGGCCGGCCGGCACGCTGCCGCCGCTGGTGGTCGCGGTGCCCATGGCGGACACTGGCAGCGCGGCGGTCCCCGCCGCGACCCCGCCCGCGCCGTTCGCGGAGGCGACGCGGAGCTGGTCGGATGCGCTCGGTCATGCCGCCCTCGCCGAGTCGCCCGGGGCACGGCGGCGCGAAGACCTCGCCTACATCCTCTTCACCTCGGGCTCGACCGGCGTGCCGAAGGGGGTGACGCTCACCCACGGCAACGCGCTGGCGTTCGTCGACTGGTGCAGCGAGGTGTTCGAGCCGACCGCGGATGACCGCTTCTCGAGCCACGCCCCGTTCCACTTCGATCTGTCGATCTTCGATCTCTACGTCGCGCTGAAGCACGGCGCGACGCTCCATCTGGTGGGTGAGGAGCTCGGCAAGGAGCCGAAGGCGCTGGCGCGCTTCATCGCCGAGCGCCGGCTCACCTTCTGGTACTCGACGCCGTCGGTGCTGGCGCTGATGGCCGAGTTCGGCGCGCTGCCGACGCAGGACCTCGCCGCGCTGCGCCACGTGCTCTTCGCCGGCGAGGTCTTCCCGGTGCCGGGGCTGCGCCGGCTGACCGAACTGCTGCCCGCGCCGCGCTATTGGAACCTCTACGGGCCGACCGAGACCAACGTCTGCAACTTCGCCGAGATCCCGCTGCCGGTGCCGCCGGAGCGCAGCCGTCCCTATCCGATCGGTCCGCTCTGCTCGCACTGCGCGGGGCTCGTCCTCGACGAGCAACAGCGCGAGGTGGCGCGCGGGGATGAGGGGCTGCTCTGGATCGCGGGCGAGTCGCTGTTCCAAGGCTACTTCGGCCGCCCCGACCTCGATGCCAGCGTCTTCCTGCAGCGCGACGGACGGCGCTGGTACTGCACCGGCGACGTGGTGAAGTGGGTCGACGGCGAGGGGTTCCTCTACGTCGGCCGGCGCGACCGGATGGTGAAGCGGCGCGGCTACCGGATCGAGCTCGGCGAGGTGGAAGCCGGACTGGCCCGCGACCCGTCCCTGCGCGAGGCGGCGGTGGTGGCGGCGCCCGACGCGATCGCCGGCGTGCGCATCGATGCCCACGTCGCCGGCCGCGAAGGGCGCCCGTCCCTGATCGCGATGAAGCGGGCGTGCGCGGAGGTCCTGCCGCCCTACATGGCGCCTGATCGCTTCGTGATCCATGAGCGGCTGCCGCGGACGTCGACCGACAAGATCGACTACCAGCAGCTGAAGCGGATCTCGCTCGGGGAGTCCTCGCCGTGAGCAACCTGCGCCGGCCGGAGGTGGCGACATGCGCGGCCTTGCTCGCGCTGCTGGCGATCGAGCGCGCCCACCCGGCGAACGGTCTTGCGTTCGTCCCGAAGGCGCTGCAGCGCGAGGCGCGCGAGTGGGTCTACCACGGCACCAACACCGAGGACGAGCTCGGCCTGCTCGCCGGCTACTACGACGAATTGCTGAACGCCAGCCGCGACTCGACTCACGCCGACGCCGGGGCGCTGTGGCAGAAGGGGCTGAACCGCAGCAACCTCCACGAGTGGGACCGCTCGTTCCTGCTCTACCGCCCGCTGCCGCGGCTGGGCGATCCGACCGACCCCGCGGCGACGCACGTGACCAGCGCCGAGCGGCTCTTCGACCGCGACTACCCGCTGGAGCGCACGCCGGGCGTCCGCCGCATCGCCTGGGTCGGGGACTCGCTGTCGCGCGGGCTCGGCGCGCCCTTCGGCCAGGCGCTCGAGCCGCGCGTGGAACGCTGGCTGAACGCGACGCAGGCGGGCGACGGCACCAGCGGCTTCGAGGTGCTGAACCTCGCGGTCGAGGGGTACCGCACCACTCAGTTCGTGCGCGTCGTCGAGGAGGCGCTGGAGCGCTTCGCGCCCGACGCCGTGCTGCTCGGCCTCTCCGACCTCTCCGTCACCCGGATCTGGGGGCGCCATCTCGCCGCGCTGGTCCACGACGGCATCGACCTCGAATACCCGTTCCTGCGCGAGCTGGCGCAGCGCGCGCGGCTCGCGCCTGACGACGCGCCGACGGTGACCGACCAGAAGCTGGCGCCGTTCGCCGACGAACTGGTGGCGTGGGCGCTCGACACGATGTCCGCCCGCTGCCGCGAGCGTGGCGTCGCGCTGGTGGTGGCGCTGCTTCCGGCAGTCGGCGAGCCGCGCCGCCTCGACGGCCGCTTCCGTTCGGCGCGCCGGCTGCTGGCCGAGCGGGAGCTGCCGACGCTCGACCTCGTCGCGACCTTCGCCGACGTCCCCGACCTGCGCCCGTGGCGCGTCAGCGACATCGACCACCATCCGAACTCGGCCGGCTACGAGCGGCTGTTCGAACGGTTCGTCGCCGAGCTCCGCGGCACCCCCGCGGCGGCCGGCGCGCTGCTCGGCCGGACTGCGGTGCGTTGACGATGCCGGCGTCGCTCGCCCCGGCGCCGCCGCGGCCATCGCCGCTGCGCGGCCTGCTGCTGCTGCTGTGCGGCGAGGGGTTCCAGCGGGTGCTGTCGTTCTTCGCCATCGCCGGTCTCGCCGTGCGCCTCGACCGGCGGGACTACGCCGCGCTCGAGGTGACGCTGTCGACGCTGCTGTTCGCGACGCTCGTGGTCGAGCTCGGGTTGCCGCTGCTCGGGGCGCGCGAGGTGGCGCGCGATCCCGGCTGCGAGCGGCGACTGGCGGCGCCGATCCTGCGCCTCCAGTTCTGCGCCGCCGCGCTGCTGGTGGCGGCGGCGTGGCTCGGCCGCGCGAGCGGACTGCTCGCTCCGCGACTGGCGTCGTTGCTGGCGCCGTACGCCACCAGCCTGCTGCTGCTGCCGCTGCTGCTCCCGTGGGCGTTCCAGGGGCGCCAGGCGATGGAGTGGGTGGCGGCGCCCGGTGTGGTGCGGCAGGGAGTCTTCCTCCTGCTGACCGCGCTGCTGGTGCGCGACAGCGGCGACCTCGCCCGCCTGCCGTGGCTCGAGGTGGCGGCGGTGGCGGCGGCGGCAGGGCTCGCGCAATGGGCGTGGCGGCGCGCGTCGCCGCCCGGATTGCGGCTCGTTCCGGCGGAGGGCGAGTCCTCCGTCGGCGCCGGGGCGCTGCTGCGCGAGGCGGCGCCGATGGGCGCGTCGCAGCTGCTCTGGGTGCTGCGGATGTTCCTCGCGACGCTGGTGCTCTGGGCGCTGGTGGCTGCCGAGGAGGTCGCCGACTATGCCGCGGCGCACCGCGTGATGATGGTGCTGCAGGCGGTCCTCTCGCTCTATTTCGCCAACCTCTATCCGGCGCTGTCGCGCGCGGTGCTCGGCCCGCCGGCGCGGCTGCGCACGCTGCTGCTGCAGTCGGTGGCCATCGCCGGCAGCGGCGCGCTGCTCCTCGCGCTCGCGGCCGCGGTCAAGGCCGAGGGGATCCTGCTCCTGATCTACCGCGGCAACGATCTGTGCAATCCGGTGGCGGCCGAGTGCCTGCGCTGGCTGGTCCTGGTGCTGCCCCTGCTGGCGGTGCGCGGCCATGCGCGGATGACGCTGCTGGCGTTCGGCCGCGGCCGGCTCGAACTGCTGGTGTCGCTGGCGGGCACCGTCGTGCTGGCGGTGCTGATCCCGTGGTGGACGGCGGCGCGCGGCGTTCCCGGTGCGGCGCAGGCCCTGCTGGCGGCCGAGGCGGTCGGCCTCGCGCTGACGCTCCTAGCGCTGCTGGCGGCGTGGCGGAGCCGCGCGCCGGTGTCGCCCGGCGGCGCCGTGGCGGCCGCGCCGCCGGGAGTCCCGTGATGGAAGCGCGTCCCGAGCCGCTCCTGTTCGTCGTCGGCGCGCCGCGCAGCGGCACGACGCTGCTGCGCGCGATGCTGAACCGCCACTCGCGCATCGGCCTGTGCGACGAGACGTTCTTCTTCTATTGGGTCGCCAATCGCCAGCGCGTCTTCGGCGATCTCGCCGATCCGGCGCGACGGGCCCGCGCCGTCGATCGCTTCCTCGAGACGCGCCGGGTGATCCGGCTCGGGCTCGACCTGGCGGAGCTGCGGGCCGCGCTGCTGCGCGAGGCCACGAGCTATCCGCGCTTCTTCGCCGCGCTGCTGCGCTTCTGCGCCCGCGCGGCCGGCAAGACGATCGCCGGCGAGAAGACCCCGCAGCACGCGCTCGAGGCGCGGACGCTGCTCGACTGGTATCCCGAAGCGCGCCTGCTCCACCTGATCCGCGACCCGCGTGACGTGGTCGCCTCGCTGCGACGCATGCCGTGGGGGGCCGGCAGCCGGCTCGGCGACGCCTGCACCTGGCGCGACTGCGTGGCGGGGGCCGAGGCGTGCGCCGCCGACCCGCGCTTCCTGCGCCTGCGCTACGAGGACCTGATCGAAGCGCCGGAACAGGAGCTCAGGCGGATTTGCGCCGCGCTCGGCATCGCATTCGAATCGGTGATGCTCGAAGGGAGCGGTCGCAAGACCGATCGCTGGTGGTTCGACCGGGCGCAGGGGGCCATCGAGAAAGGGCGGGTCGAACGCTGGCGCAGCGAACTCACTGCCGACGACATCGCGGTGGTGGAGGCGGTGGCCGGCGAAGCGCTCGGCCGACACGGCTACGTTCCCGCCGCACCTCCCGCCACGCCGGCGCAGATGGCGCGCGCCCGCCGGGAAGCGCGGATGGCCGGGATGCGACGGAGAATCCGCCACCTCCCGGCCACCTTCTGGCGCCTGTTCCGGCCCGACCTGCTGGCGCGCGAGGAGCGCGCCGTCGACGGGCCGGCCGATCCGGTCGCCTGAGACGACCGCGATCGCCGCAGGACTTCAGCCCGAGATCCTCACGGCGACGAACCGGTCAGCGCGAACAGGTTCTCGTCGATCCGGATCACGCCCTTCTTGCCGCCGAGCGCCAGCTCGAGGTTGATCGAGCGGCGCGTCTGGAACACCTCGCAGTGGAGGATTCCCGGCCGGCCGGCCTCGCACGCCGTGGCGAAGCGGAGGTTGTCCGGGCAGTTCGCCGTCTCCTCCAGCAGCAGCTCGTTCTTGATCTGCTGGCGCTGCGCCTGCCGCTTCATGCCGTTGATCTGCGCCTCGGCCTGCGGACCGAACTGCTGGATCAGCGCGTCGAAGCGCGCCATGCCGGCCTCGATCGTCTTGTTCTGCGCTTCGGCGGTCTCGCGCTCGCGGTTGCGCATTACGGCGACCAGCTGCTCGCCCTCGATCATCACGTAGACGTTCATCGAGCAGTCGCTGCCGTCGATCTCGAAGTCGATCTTGCCCGCGATCCTCGGCCGGGTGCAGTCGGTGCCTTCGACCAGCGCGCGGCGGTACCACGTCGTCTTCGCCGGATTCCCGTTCAGCTCGATCTCGGCCGTCGTCACCGCCGCCGCGGAGAGCGGCGCGACCAGCCGCAGCGGACCCCACGCCAGCGTGCAGGTGCCGGTCTCGCCGGTCGCAGCGAAGTCGATCGACATCGCGGCGACGACCTCGACCGCATCGCCGCTGAAGGTCGCCGGGACGAGCTGGTTCGGCTCGTCGCCCAGCATCTGCGGCGCGTTGGCCTCGTTCTTCGGCTCGAAGACGACGAACGAGTACTGGTTCTCGCCGGTCGGCATCAGATTGAAGCCGTAGCGGCCGGGCTGGATCAGCTCCTCGCCGAAGAAGACCGGACCGCCCTTCACCACCAGGGTGGTGAGGCCCTCGGAGCCGAGCCGCCAGGCGCCGCCACCCTGCTGGGCGAGCTGCGCCAGCTGACCGAGCCGTTGATCGTTCCACGCCGGCTGGCCGTGCTCGACGATCACCGTGGTGGCGCCGAGCGTCGCCGTCGACGAATGGCGCGGGGCACCCTGAGCGGCGGGAGCCGCCGACTGGGCGTGCACGGCGGCGCCACCGACGAGACTCAGGACGAGGGTAAGGACGACCGGACGCGACATCTTGATGCTCCTTCTGGCTGGCCTTCGGGCAGGCGACGGACGCCGCGCACGGCGCACGATCGCACCTCCGCTCGCCGCGGTGTCTGGGGCGGCCGCTTCCGCGGCCACCGCGTCGAGGGTGCGGGAGACTACCGAATACGCAATCTGGTTCCCGTTGCGGTGCGCGCTCCGATCAGGGCAGGTCGATCTTCACGTTCAGGACCGGCTCTCCGGCGAGGACGAGCTCCGCGTCGATCGACCGCGGTCCGACGTGGCCGCGGATGCGGTAGCTGCCCGCGCCGAATCGCCCGAGGCGCAGCCGCCCCGGCTCGTAGGGCGCCCGGAGCGCCTCGGTCAGTTCCGAGAGCCCGAACAGGGTGAGCGGGATCGGACCGTCGGGGCCGTCGACGGCCAGCGACGCGTCGAGCAGATCGGCGAATGGCACGTCGCCAAGCTCGGCGAAGACCTCGGTGCCGCCCTTCAGCTCGAGCCGCGTCCGCGCCACCTCGCCGACCCGCGTCCGCACCCCGGGCGCCACCGCCGTGGCGTAGCCAGGGGCGCGGGCGACGACGTCCCACCGCCCCTCGGGGACACCGACGTACTCGAACTCGCCGTTCGCATCGCTGCTGGTGGCGCTCCACTCCTCGAGGTAGCGCAGCGACTCGGAGTCGCGCAGGAAGATCGTCCCCTGCGCCAGCGGCGCGCCGGTCGCATCGACCAGCGTCCCGGCGATGATCGCCGCTCGCGGCAGGCGCACGACACCGACGTCGAGCGTGCCCGCTTCCGGCACGGTGATCGCCAGCGACGTGACCGCGTGGTCGCGCGTCGCGCCGCCGAGGAGGTCCCCGCCACCGGCGACGAGGCGCGCCGCGCCCGCTCGGACGTGGGTCAACGTGAAGCGGCCGTGGGCGTCGCTGCGGATCGCCAGCGAGCGTCGCATCGCCTGCTCGAGGCCGCCGCTCGCGGTCTCCGCCGCGGCGCCGACGTAGAGCGCGATGCCCGGGAGCGGTGCACCGCTCGCGGCGTCCACCACGGTGCCGGTCACGGCCGCCGCGGCGACGCGCAGCGTCACCTCGGTCACCTCGCCATCGCGCAGTTCCACCGGCACCAGCGCGGCGTTCATGCCGCCGCCGGCGAGGTCGCCGACGTTCACCTGCACGAACGCGCGTCCGGCGGTGAGCTGCTCGAGGCGGAAGCGACCGTTCGCGTCGCTGCTGGCGATGGCGACGCCGCCGGCGCCGCTGCCGGCGGCCGCCTCGCTGCCGAAGACCTGCACCATCGCCTGCGCCACCGGCTGCCCGGCGGAGACGACCTCACCGCTCAGGATCGCGCGCCCTTTCGCGGCGCGGCCGAAGTCGACCTGCAGCGATTGACCCGCTGCGAGCTTGACCGTGTGCGTCTCGATCTGGCCTTGCAGTTCCTCGAACATCGTGTCGTTGCCGAGGCTCATCTCCGCCGGCATCCGGGTCAGCGCATAGGTGCCCGGCGCGAGGCCGGCGAACCGGTAGCGGCCGGCGTCGTCGCTGCGGGTCGACAGCATCGACATGCGTGCCATGTCCTGGCACATCAGGCTCGCGCCGGGCTGCGGGCTCCCGTCGCTGGCGAGCACGGCCCCGTGGATCTCGCCACCCAGCGACAACTCGAAGCGCAGCGGACCGACGCGTTCGCCGGCGGCCAGAGGAATGGCCGCCGCCTCGAGCGTGACGAAGCCGTCCTTGCGGATCAGCAGCCGGTGGCGCCCGGCGGCGAGTCCGCCGACGCGGAAGCTGCCGTCCTCGGCCGTGGTCGTGACGGTCTCGTCGAGCAGGTTGGCGAGCATCACGCGCATCGGATCGCGCGACTCTCCGGCCAGGCTGATCCCTGCGCCGGCCACCGGCGCCTGTCCCTCCGCCGCGACGACGACGCCCTCGATCACCGCTTCCGGGCCGAGCCTGGCGATGATCCCCTTGCGCGTCGCGCCATCCTCCAGCCGGAACCAGTCGCCGACGTGGCGGCCGTGGCCGGCGGCGACGATGGCGACCCGCAATTCCCCTGGAACGATGCCGGCGACACGGAAGCGCCCCTGCGGGTGGACGCAGCGCAGGCTCACGGCGCGTGAGCGCATCGTCGCCTCGAAATCGAACATTCCGCCGCCGTCGCCGCGCCGCTCGAGTTCCAACGTGAACTCGGTGACCGGCTTGCCGGTCAGCTCCGAGATGACGATCCCCTCGATCGCACCGCGCGTCGGCAGCACGATCTCCACCGGCGGTCCGCCCGGTTCCGCCGTCAGCTTGCGCTGCTCGTAGCCTTTCGCGCGCGCCGTGAGCTCGACGCCACCCTTCGGCAGGCCGTGCAGCACGAAGGTGCCGTCGGCCGCGCTGATCGCGCCGCGCCGGCCGGCGCCGCGGGCGCTCTTCATCACGTTGAGCAGCGACATCGGTTCGGCCGCGACCACGCGCGCGCCCTCGAGCGGCACGCCGTCGGATGCCAGCACGCGGCCATGGAGCGCGAGGCCGTGCGTCAGGCTCAGGGTGGCCTGCGCCGATTCTCCGGGAGTCGTCAGGGCGACGCTGGCGGATGCGGGCAGCCAGGGTTCGCGGTCGATGGTGACGTCGTAGCGCCCGGGCGCGAGGCCGTCGAAGCGGATGCGACCGCTGGCGTCGAGCTTCCGGTGTTTGCCCGCCAAACCGTCATCTTCGGCCGTGATCTCATCGAGCTTCACTTCGCCCTGACGCAGCTCGACCACGACGCCGGCCGCCGGCGCGCCGGCGGGATCGATCGCCACGACCTCGATCGTCCCGCCGACGATCAGGCGGCACTCGGCCTCGACGCTCTCGCCCACACGCGTGCGCAGCTTCAGCCGTGGCGACGGGGCGAACCCGGACGCCCGGGCGAAGACGTCGAGCTCGAGATCGGGCGGCACGCCGGCCAGTGCGAATTCGCCGCGCTCATCGGCCAGCGTCTCCCACGGCGGGCGCATCTCCATGCCGCCGGCGGCGAACACCATGAACGGATCGAAGCGCGTCGCCGCGATGACGCGGGCGCCCGCGGCCGGCGCACCGTCCGGCGCCACCACGCGGCCGCGCAACGCCGCGCCGTCGCGGAGCCGGAGTTCGAGGTCCTCGCGCATGGCGTCGCCGGCGAGGACGAGTTCGAGCGGGGCGTCGCACCACGCCAGCGCGGCGATCGCGTCGAGGTGGAAGCGACCGGGGCGCGGTGCGCGCAGCTCGAACCGTCCGGCGGTATCGGCAGTGGCCGTGCCAAGCGGTCCTCGCGGCGGCGACTCCGGCGGATCCTCCTCGGTGGGCGGGGTCGGCAGCGGCAGCTCGTCGCGGTCGCCGAGGTCGTGGGTCGATCCCGACACAGAGTCCGCGCCGGGACGCGGGCGGCGGATCGCGGAGCGATCGACCTTCCGCACCGCCAACGGCGGCTCACGGTCGTGCAGTCGGACCCGGGCGCCGGCGGCGGGCCGGCCATCCCCGAAACGGACGACGCCGCGCAGCACGGCACCGCCCGGCGCGTTCGTGCCAGCGATCGCCGTGGTGGCCGGCTCCTCGGAGCGCGCGGCGACCGGGGCGTCGGTCGACGCCGTCGCGCCCACGCCACCGCCTGCGGAATCGTGCGCCGACGGCAGTGCGCTCTGGGTCAGCGCGGGCCGGGCTGGATCGCGCAGCGTGGCCCAGAGAACCAGACCGCCGATCGCGGCGGCGACGACCCACAACCATGGAGCGCGGCGGTTCATCGAATGGCCCCCGTCTGGATGGGCTGCGATTGGTGCAAACACCGGGCCTTGGGCGCCGTCCCAATACCTTGCGGCGAATGGCCGCTTCCGCCAACGGTTGCGCCTGTGCCGATTCAACCCACGCGGGGCCTTCGAGAACCGCATTCGCCGCCGGGTGGGCCCCTTTACTCTGCCGCGCCTTGTGTCCGAAAGAGCGATCATGCCATGGGTCGGGATCTCCCGGCGGGGCGTCGCAACGCGAGACGAGGAGCGAGCATGGGAATGGTGTACGGATGGGTGGGCAGCCTGGTCGCCGTGGGCGCGGCGGCCGTCGCGGCGTCGACCATTTGCTCCGTGCCGGCGGTGCCGGCAGCGGCCGCGCTCGCCGCCACGCCGACCGTCGCGGTTCCCTCCGCGCCGGTCGAGGGCGGCCGCGTGATCCTGCTCGGCTTCGACGGCGCGTCGCACCACTTCGCCGAGCAGTTCATCGGCGAGGGGCGGATGCCCTGGGCGAAGAAGCTGATGGAGCAGGGCGCCTTCCTGCCGCTCGGTTCCGCCAACCCGGCCGAATCGCCGGTGGCGTGGGCATCGGTCAACACCGGGCAGAACCCGGGCAAGACCAACATCTTCGGCTTCATCCGCCGCACGTTCCGCTGGAACGACGAGACCGGCAACGGCAGCGTCATCCCGACCATCGGCTACAGCCGCGAGGCGGAACTCGCGTTCAAGGACGGCTTCACCATGCCGTCGCACCAGAACGACCTCGCGATGGCGAACTTCTGGGACCTGCTCGACGCGGCCGGGCTCGGTTCGCGGGTGCTCCAGGCGGCGTGCAACTATCCGGCGAAGGCCGGTCCGAACACGAAGCTGCTCGCCGGCCTGTCGGTGCCCGACGTGCGCGGCGGCCCCGGGACCTACCTGCTGTTCACCAACAGCGAGTGGGACTTCCCGCGCTCCACCGGCAACGGCGGCCAGGTGCTGAAGTTCAAGGTCACCTGCCCCAAGTGCAAGAACAAGAGCTTCAGCTTCACCAAGGGCTGCTCGAAGTGCGCCGACGGCAACAAGGTCGGCTACTTCGAGACCAAGCTCCCCGGCCCCGAGAACTTCGTCGAGGCGCAGAAGTGGGCGGCGAAGCTGAAGGAACTCGAGGCGAAGTGGAAAGCGGCGAATCCGGGCAGCCCTGAGCATCAGGCGCTGACCAAGGAGCTCAACACCGCGAAGAACGACAAGAAGAAGTGGGAGGGCGAGAAGGGGTACGCCTCGGTGCCGCTCGCCGGCTGGGTCGACAAGGCGGCGGGGACGATCAAGTTCGCGCTGGCCGGGCAGGAGGTGACGCTGAAGGAGGGCGAATGGGCGCCCTACATCCCGGTCACCTTCGAGATCGATGGCGCGTTCGCGCTGAAGGCGACGGCGCACCTGCACGTGTCGCAGTGCAACGCGACGGCGGAGGACGTGAAGTTCTACCTGCCGGCGATCACGGTCGCGACGGACGGAATGCCGCCCAACATGCCGGTCTGCTCGCCGCCCGAGTTCGGCGCCGAGCTGGTGAAGGACGTCGGCTACTTCGACACCATCGGCTGGTCGTGCCAGACCCACGCGCTGAAGGACGACGAGATCAACGATCTGTCGTTCATGTCGGCGATCTGGGACACGATCGTCTGGCGGCGGAAGATGCTCGAGGCGCAGCTCGCGAAGAAGGACTGGAAGACGCTGTTCCAGGTGTTCGGCGAGACCGACCGCGTCTGCCACATGATGTACCGCTTCTTCGACGAGAAGCACCCGCAGTGGAAGGCCGAGGACGCGGGCAAGAAGGTCCGCTTCGGTTCGCGCGAGATCCTCGCGAAGGACGCGATCCCGGCGATCTACGAGGAGCTGGACAAGACGATCGGGATCGTCATGCAGAAGATCGAGTCGGGCGAGCTCGCCGACTGCACGCTGATGATCTGCTCGGACCACGGTTTCAGCCCGTTCCGTGAGGAAGTCGAGCTGAACGCCTGGCTGATCGACCAGGGCTTCATGACGCTGCGCGCCGAGGCCGACGGCAAGCCGACCAAGGAGAAGTCGTTCCTGATGTACATCGACTGGGAGAAGACCAAGGCCTACTCGGTCGGCATCGGCACGATCTACCTCAACCTGAAGGGGCGCGAGCCGAAGGGCAGCGTCGATCCCGCGGACTACGACAAGGTCTGCGACGAGATGATCGCGAAGATGCTCGCCTACCGGAATCCGAACGCGGCCAGCAGCAACGACCCGCAGGTGTTCAAGGGGGCGTGGAAGCGCAGCGACTATCTCGCCGGCAAGTTCGCCACCGATCAGCGCGACGCCAAGGGGCGCTGCACCGAGGGCGCGGCCGACATCCAGGTCGGCTTCAACTTCGGCTACCGCGTCGGCTGGGGCACGGCGATGGGCGACCGCTCGAAGGACGCGATCGTCTTCCCGAACAAGAACCGCTGGTCGGGCGACCACACGTCGGTCCACCCGTGGCTGGTGCGCGGCATCTTCTTCAGCAACCGGAAGGTCGCCGCCGGCGCCGCACCGCACCTGCAGGACCTGGCGCCGACCATCCTCGCGCTGCACGGCGTGAAGGTGCCGGCCGACATGGACGGCCACCTGATCCCGCTGGTCGGGCTCGAGGCGAAGGCCAGCGCGCACGCCGGCGGCAAGGCGAATCGCGAGGCGCTGGTGAAGCCGGAGTGATCGGCGGACGGCGGTCGTGTCGCGCCGGCCACCCGCTCCAGCGGGCCGAACGAAGCTGAGATGAGCGCGGGCGGCGAGGCACCCCTCGCCGCCCGCGTCGTTGTCCAGCTTGCGATGTCCAGCCTGCGATTCAGCCGGCGGTTCAGCCGGCCTTCGAGTCACCCGGCGGAAGCTCTTCGCGCCGGTGCGGCGTCATTCGTCCTCTTCGTCATCCGAGGCGCTGAGGTAGCCGAGCGCCTGCAACTGGGCGAGCGCGCCGGCATCGCCGCTCTCGGTCAGCTTCGCCTGGCACATCTTCGCGACTTTCTTCAGCTGCTTCTTGGTCACCGGGTCGCTGCCGTACTTCGCGTCGGCGGCGGCGACCACCTCGACGGCCGCCGCGGCCTGGTCGTTGTTCGCGAGGTCGGTGGCCAGCGACACGAGCTTGCCGGCCGGCGGCACGTCCCCGCTCGCCGTCATCTGGGTCAGCGCCGTCTTGGTGGCCTCGGTGCCGTGGACGTGCGCCTCGGCGGCGATCCGGCGCAACCACGCCTCCTGCTTCTCCTCGCCGGTCGCCTTCGCGTCGGCCAGGGCGCCGTTGGCGCAGGCGAGGACGGTCTTCCAGTCACCCGCCTGCTCGGCAGTGTCGGCGTCGGCCAGCAGCGTCGCCGCCGGCTTGCCGGCGACGGCCGCGCCGCCCCCTCCAGCCGGAGCTGGCGACGGGTCGCCGCCGCAGGCGGCGAAGGCGAGCAGGGCGGCGAGGGCGAGCGATGAGCGCATCGAGGCGGGCTCCTGTCGGGAGGTCGTCCAATCCGGAGGGGCGGGAGCGTAACTCAAGCCGGCGCGATCGGATCGAGCGGGAGGCAGTTCGACGGCACCGCCCGGCGCAGGTCCATGACGGCGACGCGCGGACAGGCGTACCACGAAGGTCGGCGGCGGGCCGGCCGAGCCCGCCGCCTTGACGCCGGAAAAAGTCGGGGTAACAATTCAGAGCCTGCTTGGAGTGCGATCGGAGTGCAACTGGAGTGCATTCGGTCGGCTTTTCCCCTGCGGTGATACCCCGGCTGCCATGCGCGAGAGCAAGGTCACGGTCAAGATCCCGCGCCCGCTCTACCGCAAGATCCAGCTGGTGATCGACAACTCCGGCTTCTCTTCCCCGACCGACTTCATCGTCTTCGTGCTGCGCGACCTGGTCGGGGAGGCCGAGAAGAAGAGCGCCGCGGCGGCTGTTCCTGGCGAAGCCGGTGGCGCCGCTGCCGGCGGCGGCGCCGAGGACTTCGACGCGAACGACCTGGAAGCCGTGAAGCAGAAGCTGAAGAACCTCGGATACCTGTGACGCGCCGGCCGCCGCGGCGAGGGCCGCTGCCGGCGCGCGCGTACCAAGAGAGACCCTGAAGAGGAACACGATGATCGCACCGCATGGTGGACGCCTGGTGAATCGCGTCGTCGAGGTCGGCGAACGCGACCGCCTCCTCGGCCTCGCGCCGAAGCTGCCGAAGCTGATCCTGAACGCGCGCGAGATGGCCGACGTCGACATGATCGCGGTCGGCGCGATGAGCCCGCTCGAGGGCTTCATGGGCAAGGCGGACTACGACGCCGTGCTCGCGACGCGGCGGCTCAAGAACGGCCTGCCGTGGACGGTGCCGATCGTGCTGGCGGTCAAGCCGGGCGATGACGCGGCGAAGTACAAGGAAGGCAGCGACGTCGCGCTCGAGACGCAGGACGGCCAGCTCCTCGCGATCCTCCACGTCGACTCGAAGTGGAAGATGGACAAGGGCGACGAGGCGCGCAAAGTCCTGCGCACGGACGACAAGGCGCACCCCGGCGTCGGCTACCTCGACTCGATCGGCGACACCTATCTCGGTGGCCGGATGTCGGTCGTGAATCGCCTCAAGTACGAGAAGTACAACAACCGCCGCCTCGACCCGGTCGAGACGCGCGCGCTGTTCAAGCACAAGGGCTGGAAGACGGTCGCCGCCTTCCAGACGCGCAACCCGATCCACCGCGCGCACGAGTACCTGACCAAGGTCGCGCTCGAGGTGGTCGACGGGCTGATGCTCCACCCGCTGATGGGGGAGACGAAGAGCGACGACGTCCCGGCCGACGTCCGCATGCAGTGCTACGAGGCGCTCCTGGCCGGCTACTACCCGAAGGACCGGACCGCGCTGGCGGTCTACCCGCAGGCGATGCGCTACGGCGGCCCGAGCGAAGCGGTCCTCCACGCGATCTGCCGCAAGAACTATGGCGTGACCCACTTCCTGGTCGGCCGCGACCACGCCGGCGTCGGCAAGTACTACGGCAGCTACGACGCGCAGAAGATCTTCGACGAGTACACGCCGGCCGAGGTCGGCATCAACCTGCTCAAGTTCGAGAACTCGTTCTGGTGCAAGCGCACCGGCGGCATGGCCTCGACCAAGTCGAGCCCGGCGACGGCCGAGGAGCGCGTCGAGCTCTCCGGCACGCAGGTGCGCGAGATGTTGCGCGCCGGCACGATCCCGCCGGTCGAGTTCACCCGTCCCGAGATCGCCCAGATCCTCATCAACGCCATGAAGGGCAAGTGAAAGGAACGATGAACATGGAAGGATTCACGCTCTGGTTCACCGGTCTCTCGGGGTCGGGCAAGTCGACCCTCGCGGAGCGGATCAAGAACGAGCTGATCGAGCGCGGCATGAAGGTCGAGCTGCTCGACGGCGACGAGTTCCGCACGACCATCAGCAAGGGTCTCGGCTTCAGCAAGGAAGACCGCGACACCAACATCCGCCGCATCGGCTACGTCGCGAAGCTCCTCACGCGCAACGGCGTCGTGGCGATCACCGCCGCGATCTCGCCCTACCGCGAGACCCGCGATGAGCAGCGCCAGAAGATCGGGCGCTTCTTCGAGGTCTACACCGAGTGCGATCTCGACACGCTCGAGGCGCGCGACGTGAAGGGGCTCTACAAGAAGGCGCGCGCCGGCCAGATCAAGAACTTCACCGGCGTCGACGATCCCTACGAGCCGCCGACCAACCCCGAAGTGTTCCTCAACACCGCAAAGGAAGAGCAGGACTCCTGCTACGAGAAGATCCTCGCCGCGCTCGAGGCGCGCGGGATGATCCCGCGGCCGGCGGGCGACGGCGTCGACCAGGCGGCCGAGGCGGCCGCGCTGCGCTCGCTCAAGGCGAAGGGCTTCATCTGACGGCCGCGTCGCGGCGGGGGCGGGCGGCGCGGCCGCTCCCCGCTGCGAGCCGGCTCTGCGCGGAAAACCGCGCGGCCGGAGTGGATGGCGCGTCGCGAGCCGCGTCGAAGCGGCGCCCGCGGCGCGCCGCCGTGCAGCGAGGCCAGCGCGGCGAGGTCCGTCCGCGAAGCGAGTGGCGAGGCGCGCCCGGCGGCGCGCGACGGAGGCGGCGATGGCGCTCGGTGCATGGCTCGCGATGGCAGCATGCCGGCCCGGCGCGTACATCGGTCCCGGCAGCGTGTTCGAGAAACCGGCGTGGTACGAGGTCGTGGCGCGCAGCCTCGGCCTGTCGGTGGCGCATTTGGTGCTGCTCGGCGGTCTCTTCGCCGCACTCGGCCTGCCCGCGGTGATCGCCGTCGTCGCGTGCGGGGTCGAGTTTTCCCGGTCGGCGGGGAACGCGCGCGGCGCGCCGTCACGGCCATGCCTCGGTGACCGGCAGCCCCGGCCGGCCGCTCAAGCCCGGGGGCTATATCTGACGTTCAAGGACTGAACCCGCCCGACGGCGGCGCCTCCCGGCCCGGGGGCGCCGGGTTCGGTCGTTTCCAGCGGCCCTGCGCGGCCGCGGTGGTCGGCAGAGGATTCGATGGCACGTTCGCTGAAGCTCCGGTTGGTGCTCGCCACGCTGTTCGCCGTGGTCGGTTTCGGGCCGGCCACTGCCCATGGCTACATCGGACCGGGCGCGGGGATCGCCGCGGCCGGTGCCGTGTTCGTCGTCGCCTTCGCGCTGCTCGCGGCGTTCGCCGCGCTGCTGATCCTGCCGGTGCGGATGACCATCCGCTGGTTCAAGACCTCCGATCGGCGCGCCCGCCAGAAGGCGAAGCGCGTCGTCATCGTCGGCATGGACGGCATGGACCCCGAGCTGACCACGAAGTGGATGGCCGAGGGCAAGCTGCCGAACCTGAAGAAGCTGGCCGACGAGGGGATCTTTCGGCCGCTCTCGACCGCGACGCCGTCGATGTCGCCGGTCGCGTGGTCGAGCTTCATGACCGGCGTCGATCCCGGCAAGCACGGGATCTTCGACTTCATCACGCGCGACACCTGCACCTACATGCCGATGCTGTCGTCGGCCAAGATCGCCGAGAGCGAGACCACCTTCGGCTTCGGCGCGTTCAAGAAGACGTTCCACAAGTCCTTCTACCGCATGCTCCGGCGCAGCCAGCCGTTCTGGAAGATCCTCGGCGAGAACTGGGTGTCGAGCAGCATCCAGCGCGTGCCGATCACCTTCCCGCCGGAGAAGTTCAAGAACGGCGTCCTGCTCTCCGGGATGTGCGTGCCCGACCTCAAGGGATCGCAGGGCAGCTTCTCCTTCTTCACGACGAAGATGCAGGGCCGCCTGCAGGACGAGACCGCGGGGATGGGCGCCGAGAACGCCGGCGGCACCGAGACCGAGGTCAAGCTCGTCGGCGGCGTGATCGACGCCGCGATCGAGGGGCCGTCGATGGGCGGGAAGAAGCTCGCCTGCCCGTTCAAGCTGACGCTCGACGCCGACCGCAAGGGCGCCACGCTGGTCATCGGCAAGGAGAAGGTGGCGCTGCGGCTCGGCGAATACTCGCCGTGGCTCAAGATCGAGTATCCGGGCCTGCACGGCATCGCGCGCTTCTACCTGCAGCAGGCCGACCCCGAGGTCGAGCTCTACGTGACCCCGGTCCACATCGACCCGGCCAACCCGATCCTCCCGATCAGCGAGCCGCAGGTCTACTCGGCTTACCTCGCCAAGATCATCGGCCCGTTCGGCACGCTCGGCCTGGCAGAGGACACCTGGGCGCTGAACGAGCGGCGCATCGACGAAGCGGCGTTCCTGAAGCAGGCCTACCTCTACGCGGAGGAGCGCGAGGCGATGTTCTGGGATGCGGTGGCGAAGACCCGCTCGGGCTTCATCACCACGGTGTTCGACACCACCGATCGCATCCAGCACATGTTCTTCCGCTACCTCGACCCGAAGCACCCGGCCAACGTCGGCAAGGACACGGTCCGGCACAAGGACGCGGTGGAGGACGTCTACCGCTGGTGCGACCAGTTCGTCGGGCGCGCGCGGGCGAAAGTGGCGGACAAGGACACCGTGTTCGTGGTGATGTCGGACCACGGTTTCAAGCAGTTCCAGCGCGGCGTCAATCTCAATGCCTGGCTGCGCGATCGCGGCTGGCTGGTGCTGAAGGACGGCAAGCGGACCGGCGGCGATTGGTTCGAATCGGTCGACTGGAGCCGGACCAAGGCGTTCTCGATGGGCCTCACCGGCATCTTCATCAACCGCAAGGGGCGCGAGGTGAAGGGGATCGTCGAGGACGGCGACGAGCTCCACCGCCTGAAGAACGAGATCGCGGACGCGCTGCGCCAGCTGGTCGACAGCGGCCGCGGCGGCGTGCGCGCCGTGCGCGAGGTGTTCGACACCCAGGCGAACTTCGCCGGCCCCTACAGCTACGAGGCGCCCGACCTGCTGATCGGCTACGAGGCGGGCTACCGCCACTCGTGGGACTGCGCGGTCGGCTGCACCAGCGAGAACGTCTTCAGCGACAACACCAAGAGCTGGAGCGGCGACCATTGCATGGACCCGCGCATCGTGCCGGGCGTCTTCTTCTGCGACCGCAAGATCAACACCGAGACGCCGAACATCCTCGACCTCGCGCCGACGGTGCTCGACCTCTTCGGGATCCAGCCGCCGCCCTACATGCAGGGCGAGCGGCTGTTCGGCGAGCGCAAGCCGAAGGCTCCGGCCGGGCCGACCGCGAAGCCGGCGCCGCGCGTGCGCGAACCGATCACGGCGGCGCACTGAGATGGGCAGGGAGGACGCAGTGACTCTTCGCGACGGACGGACGACGCGGCGGCTGGCGACGCTCGGCGTGGTCGGCGTCGCGCTTTGCGTGGCGCCCGCGTGCGGGGGCCCGGTGGATCCGACCGGCGGGCGCAAGCTGGTGGTCGTCGGCATCGACGGCATGGACCCGAACCTGCTGCGCGAGTACATGGACGCCGGCCTGATGCCGAACTTCAAGGCGCTGGCCGATCAGGGCACTTTCGTGCCGCTCGGGACCAGCAACCCGCCGCAGTCGCCGGTGGCGTGGTCGAACTTCATCACCGGCATGGACCCGGGCGGCCACGGCGTCTTCGATTTCCTCCACCGCGACCCGGCGACCTACATGCCGATCAGTTCCGCCGGCGCGATGGAGGAGCGCGTGCCGTTCTGGGACCTGCTCGGCGATGCCGGCGTGAAGTGCGAGGTGTGGCGGATCCCGGCCGCCTACCCGATCCAGCCGAGCGACGAACTGGTCCTGTCCGACATGGGCACGCCCGATCTGCAGGGCGGCATCGACGGCATGTACGCCTACTACACGAGCGACGTGCCGGAGACCTTCGACAAGATCAAGGTCGGCGTGTGGGAGAAGGTGAGGGTCCTGAAGGGCAAGGTCGAGACCCGCCTGTTCGGACCGCCGGACGAATACCTCGAACCGGAGAAGAACGAGCGGATCCCGCCGTTCTCGAAGCGGCCGTTCACGATCTACATCGACCCGACCGAGCCGGTCATCGAGATCGCGATCGAGGATGGCGGCCACTGCCTGCTCGAGGAAGGGCAATGGAGCGACTGGCTCGAGTGCTCCTTCGACATCGGCACCTTCCTGCCGGGCTACAGCGAGTCGATGGGCGGGATGGTGAAGTTCTATCTGCAGCAGGTGCGACCGGAGCTGCGCCTCTACTGCTCGCCGGTCAACATCGACCCGCGCTCGCCGGCCATGCAGATCTCGAGCCCCGACGACAGCGCCGTGACCGACCTGGCCGACGCGATCGGCCCGTTCTACACGCAAGGTCTCGCCGAGGAGACCAAGGCGCTGCAGGAGGGTGCGATCACCGACGCCGAGTTCCTGTCGAACTGCGACGACATCCACGCCGAACGGATGCGCATGCTCGACTACGTGGTCGAGCGCTTCGACCGCGGGCTCCTCTTCTTCTACTTCTCCACCATCGACCTGCGCAGCCACATGATGTGGCGCCACACGCTCGCCGGGCACCCGGCGCGCGACGAGAAGATCGCAGCGGAGTACGCCAAGTCGATCGAGCAGTCCTACGTCACGATGGACGGAGCGCTCGGTCACCTGCGCGGGAAGATCGGGCGCGAGACCGAGCTGATCGTGATCTCCGACCACGGCTTTTCGCCGTTCCTGCGCAAGGTCAACCTGAACAACTGGCTGCTGCAGGAGGGCTACCTCGGACTGACCGCGGAAGCAGCGAAGGACCCGTCGAAGGTCTACTCGCTGCTGGTGAGCGAAGGACCGGACGGCGGCAAGGTCTCCGGCGGCATCGACCGCGGCGCGACGCGCGCCTACGCCGTGGGGTTCAACGGCGTCTACCTCAACCTGGCGGGACGCGAGGCGGAAGGCATCGTTCCCGCCGCTCAGCGCACGGCACTGCTCGAGGAGATCCGCGGCAAGCTGCTCGCGCTGACCGACCCCGCCACCGGGAAGAAGGTGGTGAAGCGCGTCGACCTCGCCGAGGAGACGTACCACGGCGCCCAGGTGGCGAACGCTCCCGACCTGGTGATCGGCTACGACGGCGGCTTCGGCGCGTCCGACACCGCCGCGCTGGGGCAGGTGCAACCGAAGGACAAGGTGGTCGAAGACAACCGCGACAAGTGGAGCGGCAACCACCTGATGGCGCCCGAGGTGGTGCCGGGAGTGTTCCTCTCCAGCCGCAAGCTGGCGGCACCGGAACCTGACCTCTGCGACGTGACGGCCACGCTGCTGCGTTTCTTCGACCAGCCGGTGCCGGCCTCCATGCAGGGAAAGAGCCTCTACTGACCCGCGGCGAAGGACCCGATCGACAACCGACCGCGGCGCCGAGAGGCGCCGCCACTTCCGACGGAGCGACCCATGTTCGGCGGCGGAAACAAGATCAAGCTCGAGAAGGACGTGTTCGAGAAGCTGAAGAAGTTCGCCGAGGCGGCGGGCTACAGCTCGCTCGACGAGTTCGTGAACCACATCCTCGAGCGCGAACTGCAGGCGATGGACACCGGCGGCAGCGAGGACCCCGAGGCGATGCGCGAGAAGCTGCGCGGCCTCGGCTACATCTCCTGAGCCGCAGCACGGCGCAGCGAGCGAAGCGGCGACGCGATGGCCCGACCCGGTCGGCCGGCGGGGGCCATTCGTCGCCGGTCATGGTCCGGTGCCCCGCGGGGGCAGGTGCAGAGAGCGAGGCGTGATGGACGCGGTCAATTCGGCGATGGCGGGGTTCTTCGATCTGCTCTGGGCGCCGTTCTCGGCGCTGCCGGAGTGGGTCGGCCTCCTCGTCCTCGGTGCGCTCTTCGGCGTGCTCGCCCTGCTGGCGATGAAGTGGACCACCAATGCCAAGCGGGTCGCGGTCTTCAAGGACCGCTGCATGGGCAACATCATCGCCATCCTGCTGTTCCGCGACAGCCTGGCGGTGGTCTTCAGCTCGCTCGGCAAGACGCTCGGGTGGCTCTGCGGATACGTCGGCGAGCAGTTCAAGCCGATGTTCCTGATGCTGATCCCGTTCGTCCTGCTGTTCGCGCAGATGCAGATGCGGCTTGGAATCCGGCCGCTCGACGTCGGCGCGGTGGTGGAGGTGCGCGCGGAACTCGACGTCGCCAAGGCGGACGGCGCCGACGTCGCGGTCGAGCTGCCGCCGGGTCTCGAGTTGCGCTCGCGGATCGTCCACCAGCCGGCGCGGGGGCACGTGGCGTTCAACGTCGCCGCGAAGGAGCCCGGGCTCCACGTGGTGAAGTTCACGAGCGGCGGCGAGACCGTGACCAAGTCGGTCCACGTCGGCCCGGCCGACGGCACGCCGATGGTCGCGCCGGTGCGCTCGAACGACTTCTTCGACCAGCTGCTCTACCCCGGCGAGGACTCGTTCGGCGGCGCGTCGCGCTTCGAGCGCATCGCGGTCAGCTCCTATCCGGTGCGGCCGCTGCCGTGCTTCGGGTTCGACCTGAGCTTCGGCAGCGAGGCGGGGTTGATCCTGGTCTTCGTGCTGCTGACGATCGCCGCCGCGTTCGGCCTGAAGGGCGTCTTCGGCGTCACCCTGTGACCGCCGGCGGATCGTGATGACGGCACCGCTGCTCGGCTGCGACCCGCGCCTCGACCTCGCGGTCGCGCTGGCGCTGCGCGCCCATGGCGGACAATGGCGGAAGGGCCAGGAGGGCGTGCCCTACGTCGTCCACCCGCTCCACGTCGGCGTGCTGCTGGCACGCCACGGCCAGGAGGTCGACGTCGTCGCCGCCGGCGTGCTGCACGACGTGGTCGAGGACAGCGAAGTCACCCTGCCGGAGATCGTCGCCCGGCTCGGACCGCGCGTCGGCGCCCTGGTGGCCGAGGTGAGCGAGGAGAAGGCGCACTCCTGGGAACGGCGCAAGCAGCACACCATCGACGCGATCCGCGGCATGAGCGACGGCGCGCGCGCCATCACCGCCGCCGACAAGTTGCACAACCTCGCCGACCTCGGCCAACTGCTCGCGGCGCGCGGCGCCGAGCCGGTCTGGAAGCTGTTCAAGCGCGGGCGCGGTCCGACGCTCGACTACTACCGGCGCGTCCACGCCGAACTCGCACGCTGGTTCCCGCATCCGCTGACTGACGCGCTCGGACAGGCGCTCGCGGCCGTCGACGCACGCGGCTGAGCGGCCGCTCCGCCGCACGCGCGGCCCGCTCCGGTCCCGGGCGGGCCGGGGTCGCCCCGAAACGACATGGCCTCGCGCTGCGAAGCGCGAGGCCATCCACCGCGATCGAGGAATGCGGCCGCAGGCTCCCCGGTGACGGGGGCCGCCGTCGCTCAGCCGCCGGCGAGTCCCGCGTCCCAGTTCGGGCCGTGGGTGACCTGATCCTTCTTGTTGCGCTTCGTCTCTTCGGTGAACGGGCCGGCGGCGTTCAGCGCCGTGAACTCCGCTTCGGCGCGGTCGGCCGACGTGATCGCCTGCGGCGGGCAGACCGGCTCGCACGCGCTGCAGTCGATGCAGGTGTTCGGATCGATGATCAGCAGATCCTCGGTCTCGAAGAAGCACTCAACGGGGCAGACCTCGACGCAGTCCCCGTACTTGCACTTCACGCACGGCTTGCCGACGACGTAGGCCACGGACGGTTCTCCTAGCGGTCTGGGTGGGCGCGCCCGCTGCGGGCGCGGCCGCGGTGAAAGGTCGGCGGATGATACTGGCGGTCCACAGCGACTCCAGTGTTCAGGCGGCTGCGATCGGGCGCGAATCCGGACCAGATCCCTTCAGTTTTCCGGCAGCGGACTGAGATCCGATCTCAACTTCGATCGCGCGCCGCGCCACTCACCAGACGTCGCTGTCGCCGATGGTGTAGTAGCACTGCGCCAGCGCCTGTTCTTCGGTGAGGCCCGGCACGAACCGGTTCATGCACATCACGTAGAGGCCCGGTTCGGTGCGGAAGCCGGCGGCGCGCGCGTGGGCGAAGGTGGGATGCCGCTCCGGCAGCCAGCCCTCGATGCGGGCGTGGCCGGTGGCGCGCGCGTGGCGGGTGG
>Ga0194121_10002870_pt1 | contig 26825 bp, 27 predicted proteins | sample TA2MahCa50mmetaG_FD_148609 | JGI IMG/M metagenome (GOLD analysis project Ga0194121, IMG submission 148609) | Freshwater microbial communities from Lake Tanganyika, Tanzania - TA2015020 Mahale Deep Cast 50m | ecosystem: Environmental > Aquatic > Freshwater > Lake | place: Tanzania: Lake...
TCACCTGGCGGACCATGCCGCACTGCACGAGGGCATCGAGGCAGTTGTAAACCGTCGCCATCGAGATTTCCGGCATCTTCGCCTTGGCGCGCATGAAGACCATGTCGGCAGTGGGGTGGTCCATTTTTTCCAGCAACACGCCGTGCACCCGTTGGCGTTGCGGCGTAAGCCGAAGGCCGCTGTGGGCGAGTCGTTCATTGAGTTCAGCGCCGGCAGGGACAGGTTTGTGGTTCGTCGCCATGCGAGGACCCTGACGGTGGAGGGGGCGGGCTGTCAAGATTTAGAATTATTCTAAATCCATTAAACCCGGCGAAAGCTTGCCCGCGGCTGGTGAGCCGCCATCATGGCGGCGTGAAGCTCTACTTCCTCCGGCACGCTGATGCCCTGCCGGGCAGCGACGATGCCCGCCGGCCGCTCTCGCCGCACGGTTGCGAGCAGGCGGAGGAACTGGGCAAGTTTCTGGCGAAGGCGGGGATCTTGTTCGATGCGGCCTACACGAGCCCGCTCGTTCGGGCGCGCGAGACGGCCCGGTTGCTGCTCGACGCGATGGACTCCGCCTCGCGAGTCCGCGCGGAGTCCGTGGATGCGCTTCGGAACGAGACGTCCCCAAACGAATTCGAAGTCTGGCTGGCGACGTTGCCCGACGCGAAGCGTGTGCTGCTCGTCGGACACGAACCCACGTTGTCGGAGCGCGTCCGTGCGATGCTGGGGGTGTCGCGGCCGTCGGCGTTTGAGTTCTCGAAGGGCGCGGTCGCGTGCGTGGACTTGATCGACCGCCGCACCGGTTGTCTCAAGCTCCTGATCACGCCGAAAGCGCTGGGACTTTGAACGACGATTCATGGACGACACGCTGCGAACGACGGTGAGAGAGATGGGCGTGGAGAAGTTCCACCGCCACATCTTCCTTTGCGCGGACCAGACGAACCCGAAGTGCTGTGAGAAGGAAGCGGGAATCGCGTCGTGGGATTTTCTCAAACGCCGGCTCAAGGAGCTCGGGCTGGTCGGCTCGCAGGCGCTTGTGTATCGCACGAAGGCCAACTGCCTCCAGGTGTGCGCGCGCGGGCCGGTGGCCGTGGTGTATCCCGAGGGCACGTGGTATCACTCGTGCACGCCGGAAGCGCTCGAGCGGATCATCCAGGAGCATCTCATCGGCGGGCGGCCGGTTGAGGAGTTCATCTTCGCGAAGAATCCGCTGCGCGCGGGCGGACATTGACGCGCGACCCGGGCCGGCTCATTTCCGCCGGCCGAGTCCGAGCGCTTCGCGGCAGTAGCGGATGCTGCGTTCGAGTTCAGATTTCTGCTGCCGCTGCTCGGTCCGGACTCTCGTCGCGCCCCCGTCCGGGCGAAACGGTTTGCGAGGCTTTCCGCCACGAAGCAGTCCCATGAAACGGGCGAACTCGCGCGGGCGGGCGTCCTCGTAGGCTCCCCAAAAGTCGTCGCGCAAGAATGGAATCGGGATCGGCCGCCCGGAGATTGTTTCGAGGATGACCGGCACTTCGGGACAGAGCGTGGCGAAGCGGGCGAAGAACGGATTCCAATCCACCGCGCCGTCGCCCATCGCGGTCCATTGAAGCATGGCGCCTTCAGTCGTTTCCCAAAGTGCGGAGTCGCGAATGCCTGTCGTCAGCGCGTGCGGCGCGAGGTTTTCGAGGACCGTGGCCGGGTGTTCGAGCGCCCACGTTGCGTTGCCGGTGTCGAGCGTGGCGCCGACGAAGTCCGTGCCGGCCCCCTCGATGAGCGCGACGAGTTCGTGCGATTGCATGTCGCCGGCGTGGTTTTCAACGGCGACCTTGATGCCGCGATCGATCGCGAACGTGCGGACGCCACGAAGGACTTTGACGGTCTCGGCGATGCGCGCACGGATGCCGCCGCGGCGGCGGCGATCGTCCACCTTGCCGAGCACGCAGCGCGCGACAGGCGAGCCGACGAGACTTGCGACGCGGATTGTTTCGCGCAGTTGCGAGCAAGCGGTGCCGCGGCGCGGGTCGAACAGCACCGACGACGGGCAGATGCTGAGCATGCCGGCGTGCAATTCGAGGCCGAGGTCGCGCGCGCGGCGGCCGAGGTCGCGGAGCGATGCGTCGTCGCGGCGATCAAAGACTTCGAGGTCGGAGAGCAGCAGTGCATCGAGCCCAAGCCCGGCCGCGTGATCGACGAGTTGGGGAGCCTTCCAGCCGAAGGCGCGCAGGGCATAATTGTCGAAGCCGAGCTTGAGGTTCATGTGGATGGGAGGAATGGAAGGGGATTTGGCGAGGTGGTGGAAGGAGATTTGCAAGTGGGTTGTGTTGCTGGCGAGCGCGCGTGCCGCTAGGGTCTTGCTCGTGAAACAGGGGAACGACACGCCGCACCGGTGGTTGCGCACGGGCGACGAGGCTGTTGCGGCGATGCTCGGCGCCATCCGCGCGGCGCGCGAGTCGGTGCGCTTGGAGACTTACATCTTCGCGGCGTCGCCGGTCGGGGAGCGTTTTCTTGCGGCGCTGGTGGAGGCGCGCAAGCGCGGCGCGCGCGTGCAGGTGCTGGTGGACGCGCTGGGTTCGTCGGACTTGGAGAGGCGTTTCTGGGAACCGCTCACGGATGCGGGGGGGGAGTTCCGGTGGTTCAACCCGGTGCAGATGTTCCGGGTGACGATTCGCAATCATCGCAAGTCGCTCGTGTGCGACGAGCGCGTGGCGATCATCGGCGGCTTCAACATCGCGCCTGAATACGAGGGCGACGGCGTGGAGCGCGGCTGGTGTGATCACGGGATGGAGCTGCGCGGGCCGCTCGCGCGCGAGCTGGCGGCGGCGTTCGACGAGTCGTTCGTGCGCGCGGAGTTTCGGCAGCAGCTTTTCGCGCGACTGCGCAAGACCGAGGTGAAGCGGTGCGTGTCCACGCCGGACGGCGATCTGCTCCTCACGGGGCCGGGGCGCGGGCGCAATCCGATCCGGAGGCTGATGGGGCAGGACATCCGGCGCGCGCGCGACGTGCGGATCGCGTCGGCCTACTTCTCGCCGACATGGGTGCTTCGGCACGAGCTGGCAGGGGTGGTGAAGCGCGGCGGGCGCGTGCAGTTGCTGATGGCGGGAAAGTCGGACGTGCCGATCTCGCAGCTCGCCTGTCGCGGGCTGTATCAGGGCCTGCTCGGCGCGGGCGTGGAAATCTACGAGTATCAGCCGCAAATCCTGCACGCGAAGTTGTTCATCGTGGACGACTCGGCTTACGTGGGCTCGGCGAACCTCGACGCGCGCAGTTTGAACATCAACTACGAGTTCCTCGTGCGCGTGCGCGACCCCGGCGTAGCGGACGGCGCGCGCGCGATCTTTGCGGAAGACCTCAAGCATGCTCAGCGCATCGACCCGGCGACGTGGCGGCGATCGCGTTCGGTCTGGGAAAAGTTGAAGGAGCGGTTCGCCCACTTCGTCGTCGCGCGCCTCGATCCGCGCATCGCGCGGATGCAGATGCGCGACTTGCGGTGATCCGAGGGCCGCGCGTTGACGGTGGGCGCGGCGGGAAGTAGCTTCGCCGCGCATGATGGCTGGAAAAACAACGCCGGCGGGGAATGCGCCATCGTTTCGCGTCGGCGACGAGCGCCTGATCAAGCTCACGGCCGGCGCCGCGAAGAAGGTGAGTTCACTCCTCACAAAGCAGGGCCGCGCCGACGGCGTGTTGCGGGTGGCGGTGGTCGGCGGCGGTTGTTCGGGGCTGCAATACAAAATGGATTTGCAGGACCGTCCGCAGAACCGCGACATCCTCGTGGAGACCGCGGGCGTGCGCGTGGTGGTGGACCCGAAAAGCGCGTTGTATGTGACCGGCAGCGAACTGGATTACGTGGAGGCGCTGCAGGACGGCGGATTCAAGGTGAAGAACCCGAACGCGGCGACGTCGTGCTCGTGTGGCGAGAGCTTCAGCGCGTGACCGCGCTTGCGCCGGCGTCGACTCCGATTGGGAAGCGAGCATGACTGATTACTTCGCCCTCCTCGGTGAGCCGCGCCGCCCGTGGCTGGAAGTGAACGCGTTGAAGTTGAAGTTCCAGTCGATGGGCGCGGCGAATCATCCCGACCGGTTTCACGAAGCCGGGGAAATGGAGCGCCGCGCGGCCGAGGCGCGGTTCGCCGGGTTGAATTCCGCGATGCGCTGCCTGTCCGACACGAAGGAGCGGCTTCAACACTTGCTGGCGTTGGAGGGCAGGGTGACCGGGAGTTGCATTCAGTCGGTTCCGCCTGAATTGGGCGGGGTGTTTGTCGAGGTGGGCGAAGCGCTTCGACATTCCGAGGTCGTGCTGCGCGAGAAGTCCGCGGCGAGTTCACCGTTGCTCAAGGTGCAGTCCATGCAGCGCGCCCTCGATTGCACCGAACACCTCCGGGCACTCCAAACGAAAGTCGCGAGTCTGCGCGATGCAGCCGAGGCCGGACTCGCCGCGCTCAATCCAGCGTGGGACGAGGCACCGCGTGGATTGCCGGACGAACGCAACAAGTCGCAGGCGCTTGACGCGGTGGAGCGAATTCATCGCGTGTTGAGTTTCGCGGGCCGATGGTCTGCCCAGCTTCAAGGGCGGATGGTGGAATTGACCTTGTGAACGCAGGAACCAGCGGCGGAATGTCAGCCGGGTTTTTCCGAAGCATCGCAGCGACGGCGGGAATCCTCCTGGCGGGAGCTTCGTGCTCGGCGCCGGGCGGTCCGGCGTCGGAATCCTGGACTGGCGCGCTCGCATCGATGCCGCTCGCGGCGGCGGTGGACGAACTCAACCGAACGAACGTGGCCGAGGTTCTGCTCGGGTCCCTCCGGTCGAATTCAACCGTGAAGGCGCTGGTGCTGATGCCCGGCGCGACGGACGAGTTCTACTTCTTCCGTGAGGCGCGTGCGGTGCTGACGAATGCTTCGCCGACGCTGCTGGACGCGGTGATCGCGTTGACAAACCAGACGCGCATCCGGGCGCAGTTTCGCCCGCCGGCGCTGCTGCTTCATACGGCCGAAGACCCGACTGAACCGCTCATCACTATCAGGGACGCTGCGATGGCGCGGCAGTTTCGGGGGCGACGATTTCGGGCGCGGTTCTTGTTCAATGACCACGACTGGAACCATGTGCAGCCGATCCTCCAACGTGAACTCGGTGCCCTCCCGGGCGGTCTGATCGAATTCCTGCCGCCTCCCAACACCATGGACTCGTGGCACTTCTTTCGCCACGCCGTGGCGGGCTGGAACCTGACGGGTTGGGAGACGCTCGAAGTTCTCTCACTGGCAAACAAGACCGTGATGACAATTGAGAAGCGCAGAGTTCTCTTCGAGGGTGATGTCCGGGAAGCGAGCCAGCCGGAACCTCGCCCCGGGCGGGACTGACCAGTCGCAATGATCGAGTTCCCACTGGCAAGGGCCTTGCTGAGAAAGGCGCATGTCTCAGAAGCAACAGTCCAGTCGCTCCGCGGCGCGGCATGTTACTTCACCTCCCGCACTCGCCTTCATGGCGAGGGCAGAAAGTCCTACCCACAACCACCCAAGGCGGACTACGCCATTCCTGGCCTAACCTCCGCTCGACGAGACACCCCCGGTGGCCGTGACCCGGCCACCGGTTTCTCGTCTTGTTACAACCCCTCATTGTCCCTCGGCTTGCTTGACGTATTGCTCGACCTTCGCGTCGAGCACCTTGTCGCCGGGCGAGCCGACCCATTTCTCACGGATGACTCCCTTGTGGTCGATGAGGTAGAGCGTCGGCCAGCCTTCGACGGCCCACGCGTCCGAGATGTCACGGCGCCCGCGCGCGGAATCGACGAAGGACGGCCAGTTCAGGTTGTTCTTTTTCACCGCATCCTGCCCTTTGGTGCCGCTGTCGCTGTTGACGCCTACAATCGTGAACGGACGGTTCTTCATGCGTTCCATGAGCGACCGCTCATGCGCATACATCGCGCGGCAGGGCGGTCACCAGTCACCCCAGAAATCCAGCAGCACGACCTTGCCTTTGAAACTCGAGAGCGTGAGATCCTTGCCGTTGAGGTCTTTGGCCGAGATCTCGGGCGCGGGCTTGCCGATGGCCGGCTTGTCCTGGGCGAAGGCACCACGCGTCCAGCCGAGCGTGAGCGCGGCGACGAGCGGCAGCGTGGCGGTGAAGCGGCGCAGGGAGACTAGTGAAGCATTCATGTGTTGGAGGTGTTGGGTTCGCGGGCGGTTCTTCCTAGGACAGGATGGTGTGACTGTTCGTTCAACACACGGGACATCGGTTAGTTGCGGGGTCCGGCGGCGAAGTAACCCGACACGTCACGCGCGGCCTGAGGCGCGACCCGCTCGGCGGGCGATTTGCCCTCTGTCAGTTCAAACGCGAGCCCGAGCGGGGTCCGTCCGGGTCGGGCCGGTCCGGTGTAGGTTCCTCGCCCCCAATGGTCGCCCACGGCCACGAGGTCAAATCGCGTGAAGGCCTTGCGTTCGCGGTCAAACTCCAGCCAGCCGGACACGCGTGCATCGAAGCCGCGCTGAGCCTTTGCGAAGTCGGCGTCGGTCGTGAGCAGCACGGCGCCCTCGACGCGGAATGTGATTCGCGTCGGTCCAACCTCCTCCATGATGAGCGAGAGTTGATTCAATCGCACTTCCTCCGCGCTCCAGAAGTTCGGCTCGCCGCGCGTGTGATCCACGAGGTGGAACCGCGCAATGCGCGCCGCGAGGCCCACGGGCACCGGCACCTTGCCCCCGGCACGGGGCGAGGCGGGCACGAGTGATTTCCATTCCGCCTCGGTGATCCAAAGATGATCGCGCGACGCCTCGTCGCCGCGGCCGGTTTCACACGCGGCGTCCTTGAATCCACCGTCCGCGCCGCGGTCCAGGAGCCGCGCGGAGACGCGCACGATCAGCCCGTTCTCGGGCGGCATCCGCGTGAAGCGCGCGTCCACCGGGCCGTGGTCGCCGATCTGCACGGTGCCGGGCTTGCGCTCGGATTCGGGGAGGGACTTCCATGTGCGATGCGCATCCGTGATGACCTCGCGCATCACGTCGGGATTCTGGCCGGCGTTTCGATACGCGAGCAGTTTGCCCGCGGCGGTCAGCGCGTAGATGCCCTGCCTTGTCGAGCCGCCCGCACCCTTGCGCGGGCCCTGCTCGGCGACGCCGAGGAAGAACCGGCCCTCGGCATCCTGTCGACGGCGCTGATACCAGTCGTCCGCGGCGACCGCGATGAAGTCCTCGCGCGCCATGCGAAGGATCTCCGTGTCCGAAAAGGCGAGCGCACGGCCCGCCACGCCGTTGTTTCAAGTGCACCCGAGCGGATGGCCGTCCATTTCCCACAGCAGGATGGGCTTGCCCTCGCGCGCGGCTTTCTGCCGGGCTTCCCAGAGACTGGTGAGCCACGGGATTTGCTCCCACTTCTGCTCCGCGACGCGGGGCTTGATGAGCGCGTGGAGTTCCGCGAATTGCGCGCGGGCCGAGGCGTCGGCTGCGTTCGCATCCGTGGAGGAGGCGTGCAAGGCGAGCGCAAGGAAAACTGCCGGGCTTGCGCAGAGCAGTCGGGAACTCATGCGGCATGTGTAGGCGCAAGCTGCGCCGGTGGCAATACGAAACCGGCGCGGGCGCATCCAGTCGCGCATCCGGCCGTCGCGGAGGTGCGCCCGTGTTGCACGTTGCATCCCGCGTGCGTTCGTGCAACAGTCGGCGCGTCATCCCGATGAACCCGACGGTCGCCACCGCACCGCAGCCTCCTTTGACCGAGAGCCAGAAGGCCGCGCTGCTCACGCTGCTTGCGGATGACGACCCGAACATCCACCAGATCATCCGCGCCAAGATTCTCTCGCACGGCCCCGCGATGCGCGACTGGATGCGCCCGCACCGGTTGAGCAGCGACGCGGTGCTGCGGCGGCGCGCGGCGGAGATCGTGGAACACTTCGATCGCGAATCGGCGGACAACGAGTTCGTCGCCTTTTGCCTCACGCGCGGCGAGGATCTCGACGCGGAACTCGGGGCGTGGCTGCTCGCGCAGACGCAATACCCGGCCATCAACACCACCGCGTATCAGGCGCTGCTCGACAGCTACGCGGGCGACTTGAAGGTGCGCATCGACTTCGGAGCGCCCGCGGACCAGATGCTCACGACGATCAACCAGTATCTCTTTGCGCACCTCGGCTTCAGCGGGAACGAGCAGAACTACTTCGACCCGGAGAACAGCTACCTCAACTGCGTGCTGGACCGGCGGCGGGGCAACCCGATCAGCCTCTGCCTCGTTTACATCGCCATCGCGCGCCGCCTGCGCCTGCCCGTCGCGGGCGTCGGGTTGCCGGGACATTTCCTCTGCCGCTTCCAAAGCACGCGCGGCGATCTCTACATCGACCCGTTTCATCGCGGACGGTTGCTCACGCGCGCGGACTGCATCAAGCTCCTCATCAACACAGGGCACGAGTTCTACGAGGGCTATCTGTCGGCCGTGAGCCCGCGGAAAATCCTCCTGCGGATGTGTTCGAACCTCCACCACATCTACACGCGTCTCGAGCACTCGGAGGAATCCAACCGCCTTCACCGTTACATCACGGCGCTGGCGAAGTGACGGGGCGGCCCGGTTCAGCCGCGCTTGGCGCCTGCCGGCCGTTGTGGAAATTCTGTCACCAGCGAGTCTTTCACCCAACCCGATCGACGCGAAGCATCGAGCACCTGCAGCCAGTCTTCCTTGCGGCCGATCACCCGCACCTCCGTGCCGTCGCGCAGCGTGAATGACGTCTTCGATTCCTCGACCGGACCGTAGCGCACATTGACCTCGGGCCGCGTGACCACCGCCGTGGGCGAGCCAAGCCGGATGTGCAGCGAGGCCGCGAGGCACGCTCCAACCGCGACCAGCGCGACCGCCGCCCCGCACGCGAACGGCCGGAGCGACCCCTGCGCCCGCGGACGCCATTGGGCGGCGGCGAGCGGCAGCAGGAAAAGCCACAGGCAGACCGCGGCGAGCGCGGTCCATTCATCGACCGAGAGAGTCGTGAGCGCCCGGTGCCACAGGGCGGGCGCGTCGGCGACTCCGCCGGCGGCGCGGTTGCGGGCGAATTGCAGGTTCGCGCGCACGTCCGGGTCGCGCGGCGCAAGCAGTTCCGCCTCGCGATAGGCGACGATGGCCGGTCCCAGCCTGCCCGAGCGGAACCGCGCGTTGCCCAGGTTGAAGTGCAGCGCGGCGGAATGCTGCCCGGACGCGAGGAGCCGCTCGTATCCGGCCGCCGCCTCGGCAAACCGGCCCTGCTCGAACAGCTTGTTCGCCGCCTCAAAGTCCGCCGTGGGTCCGGGCACTGCGGCGGCGGACCACTGAACCCAAAGCACCGCAGCCGCAATCAACGGCGCAATACCCGGCGCCTCCCTTCCGCGCTTCATCGCCTGTCCTCCACCTTGCGGAGTAGATCGAAGACGGATTCCACCTTCGGCACGAGCACCGCGAGGCTCGCGCCGTCCTGCCCCCCCGAGAACCGCGCGCGGTCGCACGACTCGAACAACTCACGCACCACGGCGAGCGTGGCGTCATCCACACCCGCGGGCCGCAGGCGTTCCTCGATCACCGATTGCGTGATGGCCGACGCGGGCAGGTCGAGGCGCTCGCCGAGTTGCTCCTGCAGGAGCCGGAAGACGGTCGCGTGAAACTCCGCGGGCTTGTTCGCGCCGGCGTGCGCTCGAAGTTCATCGAGGCCTGCCGCGAGCACGCGCGCGACTTCGCGCTGCCGGCGCAAACGCGGGTTGTTCGCCAGCCTCTCCTCGCGACGACGCCACACGAGCAAGCCGAGCCACGCGGAGAGCGGCAGGGATTGCAACGCGAGAAACCACGGCTTCGTCAAGAGCAGCGACTGTGCGGACGCGGCCGCGCCGAGGTGCGGCTTGATGTGGACGATGTCCACCGCGGCTGCGGGGCCGGGGTCGCCGGACTTCCCCGGAAGCACCACGGTGGGCTGCTGCGCGCCGCCCGCGCCGGCCTTGACGGTGACGGGAATGGCGGCGCGGTTGATGGTCCGGTAGGCCTTCTGTTCGGGATCGAAGAAACTCAGCGCCACGGGCGGCAGTTCGCGGATGCCGGTGTTCTGCGGCATCACGACCTGCTCGAGGTTCTTCACTCCCATCACGGAAAGCGGGTCGGACATGTCCACCTTTACCGCCGGCGGGTAAGTCTTGAAGTCGCGCCACTCGCCGAGTGACGGCACGGGCACCTGATCGAGCGCGCCCCGGCCGGTGATCCGGATTCTCACGGTGATGGGATCGCCGACCTGCACGTTTGTCGGGCCGGCGGCGTAAGTGAAGTCGAACTGGCCCACTGCGCCGCTGAAGTCCGCGGGTCGTCCCGCCTCGGGCAGCGGCAGCACGTTGATTTCCACGGCCTCGCTCTGCGGCGAATATTGCTGGAGCCGGAAGCCGAAGAAGTCCTGCGCCCGCAACTGCACCATGAGCTGGCACTCGGCGGGGCCGAGCGGGAGCTTGCCGGTCTTGACGGGCGTGACGAGCGTGCGGAATCGCACGAGGTTGTAGAGCGCGCCGTTCATCGGCACGGCGGATTGCTCGCCGACCATCTTGCCGACGGTGAAGCCCTCGCAGCGGAGGTTCGGGAGCTGGATGTCGCGGCCCGCCGCGTAATAAAGCTGCACCTCGATGGGGAAGATTTCGCCGAGGTAACATTCCTTGCGCGACGGCACGAGCCTCACGAACGCAAGCTTGTCCATCTCCGACGAGACGGCTGTGCGCTCGCCGCGCGGGAGAACCTTGATCGGCATCGCTGGCGTGTTCTGTTTGCCCGACTCCAGCTCGATCGGGAACGACGGGATGACATGATCACCCGGCTGCCGGCCTTGCACGTGGAAGCTGAGCGTGATGGAGGACGAGGTGACTCCGTTCACCATCGAAATCTGCCGGGACTGTCCCGCAAAGGTGATCGCGAGCCCCGGCACCTCCGGCAGTTTGGGCACGGACCGCGGCGCGTTGCCGGGGAACGTCAGCGTGAGCGTCGCCGTCTCGCCGAGCGCGATCGTGTTGCGGTCAAGCCCCGCCGTGATCGCGAAGGCCCGCCCGACAAGGAACGCGATGAGCGCAAGCGCCACCCACTCGCGCGACCATCGCGCCGGCTCCCGCTTCCGAAGTTGGTCATCGGCCTTTGGCAATTGGAACTCTCCTTCCTTACCAATCCTTGAAGAACCGCGGACGCGCCTTCCCCTTCGCGCCGGGCGGGAGGAAGATCAACGCGCGCTCCTCGCCCTTCTGGGAATCGAGAAGCTGCTGCGCCTGCTGCGGAGTCATCTGGCCTTCGCGCGGCTTGGCCTGCGCGGGACTCGCCCCGCCGTCGGTGTCGCCGGGTTGCTCCTGCTTCTTGGAATCGCCTTCCTTCCCGTCCTTCGGCTGCTGCTGCGGCGGGTCCTGCTTGGGTTCGCCGGGTTGCTTCTGTTCCTGGTCCTGTTTGCCGGGCTGCTTCTGGTCGTCGCCTTTCTTCGGCTGATCCTGCTTGCCGTCCTTGGGCGGCTCCTGCTGCGGACCGGGTTTGTCGGGCTGTTTCTGTGAGTCGTCCTTTTTCTGTTCCTTGTCCTCGGGCTTGGATTTGGAGTCCTTTTGCTGTTCCTGTTGTTGCTTGAATTGCTCGAGCTTTTTCTTCACGAAGTCGCGGTTGAACTCGGCGTCCTTGTCCTTCGGGTTCATCGTGACCGCCTGCTCGAAGAGTTTCACGGAGGTTTCCCACGCCTCGATCTTCTTGTTCTGATCGAGCGGTTCGCCCGCGCGGTAAAACGTGTTGCCGAGGTTGTAGTAGCCGTTTTGCTGGAGCTGCGGGTCGGTGGAGCCGATGGAGGCGAGGAACTGGTTCGCCGCCTCGCCGAACTTTTGGGCCTGATACGCTGCCGCACCCGCATTGAAGGGCAGGCGCGCGTCCGCGGGTTTCTTCTCGCGCAGCCGCTGGTATTCCTTGAGCGCCGACTCGTAGCGGCCGGCCTCGTAGTCGCGCAAGGCGCTGGCCGTCGAGGCGGACGCGCCGTGCGGCCAGAAGCCCGCGAGCGCGAGCAGAACCACCGCGACCGTCGAACCGGCCCCCGTCGCGACGGCATCGGGTCGCACCGCATCGTCGCGCGTTGCGTTGCGCCGGGTGGTGGGTCGGTCGGGCAGGAACATTTCGATCAGCAGCAAAACAATCCCGAGCGCGAGCGGCCAGTAAAAACGCTCGTGATGCCGGCGCAGGAGCTTCGCCTCGAGGTCGGACTTGGGCAAGGGCGCGAGTCCCTTCTCGTAAAGCGTCTCGATGGTGTTCACGCCGCGGAGGTTCAGGTAGAAGCCCTGCGCCTCGCCGGCGACCTGCTGAAGCAGCGTCTCGTTGAGGCGGCTCTTGACGACGTTGCCGCTGTCGTCGCGCAGGAAGCCCGCCCTGCCCTTGTCGTCCGGCACGCGCAGCAGCTCGCCGTCTGGCGAGCCGATGCCGATGGTGAAGATGCGCAGCCCCTTCTCGTTCGCCTTTTTCGCGGCCTCGATCGCGCCGCCGTCGTGATCCTCTCCGTCGGTGAAGAGCACGAGGATCTTGTGGTTGTCGCTGTCGTCCTTGTAGGCCGTGAGCGCGGTCTGGATCGCCTCGGTGAGCGCGGTGCCGCCCTGCGGGATGATGGTCACACTGAGCGCGTCCACGCACTGCCGGAAGGCCGAGTCATCGAGCGTGAGCGGGCATTGGAGAAACGAGGAGCCGGCGAACGCAACCAGCGCGAGCCGGTCGTTCTTCGCGACCTTCATCAAGTCGAGCGCGGCGAGCTTCGCGCGGGCGAGGCGGTTGGGGCGGACGTCCTCCGCGAGCATCGAGTGCGACGTGTCGATCGCGACGACGATGTCCAGCCCGCGGTGCTTGACCTCCTCCCACGTGAAGCCCCACATCGGCCGGGCGAGCGCGAGCACGAGGCTGGCAACGGCCGCGACGAGCAGCGCGAGTTTGGCGAGCTGGCGCGCGTGCGAGACGCCGACCGTGAGGAAGTCGAGCAGCCGCGCGTGGACGAACATCGCCACGAGCCGCTGCTTGGTGCGCCAGGACCACCACAAGAAGAGCCCGAGCGCGGGCACAAGCAGCAGCAACCAAAGCAGATGGGGCGCGGCGAAGATCACGGCAGTTTCCTCCAGATGGTGTGGGCCAGCGCGAGTTCGAGCAGGAGCAGCGCGAGGCCGGTGCCGACGGGCCATTGCAGCAGCTCGCGGTAGCGCTGGTAGCGCTTCACCTCGACGGTCGTTTTCTCAAGCCGGTCGATTTCCGAATACACCTCCGACAGCGCGTTGAGGCTCGTCGCGCGGTAATACCGGCCGCCGGTCTTCTTCGAGATTTCCTTCAGCGTGTCCTCGTCGATGTCCACCGGAAGCTGCAGAAACTGCCGCCGCCCAAACGGGTCCGTGCGCGGCCACGGGGCGGTGCCGTGCGTGCCGATGCCGACGGTGTAAACCTTGACGCCCATCGTCTCGGCGACCTCGGCGGCGGTGAGCGGCGGAACCTTGCCGCTGTTGTTCTGGCCGTCGGTGAGGAGGATCACGATCTTGCTCTTGGACTTGAGCTCGCTGAGGCGGTTGAGCGCGGCGGTCAAGCCCGCGCCGATGGCGGTGCCTTCCTCGATGCCGCCGAATCCGAGCCGGTCGAGGTTCGCCAGCAGGAACTCGTGATCGAGCGTCAACGGCGCCGCGACGTAGGCGCGTCCCGCGAACGCGATCAGTCCAATCCGGTCGCCGGGCCGCATCTCGACAAACCGGCGCATCGTGGCCTTCGCGACGTAAAGGCGGTTGGTCTGCCGGCCGGCCTCGTCCTTGAAGTCCTCCGCCTCCATGCTGCGCGAAAGGTCAATGCAGCACACGATGTCGATGCCGCTGGCGCTGACCTTGGCCTCGCCCTCGCCGAGCCGCGGGCGCGCGAGCGCGATCACAAGCAACGCGAGCGCAAGCCACCGCAACCGTCTCAGCACGCGGCCCGCGCGCGAGTGGGTTGGCGCGGTGAGTCCCTGGACGAGCTCGACGGATGAAAAGAGAAAGGCCGCCGTGGGACCGGGGCGGCCCTTGAGCCACGCGAGCAACGGCAGCGCGAGCAGCAGCAACAGCAGCCAGGGATGGGCGAAGGAAAACGTCACGGCGTGGCGGGTTGCGGTTGGCGGGGCTCCGGTGCGGACTGAGGCGCGGTTTCATCCACCAGCCGGAGCGCGGCGGCGTGGAGGTCTTCGAGTTCGGGCCGCGCGGGTTCGTATCTCGCGAATTTCACCAGGTCGCAGCGGGACAGGAAATCTCCGAGGCTCAACTTCTGGCCGTCGGTGAGCCGGTCGGTGGCGCGGAGCTCGGCGAGGAATTCCTCGGTCGTGCGTTCCGGCGCGCGGAAGTCGAACCGCTCCTCGAGATACACGCGCGTGACCTCCGACACGGCGATGCAAAACAGCCGCGGGTCGCCCAGGAGCGCAAGCGCGTCGGCAAGCTTCGCCCGGGCGCGGACGTGCGGCGGCACGACCGGAAGGGGCGGCGCATGGAGCAGGCGCGGGACGAGCTTCCGCAACGCCTGGACGAGCAACGCCAGCGCGGCGAGCGCTGCCAGCGTCCAGCCGAGCCATGCCCATTCCCCCGGCACGTTGACGGGCGGGCGGATGCCGCGGATGTCCTCCGCGGCATTGGTGGTCGCGACGGCATTCGCAGGCGCGGGCCGGATGACAGCGGTGTTGGTGTCGGCCACGGAAGCGCTGGGAGTTTCGGGTTTCAGGTTTCGAGATCGCGCCGCGACCGGCGATCACACGCCGCGTCAAGGACGACGAGACTCTGGACTTTGAACTTGGAACTTTGAACTCAGAACTCTGGCCGTGAGACACCTCCGGGGCGGCCGTGTTCACTCAACCGCGCCGTCGGCGCCGCTCGCGGGTTTCGAAAAACCGGCCGAGCGCCGCCCCGTAAGGCTCGTCGGTGCGGAGCTGGATGGCGTCGATGCGGAGCGCGTTGAAGAGACGGCGCAACTCGACCTGCGCAAGCGCCTGCCGCTCGGCAAAGAGCTGGCGCTGACGCGCGTTGCCCGTGTTCACCTCGACCACCTCGCCGGTCTCGGCGTCCTTGAGCACGAGGCGGCCAAGCGCCGGCAGCTCCACTTCGTAACGGTCGGTGATCTGCACCGCCACGACATCGTGCCGCCGGTGCGACTGCCGGAGCGCGACCTGCGACGCGGCCGAGAGCGGCTCCGGCGGCGCGTCGATGCGCGGCGGTTTCGCCGCCTTGCCGAAACGCTGCGGCGACCGCGGTGGCTCGATGAAGTCGGACACGACGATCGCGATGGCCCGGTGGGAGCTGACACGCTGGAGGAAGTCGAGCGCGGCCTTGAGATCGGTGCCGCTGCGGCGCGGCTTGTGAAAGAGAATCTCGCGGATGACCCGCAGCACGTGGCGCCGGCCCTTGCGGGGCGGGATGAACTTCTCGATTTCCTCGGTGAAGAGGATGAGGCCGACCTTGTCGTTGTTGCGGATGGCGGAGAACGCGAGCACGGAGGCGATCTCGGCGGCGAGCTCGCGCTTGCTCTGTCCCGCGGAACCGAAGAGCCCGGAGCCGGAGAGGTCCACAAGAAGCATCACCGTCAGCTCGCGTTCCTCGACGAACTTCTTGATGAACGGGTGGTTCATGCGGGCGGTGACGTTCCAGTCAATGAACCGCACCTCGTCGCCGGGCTGATATTCGCGCACCTCGTCGAAGTTCATGCCCTGCCCCTTGAAGACGCTGTGATACTGGCCCGCGAGCGTCTCGGACACGAGCCGGTTCGTGCGGATCTCGATCTGGCGGATTTTCTTGAGCAGCTCGCGCGGGATCATCGGCCTTCAACCTGTTGACCATTGAATCGACGCTTTGCCACCGCTGAGTTTCCCGCCCTTAACAAACCCCTTCGTCTTGCCGCATTTCGGGCAAGCCCGTTCGCCTCCATTGACCCTTCCATAGGCGCTGACAATGAAAACTGTGTCACAAAGACGGCAACGGATAGCAATATTGTTGCCTTCCCAATCGAGGTCATCGCCGAGTTGATTAGGGTTTAGTTCGAGTGTGTTCATGTTGTTTCATGTTGTAGACTAACTCACGGCACCGGCAGTTCATCCAAAATCTTCTGCACGACGGTTTCGCTCATCTTGTCCTCGGCTGTCTTGAGCCGGTTAAAAGGGCACGGGCTGGCCATAGAGTCGTTCGTAGAGTCGTCGCTTCTGTTCCAGTGGCGTCAAATCGGTGGGCAGCGATGCCAGCACGACCGCGCGCGCCGCGTCGAACATCCGCACCCCCATCACGAAACGCTCCGATCCGGAGCGCGCCATCAATCGTTGGCGAACCAGATCGGCGATTTCTGGAGCCGTGTCCGTCATGGTGCAATCTCGTGCCACAGGCTAGTCGCGCCCAGTTCCTCCGTCCACTGCTCGATGTATGCGCGGTCGAAACCGGTGGAAACCAAGTTCTTCACGTCACGCAACTGAAGCTCGGAGTGCGAGTCCTTCGCCCAAAACAGTTTCGAGAGGATCAAGTCCTCCTTGCTGACGATCCACGTCTCGAAGTCCTCGATTTTGATCCGCTGGCGGCGGTTGAACTCCGCCAACCGATACGCGCTCTGCTTGCGCACGATGAAGTCCACTTTGATGACACTCTCGTTGTGGATGAGGTTGAAGAGGGATTCCCGCGCGATGGAGCTGTCCACCGCCTCGCGCGAGACGTAGTAGTCCGGGCTGAACACCTGCACCACCAGCGCCGCGTCCGCCGGGCGAAGCTCGACCACCACGTCAATATCCCGCGTCATGCGTGGCTGGGCGTAGTAGTTCATCGCCATCGAACCGGTGAGCATGTAGCCGATGCCCGCTCCCTCCAACCGGGCGGAGACGTCACGGACGATGTCGAGTTCGTTTTGCATGCCTCATCGGTCCGTTGCTTTCACGCTCACGGCACCGGAAGCTCATCCAGAATCTTCTGCACGACGTGCTCGCTGGTCTTGTCCTCGGCCTCGGCCTCGTAGGTGATGGCGACGCGGTGGCGGAGCACGTCCATGGCGATGCTCTTCACGTCTTGCGGCGTCACGTAGCCGCGCCCGTGCAGGAAGGCGTGGGCCTTGGCCGTGAGGGTCAGGGCGATGGTCGCGCGGGGCGAGGCGCCAAGCTGGATGAAGTCTTTCACGTTGATCTTGTATCTGCCGGGGTCGCGCGTGGCACACACGAGGTCCACGATGTAGTCCTTCACCTTGTCGTCCACGTAGAGTTCGTTGAGGACGGCGCGGGCGGCGAGGATGGATTTCGCGTCCACAACGGCGCTGGCCACGGGTTGTCCGCTGGTGCGGGCCATGAGGTCGAGGATCTGGCGCTCCTCGTCGCGGGCCGGGTAGCCGATCTTGAGCTTCAACATGAAGCGGTCCACCTGCGCCTCGGGCAGCGGATAGGTGCCTTCCTGCTCGATGGGATTCTGCGTGGCGAGCACGAGGAAGGGTTCCTCGAGCTTGAACGTGGTGTCGCCGATGGTGACCTGCTTTTCCTGCATGGCCTCGAGGAGCGCGCTCTGCACCTTGGCGGGGGCCCGGTTGATTTCGTCGGCGAGGATGAGGTTGGCGAAGATCGGCCCCTTGCGCGTGGTGAAGCCGCCGGACTGCGGGTTGTAAATCTGCGTGCCGATGACGTCCGCGGGGAGCATGTCGGGTGTGAACTGCAGGCGCGCGAACTTGACGCTGAGCGAAGCGGCGAGCGACTTGACGGAGAGCGTCTTGGCAAGGCCGGGCACGCCCTCGAGCAGCACATGGCCGTTGGCGAGCAGACCGATGACGAGCCGCTCGACGAGGTAGCGCTGGCCGACGATGACCTTGTTGATCTCGGTGAAGAGGGGCTGGACGAAGCCGCCGGCCTCGCGCACGGCGTCGTTGATGGCGCCGATGCCGGCGCTGTAGCCCGTGGGCGGGGGCGCGGCGGGCGGGAGGATCGGGGGCGGTGTGCTCATGCGCGTGCGATGTTAACGGCGGATGGACAGCGGGGGAAGCAATTGCGTTCAACGCGGGCGCGCGGGGAAAAAGTTTGAAACCCCCGCGCGCATCCGCGACGATTTCAGGGGTTGGCAACGGCACCCAACAAGTTTCTGCCAGGGTTGGTCGGGCACTTGAGGCGCATGGGGGCGCCCTACCTCGTGCTCGCCATTTCCGTCATTCCCACGGTCCTGACCTACCAGCGTGTGCGCGAGGCGGTGGAGAGCCGCGGGCGCGAGCGCTTCGACGCGGAAGTCGAGGCCATGACCGACGACCTGCGGGAGCGGCTCCGGCTTTGCGAGGCGCAGTTGCGCGCGCTTCGCGCGCTGTTCGCCACGGGCACGCCCGAAGCGGTCGCGTGGCGCAATTACATGGTGGCGATCGACCTGCCGCGCAACCTGCCGGGCATCCGCTCGCTCGGGTATGTCGAACGCGTGCCGGCGGCGGAGAAGGCGGCGCATCTCGAGCGCCAGCGGACGATCGTGCCGGGCTATCGCATCACGCCGGAGGGCGAGCGCGCGGAGTATTTCCCGACGGTGTATCCGAATTTGATCGAGGAACTGCTGCCGCAGGCGTTCGGCGAGGACATGAGCGCTGACCCGGTGTTGCGCGCGGCGATCGAGAAGAGCCGCGACTCGGGCGGAGCCTCGCTCAGCGGCCGAGTCGGTGTCATCGCCGGCACGAGCACAAATCGCGAGGCGGGCTTTGTTGTCTTCATGCCGGTCTACAAGAAGGACGCGCCTGTCGGCACGGTGGAGGAGCGTCGCGCGGCGCTGCAAGGCTCGGTGTTCGGCACGTTCGCGGTGGACAGGCCGCTGCTCGGGGTTTTCGGCCGTCGCGAGGTCCCGACGATCGATGTCGAGGTCTTTGACGGGGCGTTTGCCACGCCGGAGCATTCCATGCACGTCGAGCGTCGTCCGCCCCCGCCCGCGCCGGCTGCGGACGATGGGGCGCTGCGCACCCGTCGCACGATCCAGGCGCTGGACCAGGCGTGGACGCTGCGGTTCACGGCGCTGCCGGCGTTCGAGGCGGCGTCTCAAAGCCGGCTGCCGTTCGTCGTCCTGCTGGCGGGGTTTGGCGTCAACCTGCTGCTGTTCCTCATCACGTGGTCGCAGTCGCACGCGAAGTTCCGCGCGATCCAGCTCTCCGACGACCTTCGCCGACTGCAGGAGCGCGACCGCCTGCTCGAGCGCGCCACGAACGACGCCATCTGGGACTGGAATTTCGAGACCAGCCAGCTCTCGTGGAACGAGGCGGTGCAGCACATGTTCGGCTACGCGCCGCCCACCATCCGGCCCCACATGGACTGGTGGAAGGAGCGCCTGCATCCCGACGACCGCCGCCGCATCCTCAACGGCCGCGACATGGCCATCCAGACCGGCGGCGAATTCTGGGCCGATGAATATCGCTTCCGCAAGGGCGACGGTTCGTTCGCGGACGTGATCGATCGCGGCTACATCATCCACAACAAGCAGGGCGTCCCCGTGCGCATGATCGGCTCGATGGTCGACGTCACCGGCCGCAAGGAAGCCGAGGAGGCGCGCCTGCGTTCCGAGCGCAAACTCGCGCTGCACGTCGAGCAGACGCCGCTGGCGGTCATCGAGTGGAACCTGGATTTCCAAGTCACCGACTGGAACCCGGCGGCGGAGCGCATCTTCGGCTACACCGACCGCGAGGCGATCGGGCGGCACGCGTTCGATCTCGTCGTGCCCGACCAGGCCCGCGCCCCGGTGAAACGCCTCTGGGAGGAACTCCTCTCGCCGCCCGCGAAGGGCGCGTCCGAGGCCGGTGCGCGCGGGACCGGCCGCCGCAGCGTCAACGAGAACATCACCAAGGACGGCCGCCTGATCATCTGCGAATGGTATAACACGCCGCTCATCGACAAGAGCGGGCAGATTGTCGGCGTCGCGTCGCTCGCGCTCGACGTCACCGCCAACAAACGCGTCGAGGCCGCCCTCGCCGCGGAGACCGAGCGCCTCGCCGTCACGCTGCGTTCCATCGCCGAGGCGGTGATGGTCACCGACATCACGGGCCGCGTCATCCTCGTCAACAAGATGGCCGAGCACCTCACGCACGCCAAGCAGGCCGACGTGATGGGGCGTTCCCTCGGCGACGTGTTTCGAATCCTCGCCGTCAAGACACGCCAGCCGGAGGAGAACCCCGTCGCGAAAGTGCTCGAGGCCGGGGGCGTGCTCGAACTGAACAACCGCGTCGCGTTGCTCCAGCAGGACACCGCCGAACTCACCATCGCGTATTCCTGTTCTCCGGTGGTGAACGCGGCCAACAAGATCATCGGCACGGTCCTGGTCTTCCGCGACATCACCACCGAGCAGCGCACGACCGAGGAATTGCTCAAGGCCAGCAAGCTCGAGTCCGTCGGCGTGCTCGCCGGCGGCATCGCGCACGACTTCAACAACATCATGACCGCCGTCATCGGCAACCTCTCGCTGGCCAAGCTCTACTGCGAGCCCGGGGACAGGATCCACCAACGGCTCGAGGAGGCGGAGAAGGCGTCGCTGCGCACGAAGGACCTCACGCAGCAGTTGCTCACCTTCGCCAAGGGCGGCGCGCCGGTGAAGGCCACCTCGTCGATCACCGAGTTGATCCAGGGTTCGGCCGAGTTCGCGTTGCACGGCTCCAACGTGCGCTGCGAGTTCCATTTCCCGCCCGGACTCTGGGCGGTCGAGGTCGACCAGGGACAGTTCAGCCAGGTCGTCCACAATCTCGCCATCAACTCGATGCAGGCGATGCCCGAGGGCGGCGTGATCAAGATTCTCGGCGAAAACGTCACGCTCGAACGCCGGCACGGGCTGCCGCTGCCGCCCGGCCGTTTCGTGAAGATCTCCATGCGCGACACCGGCATCGGCATCAAGTCCGACCATCTCTCGCGCGTGTTCGACCCTTACTTCACCACGAAGGAAAAGGGCACCGGCCTCGGCCTGGCGGTCAGCTACTCGATCATCAAGAAGCACGAGGGACTCATCACCGTCGAGTCCGCCGTCGGGTTCGGCACCACGTTTCACATCTACCTGCCGGCCTCCACGAAAGCCGTCCCCGTCGCCGAGGTCACCAAGGACGAGCCCATCTCCGGCCACGGGCGCATCCTCGTGATGGACGACGACCCGCTCATCCGCGAGCTCGCGCAAACGGTCCTTGAATACCTCGGCTACGAAGTCGAGACCGTGCCCGACGGGTCCGAGTGCATCCGCAGCTACACGACCGCGATGGCCGGCGGCCGGCCCTTTGCGGCGCTTGTGATGGACCTGACGATTCCCGGCGGCATGGGCGGCAAGGAAGCGATCAAGAAGCTGCTCGAGATTGACCCGCAAGTGCGGGCGATCGTCTCCAGCGGTTACTCCAGCGGGCCGGAGATGGCCAACTACCAGCAGCACGGCTTCCGGGGCGTCGTGGCCAAGCCCTACAAGATCGAGGAACTCGCCAAGGCTCTCGACGCGGTGATCAAGAACGGCACGGTCTGACGTCGTTGGATTTCAAGTTCCAAGTTGAATGCCGCCCGGCTGGTTCGGCACGCATCACGACCCTGGAATTCTGAACTCGGAACATCCCCATCCCTCCTGCGGTTCCGACACCAGGGAGGCCAGTGCCAACCCGATGACGATCACCCTTCGCATCCCCCAAATCGCCGTGCGACTGCCTTGGCCGAAAATACGGGTGCGTAATAAAACGCTTGTCCGACCTGCGCCCCTCGTGTCCAATCCCGCACTATGATTTCTGCGCAGGCACCCGCAGCCAAGCCGCTCGGAGTGACCGAGTGGCTGATCTGCTTCATCGCCGTCATCGGCTTCGCCTTCGACATCTACGAGCTGCTGATGCTGCCGCTGATCGTGAAGCCTGCCATCGCCGCGTTGAGCGCGCCGCTCGTTGAACAGATGGTGCAGGGCGGCATGCCCCGCCCCGAGGCCGTCGCGCAATGGCTCCCCGGCGGCGAGATGTATGTGAAGTGGGCGCGCACGCTGTTCTTTGTCCCCGCGATCTTCGGCGGCGTCTTCGGCCTCATCGGCGGCTACCTCACGGACCGGCTGGGCCGGAGGCGGGTGCTTACGTTCAGCATTCTGCTCTACGCCTTCGCGGCGGGGGCGGCGGGTTTGAGCACGAGCCTGTGGCAGTTGCTCTTCTTCCGCTGTCTTGTGTTCATCGGTGTGTGCGTCGAGTTCGTCGCGGCGGTGGCGTGGCTGGCCGAGCTGTTCCCCAACCCCGCACAGCGCGAGAAGGTGCTGGGCTTCACGCAGGCGTTCTCATCCGTCGGCGGCTTCATGGTGTCGGGCGCGTATCTGCTCTGCGTCAACTTCGCCAACAGCTTGCCGGCCATCCACGGCGGGCACGATGCCTGGCGCTACACGCTCATCTCCGGGCTGATCCCGGCGATCCCGCTGATCATCGTCCGCCCGTTCCTGCCCGAGTCGCCGGTCTGGGCGAGGAAGCGCGAGGCCGGCGAGCTCAAGCGCGCCAGCTTCGCCGCGTTGTTCACGCCGGAACTTGCGCGCACCACCATCGTCACCGCCATCATTGTCGCCTCCTGCTATGGCATGGCCTTCGGCGCGATCCAGCATCTCCCGCAGATTGTGCCCGGCCTGACCGACGTGAAGGCCGCGGCCAAGGCCAAGCAGGACGGATTGGTCAAGGCCGCGAGTGACGCTGGCAAGCCCGCGCCGGACGCAAAAGCCGTGGCCGCCGCGGGTCGTCAGGAGACGGAGCGCTTCGCCGGCGAGGTTCAGCTCTGGCAGGAGGTCGGCGGCATGGTGGGCCGGCTCGCGCTGGCGGGTGTGATCATTGTCATCGTGAGCAAGCGCAACGTCCTGCGTATTTTCCACCTCGCCGCGCTCGTCTGCGTGCCGGTGTTCTTCTGGTGGCTGTCGAAGAACCTCGGCCAGACCGGCAACCTCGACCTGGTGAAGTGGGGCGCGGCCTTGTGCGGCTTCTTCGTCGTCGCCACCTTCAGCTTTTGGGGCAATTACCTGCCCCTGGTCTATCCCGTCCACTTGCGCGGCACCGGCGAGAGCTGGGCGGCGAACATCGGCGGGCGCATCCTGGGCACCTCGGCGGCGTGGTTCACCTTCACGCTCTCCGCCGCCAAGCCGCCGGACCCGTCGAAGATTGCGCTTACCGCCGCGATGGTCGCCGGTGCCTTCGCCCTCATCGGCGCGGCGGCCACGCACTGGCTGCCTGAGCCCAAGCCTGAGCATGTCGAGGAATAGCCCGGGCTCGGGTCGCCCACCAAGGAGGCGGACGGAGGAGCGACATCTCCGGGCGTTCCTTCGTTTTCACAATCTCTCCGTCGCGAGAGCAGGAAGGGTCGCGACTGAAGCTTCGGACTCAGCGTGATCATCCCCGCAGGGCTCCGGCGCCTTGACAACCCCGCGCGATAAAGCAAGCCTGCTTGCATGAAATCCATCGCTCCGCTCGCAGCCGCGGCTTGCGTCACTTTCGGGTTCGCTGGCATGGCGCAGGAGAAGAAGTCTTCCACGGCGCATCCGGTCACCATCACGTTTTACATCGCTGGCGTTCAGTGCAACTCCTGCGTGGACTCCATCACGGATGCCGTGAAGAAGGTTCCGAGCGTGACCGCCGTCAACGGCTTGAGCGAAGCCTCCGGCTACGCGCTCGTCTCGTTCGACTCCCACGTCTCGAGCTTTCACCAAATCGCCAGGGCCATTGCCGACGCGAACGCGGTCCACGGCGAACCCTACAAGCCCACGATCAGATTTCGCGTGCCGGACTACAGCCAAGGCGAGACTGCATCGAAGGTGGACGCCATCTTCAGCAAGCTCGCCACGCTCGTGACGGTGAAGGTTCTCGACCGCAAGGCCGGGTTGTTCGAGGCGGGCTTCCTGCCGCTGAAGGTCGACGCTTCGAAGAACGCCCCGCAAGGTTTCAACGGCGGCAATCTCGGCCATCCCATCCGTGACGAGGCGCCAAAAGGCCTCGGGCTTAGGTTCAACTTCGTGACCGAGGCGAGATCCGCTGCAAAGTAATCGTCCTCCACGCCCGCCAATCATTCCCGTCCAAACCCCGCTTCCGAGTCAATCCATGAAAACCCTGCGCACCTTCCGACTTGCCGTGGCGTGCCTCCTCGCCGCCGGTTCCGCTTCGCTCGCCGACAACTGGCCCATGTGGCGCGGCCCAAACCACGACGGCGTCAGCCCGGAGAAGGACATCCCCACCCACTGGACCTCGACCGAAAATGTCCGGTGGAAGACGCCGCTGCCCGAGGGCGGCGATTCCTCCCCGATTGTTTGGGGCGGGAAGGTGTTCATCACCCAGTCCATCGAAGCCGAGGGCGGCCGCAACCTGATGTCCTTCGACACGCGCACCGGCAAGCTGCTTTGGAAACAAGGCACCACATGGAAGCAATCCGAGCAGCGCTACGGCAAGAATCCCTACTGCGCCGCCTCGCCCGCGACGGATGGCGAACGCGTCATCGCCTTCTTTGGTTCCGCCGGGCTGTTTTGCTGGGACATGGACGGCCGCGAACTTTGGCGGCGCGACCTTGGCCGGCATCACTACGAATGGGGCTACGCCTCGTCGCCGATTCTGCACGGGGACTTGTGCGTGCTCTACTTCGGCCCCGGCGACAAGGCCGCGTTGCTCGCTCTCGACAAGAAGACTGGCAAGACCGTCTGGCAGGCTGACGAACCCGCGATCACACGCGGGCCGCGGACGGATGGATTTCGCGGCAGCGAGAACCGCGGCATGGTCTGCACCTACTCCACGCCCATCATCATGAAGGCCGGCGCCCGTGACGAACTCGTGATGCCCTGGCCCCAACAGGCGCGCGCCTACGACCCGAAGTCCGGCCGCGAACTCTGGCGCTGCGAGGGCTTGAACGAACTTGTGTATTGCTCGCCCGTCGCCGGGGATGGCGTGGTCGTCGCGATGGGCGGTTTCTTCGGCACGACCATTGCCGTGCGCGGCGGCGGTTCGGGCGACGTGACCGCGGCGAACCGACTCTGGCAAACCGTCCGCACCAAGAACCGCCTCGGCACGGGCATCGTCCGCGGCCAGCACGTCTACGTTCTCAACACCGAACTCGGGCTCGCCGAGTGCCTCGAACTTACGACGGGCAAAGTCGCGTGGTCTGAGAATATCCAGGCCAAGTCCGCCAAGCGCGACTCGTGGTCCTCGATGGTGCTCGCGGGCGACCACCTTTACAGCCCCACGCAAGGCGGCGAAGTCGTGGTCCTCCGCGCCGACCCGAAAAAGTTCGAGCAAGTCGCCATCAACCCGCTGGACAACGAACTCATCAACTCATCTCCCGCCGTGAGCCACGGGCGGATCTTCATCCGCACGCACAAGAATCTGTGGTGCATCGGGGCGGGCAACTAACTGGACCCCGCACCCATGCTCGTCGTCCATGTCCACGTCCGTGTGAAGCCCGAGTGCGTGGATGCGTTCCGCCGCATCACGCTCGAGAACGCGCGCGCCAGCGTTCGGGAGCCGGGCATCGCGCGCTTTGACGTCGCGCAGCAGGCGGATGACCCGACGCGCTTCGTGCTCGTGGAGGTGTATCGCACCGCGGATGCGCCCGCGAAGCACAAGGAAACCTCCCACTACGCCGCGTGGCGTGACACCGTGGCCGACATGATGGCCGAGCCGCGCCGAAGCGTGAAATTCGAGAGTGTGTTCCCCGGCGACGCGGAGTGGTGACCGTCGCCGTCGCGGCCGGCACCGGCCCGACGCCGGACTCAGGGCAGGATCACCTCCATCTGCTTCTTCACCATCCCGCGGATCATCTCGGTCTCGAACTTCGACAGCCCCGCCTTCTGCAAGTCCACGGAGAACGCGGGCAGCCACAGGGTTTCGCCGGGCTCCAGCTTCAGCTCGCGCCGGAGCCGTCGCTCGAAATCCTCCATGTGGCCCGCGCCATAAAAAATCGAGATCGACTTCGCGGGCTCCGCCTTTTCCAGCTCGGACTTGAGGTCCTTCATCACCGCGCGGTTCCGCTCGACGATGAGCACCTTCATGAGCGTCTGCATGTCGGGCGGCAGGCCATTCATCTGCGTGATGTCGCCCCGGATCTGCCCGAGCGTCTCGATGAGCGCGAGGCGCGTGAGCCCCTGCAACCTCGGACTCGTGCCGATGATCTGGATGACCCCCGCGAACATCTTGCCGACGAACGAGCTGCCGTCCATCACCTTGACCAGCCGGTCGAGTTGCTCGTTCTTCTTCGCAGGCGAGGCGTCGGCGGGATCGTCGGGGTCGCCCTCCATGATCTTCTGCAGTTCCTGGATCGAGAGGTCGCTGTTGCGGAACGTCGCGCGTTTGTAATCAATCGCTTCGAGTTGGAACACCAGCCCGAGCGACTCGGCCAGCGTGTGCTGGATCGACGTTTGTTTCGCGGACTTGTCCGGCGGGGCGGCGGCTTTCGCCGGGGCCGCGGGTTGCGTCGCGGCGGGTTCCTTCGTCGGTGCTCCTCTCGCGGCCTCGGGGGCGGGCGCGTTGGTCGAAGCCCGGGCTTGGACGCCCTCGAACAGGACGAGCGCCTGCGCGTCGAGGTGCTTCTGCAAGGCGCCGTAGTAATTTGTTTCGCCGATGTGCGACACCGCGGAGAGCCATACCGCCGGCCCCTTGCCGCCGGGCGCGGTGAACTTGCGCAGCGCGATCTGCAATTCAACCACGGTCGGGCTCGAGTTCGTCACGCGCATGAACGGCTCGATGACCAGTATCCGCGACTTCGATGGCGCGGGGGCGTCCGGTGCCTTGGCCTTTTCCTGCGACGCGGACGCGAACGCGGCGGTGCAAAATAGCGCGAACGCGAACGCGAGCCGGCGGAGGTGTTGGTTCATGAGTGAGCGGGATGGGCGGCGCCGCTGCGGCGCAGGCCGGTGGTTGTTTCGGCGCAAGTTAACTGCGCTTTACGGGGATTCAAGCCCGCCGACAGTTCCTCAAGGCAGCTTGCGATAACCTTCGTGACGCC
>Ga0194121_10002872_pt1 | contig 26818 bp, 19 predicted proteins | sample TA2MahCa50mmetaG_FD_148609 | JGI IMG/M metagenome (GOLD analysis project Ga0194121, IMG submission 148609) | Freshwater microbial communities from Lake Tanganyika, Tanzania - TA2015020 Mahale Deep Cast 50m | ecosystem: Environmental > Aquatic > Freshwater > Lake | place: Tanzania: Lake...
CACTGCCGACGGCGCCACCCTCTTCATCCGTGTTCTTCTTGCCGAGACCGAACAGGCTGAAGCCGTCGCTGCCCCAAACCGTTTCGGCCTGCTGGTTACGCACCGGTCCGCGCCGGCCGCGCTCCGGCGTCTCGTAACGCACGTCCTGAAAGCCGCAGCCCACCGTCAGGAAGACAAGCGCGAGGGCGGCGAGACCGCGCCACGTCAGATTGCTCGGAAATGTCATTCCTGCCGACCGACCTCAGATGCCGAAATGGATGCTAAGTATCATAGTACGCGCCGCCAACCCGACGAAGGCAAAAATACCTGACCAATGCGCCGCGACTCAACATCCAATTTATTTACAATATCATGCGAACTTAAATCAAATCAGAGCGTCTGATCCGCGCGGCGCAAGCTGAAATTTTCGGTCGAATTTGGCCCCCCCATCTGGATGTGGCAATTCCGCCACAAACTGTTTCAAAAGCAACAGTTTCGGACGGTGGCGCTTGACGGGCGAATCCGTGTCGATAATGTGGCACTGCGGTCGGCTTTGGTACCAACCCGGGTGGCGGACTTATGTGCGGTTCGGGAGGGGGCAGATCGAGGTTTAAACCTAAGATCCAACAGTTTGGAGGGTGAGGTTATGAAGAAGGTTCTTCTAGCGACCACAGCTCTCGTGTCAGCCGGGGTGTTGGCTGGCGCGGATGCGGTCGCGCAGGACAAGCCGATCAGCCTCGTGCTGGGCGGCTACTACCGCGCCGCTTTCGGCGTCGTCAGCGATGATGACGGAGCGGGCGAGCGAGGCGCGGGCTTCCGCAACCACCAAGTGACGCAGGACGTCGAAGTTCACTTCAAAGGTGAAACGACCGTACGGGGAATCACGGTCGGTGTGACCATCGAGTTGGAAGCGCAGGAGCAGGCGGGCGACCAGGTCGACGAAACCTGGGCCTATTTCAAGGGCCGCTGGGGTGAGTTCCGCTTCGGTGACGAAGACAGCGTGCACCGTCTCGCCGCGCTCAGCGCGCCCAACGCGAGCGACAATTTCGGCGTGAACTCGCCGTTCTTCGTGTTCACCAACAACGGCTCGACGGTTGCCGGCTCGACCGGCCCGACGACGAACACGACGTCGGCCGATCTGGCCAACGACGCGACGAAGCTGATGTACTTCACGCCGCGCATCTCCGGCTTCCAGGCAGCGGTTTCCTATGCGCCTGATGGCACGCAGGACGTCCGCGGCATGGGACAGGGCGGTCGCGGCAAGACGGCCGGCATCGGCCAGATCTTTTCGATCCAGGGCAACTACTCTGGTAAGCTCGGTGCGGTCGAACTCAACGCCATGATCGGCTACGCTGGGGCGACCAACGAGACCCCGGGTGGCACCAACGACGATCCCAGCACGGTCCTCGCCGGCCTGACGATTGGCTACATGGGCTGGCAGTTCGGCGGCAGCTATCAGGGGATCGATGACCGTGGTGGCATCAGGGGCCGCGAATCGCACGTGTTTGATATCGGCCTTGCCTACATGCCGGGCCCGTGGGGCGCCGGCATCAGCTGGTCGCGCGGAAAGTATGACGTCGCCAACGCCGCGGGGACTGCGGTGGTCGAAGACAAGCTCGACCACTTCTCGCTCGGCGCGCGCTGGGTGCTCGGGCCGGGCATTCGCTTGAATGCTGCTCTCCAGTACGAGAAGTATGATCCGGGCATCACCGGGAACGCCGACTACGACTCCAAGTCGTTCTTGATCGGCACGACGATCATCTTCTAATCGAGGAATCTTCGAAGTCTTGGGTGGGGAAAGCAAAGCGATTTGCTTTCCCCATTTCTTTTCCTGGCATAAGTCGTGCTCGCACTCTCCTTTTGATCCCCCGGTTCAGGCTAACCCAGGGACGCCGAGGGTGATGGCAATGGCGACGGCGCGGATGACGCGGGGCCGGGCGCGCAGGCGTTTTCAAGCAAATCCACAAATGATTCGCAAAGCGCGAGCGACAGGCGACCTGAGGCGGCGCGGATCACGGAAATCGGCAATCTGATGGCCAGCATCGTCTGGCTCGCGTCCTATCCCAAATCGGGCAATACGTGGGTCCGAGCGTTTCTGCACAACTTGTTCCGCAATGCCACGGTCGCCCACGACATCAATCGCATGGACGAGCTCACGCTCGGTGACACCAAGCCCAGCGCGTACACGGCGGTCGAGCCCGCATTCACCACCGCCTGGCCGATGGCCGAGACATTCGCACTGCGCGCGCGCGTGCATCGCGCCATTGCGGCATCGCGGCCGGACTCGGTCTTCGTCAAGACGCACACCGCGCTGGTCGAGGCCCAGGGTCATCCGCTCGTCACCATGGAGGTCACCTCCGGCGCCATCTATATCGTCCGCAATCCGCTCGACGTGGCGGTGTCGTTCGCGGATCATTTCGGCCTGTCGCTCGACACCACAATCGCGCACATGGGACAACGCGGCCACGTGCTGCCCCAAAACGAGATCAACGCCTATGAGCTCGTCGGTTCATGGTCAGAGAACGTTGAGAGTTGGACGCAGCGGCCGACACTCGGACTGCACGTCGTGCGCTACGAGGACCTGCTCGATCAACCGCGCAAGACCTTCGGCTCAATCGCCAGCTTTCTCGGTGTCGAGCCGCCGCGCGAACGGCTCGAGCGCGCGATCAAGCTGTCGTCATTCAAGGTGCTCAAGGAACAAGAGCGCCGCCGCGGCTTCCGCGAGCGCGCGCCGCATGCGCAGGCGTTCTTCCGCAAGGGCACAAGAGGGCAATGGCGCACGGAACTCGCCGCGCAGCAGGTGGCGCGTGTCGTCGCCGATCACGGCAAGATGATGCAGCGCTTCGGCTATCTCGACGCAGCCGGTCAGCCAACCTGAGAACCGTCGTGCCCGACGCGCTCGACGCCGCCGAAGTCGCCGTCAACCTGGCGCAGGTGCGCGCCGAGATCGCCGCCGCAGCGGCGGCGGCGGGGCGCGCAGCCGACGACGTCACGCTGATCGCCGTCGGCAAGACGCACCCCGCGTCGGCCATCGTGCATGCCTTGGCTGCCGACCAGCGGGTGTTCGGCGAGAACCGGGTCCAGGAGGCGGCGGCGAAGTATCCGCCCCTGCGCGCGGGAGGCGCCGAATTCGCGCTGCATCTGATCGGCCCGCTCCAGACCAACAAGGCACGCGATGCGGTGCGCCTGTTCGAGGCGATCCACAGCCTCGACCGCCCCAGGCTCGCGGCGACGCTCGCGAGCGAGATCGCGCGTGCCCGCGATATGAACCTCGCCCGCGCGCCCGAGCTCTTCGTGCAGGTCAACACGGGCGAGGAGCCGCAGAAGGCCGGCGTCATGCCCGTCGAGGCCGATGCTTTCATCGACGAATGTCGAAGCGTGCATGGTCTCGCCATTGCTGGCCTGATGTGCATTCCGCCGGCCGACGAGGAAGCATCACCGCACTTCGCCCTGCTGCGCGAGATGGCGCGTCGCCACGGCCTCCGCAAGCTCAGCATGGGCATGAGCGCCGACTACGCTCTCGCCATTCAGTTTGGCGCCACCCATGTCCGGATCGGCACCGCGATTTTCGGGCAGCGGCCGGCCGTGCCAGCGCGCGGCTGACCCCTCAGGTCGGGGCCGTTTCGATTCTGATCACCGCGCGAGCGTCGCACGCGGCCAGGATGCTCAAGAGGTCGCTCCGGGCGAAAGCCACGCAGCCCTCGGTCGGACCGAAATCGGTGCGCGCCACGTGCATGAACACGGCGCTGCCGCGGCCCGGGACGACCGGGTCATCGTTGTGGCTCATGACGACCACGACGTCATAGAGACCGTCCTCGCGCCACATGCGTTCGTGCCGTCCCAAGTAGGGCAGGCGCACCGGGCGATTGTACTGCGGGTCGATGGGGTCATCGCACCAGCCGTCGTCACGATTGATCGCCTCCGTCGGCAGGCGCGTTGCGGGTGCCGTCAGCCGGTCGGGCCGATACAGCACGCGGCGTAGCGCGAAGATACCCGCCGGAGTCGCGCCGTCGCCCTCTTTCTTGTCCACCATGATGCCGCTGCGACCCAGGGCGCAACGGACGGATCGCGCGCCCCAGCTCACGGTCCCGTTGTGTACGGGGCCCGGTGCCGGACGGACCACGATCTCTGCGGGCATGCTACCGCCCCGCGGCCGTGTCGAGCGCGTCCCGCGCCGCCGCGGCCACCGTCTGCGGATCGATCACGAAGCTGCAGTGCTCTGGCAGCAGATCGGGTTTGCTGTCGCGAATATCGCCGATGGCCTCGATCATGCGCAGAGGCACGTAGTGGGCCAGGTCACGATAGAACGGCATCAGGCGCCCGGCATAGAGAATGACGAGTGGCGTATTGGCTGCGGCAAACATGCAGTTCGCCAAGGCGGCGCCCTGGACGCCGACCACGGCCCGGGCTTCGGAGAACAGCGCCAATTGCTCGTCGAAGCCGAGATGCGCGGGATCGAAGCGTTCGAACCCGAGTGGCGCCAGCGCATCGAACACGTCTTCTTCATTGATCAGATGACGATGGCGCGCGCCGCGACGTCCGATGAACAGCAATCGGCGCGCGGGACGGTCCTGCCGCAAGGCTGTCACCGCAGCCACTTGCGCCCGGCGCGCAATGCTGGTGACGAAATGGCCGTTGGCGACCGAATAGAAGGGCCGCCGCGTCACGGCGATGTCGAATGCGGGCAAGCCGTGGCGGCGTCCGAACGCGACCAAGGATTCCAGCCGAAAGCGCGGCAGTTCGTCGGCGAGCAATGTCACGCGCGGCAGCTTGATCTGCCTGACCGCCAGACAGGCGGGCAGCGCATCAAGCAGCCAATGGCCGTAATTGCCCGCATAGCCGGACACGATCAGGGCATCGGCGAAATCGTCGGGCTCGGCGAGGCGTTCGACCACCGCGCGGCGCGCCTCCGGGCGCCAGAGCCCGGCATACTTGTCCGGATAGCGCATGACGGCGAAGGCTTGCGAATAGAACCGACCGCTTGGCGCGATCGGCATGGCGAACACGCGCTCGACCACGGCGCGGCGAAACCGCACCAGCTGCGCGCCACCATCGCCGGCTAGCCCGAGTGGGGCGGCATCGAGGCCATCCTCCGCCAAACCCAGGCTGAGCGGCGCATCGCGCAACACCGGCGGTTCGTCATTGTCGGGCTCGCCGCGCTGCATCCTGTCCGCCCGGCGAAAGCAGTCGCTCGCCTTGGCCAAGAGCCCCGCGCTCAGGAACACCGCGCCCAAGCCGTGCACGGGAACCGGCCAATCGGGGCGCAGACCGCTCGCTTTGCGGAAACAGCCTTCAGCCTCCGGCAGCTTGCCGGTGCGATTGAGAAAGAGCCCGAGGTTGTGCAGGGCTTCCGCGTCGTCGGGACGTGCGGCAAGGAGCGCGCGCAACTGGGCTTCGGCCGCCACGTCATCGCCCGCCATGTGCAGCGCCGATGCAAGGCTGCGGCGGGTTTCCGCGTCGCCGGGCGCAAGTCCTGCTGCCAAGCGCAGCGCATCGACTGCCGCGCGAAAGCGACGGCACTCGAGGCGCACCAGCCCGAGCACGCGCCATGCCTGCCAGAGCCCGGGCTGCAGCGCGACCGCGCGCAGTATGTCGTGCTCCGCCTCGTCGGACCGGCCGGCCGCCCTGAACTCGCCTGCGCGGCGCATCGCCAGGCGCACATCGGCCCGCGCGACGTCCGGTTCGCCGCTCGTTCCATCCGCGCCTAGTGTTGTTGAGGCTTGCCCGATCAGCACCATCGGGCCGGGTATTGGTTATCGCTGACAGGCTGTCAACGGAAAAGCGCGTCGCTAATTCAACGTGCTGACCTGCTCACCCTGTGGCGTGCGTGCCTTCAGCATGCGGTCGTACTTCTGCAGACCTTGAAGCATGACGGCGGGAACCTGGTCCGGCGACACGGCAACCGGAAGCTGCTCCTTGGCGATGGTCGGCGCGGCGGCTGCGTTCCAGCCGAGCGGGGTCGGCGGCAGCGGCTGCGACATTCCCCTGATGCCAGCGCCCGGCACGCCCGCCGCAAAGGTCTGGGTCGTGCCGCGCGAAGAGGGTGTGCCCTGCTGGCTGGCCGCGCGGTTCTGACCGAACAGCTGGCCAACGCTTTCCGCGGTCCGCGCCGGCGCCGCTTGAGGGGCGCCCGGCTGGCTGCCGGGGGACGCGGCGGCCTTGTCGCTACCCGCTTGGGTGACCTGGAACCGCAGCGGATTGCCGGCACCATCGGTCAGGCCCGGGAACGAGACGATGTCTGCCGACGAGTTGCCAGACGCAGGACCTTGGACGGTCTCAGCAGGGGCTGCCGCGACGGGTGCGGGCGGCTGGCCGTTCAGAAGGGCGATATGAGCTGGCGGCAGCCAACTGGGCGCCGGCGCGGTCTGTTCATCACGATGGCTCAATTTCGGGAAGCTGGTCCACAAAGGCGCGCCATGTGCAGCCGTGGCGCCAGCGCCGGCAGCGGCGATGGCACCGGTGTTCGCCACGGCCGGCGAGGCTGGGGCGGGGGAATGCTGCTCATCGCGATGGGACAGGCGGGGGTATGACGTCACTGCTGCAGACGCGGAGGCCTGAGCGTCAGCTTGGCGGTTCATCGCGAAGCTGGGTTTGTCCTTGGAATCGTCAAACAAGGCGAGAGCATGGGCGCCGATATCCTTGCCCGTGTCGGCCTCGACCAAGGAATTGAAGATCGCCGAGGCAAAACCGATCGGTCCGCCGAAGATCGTGCTGCCGACGATGCGGGATCCGACACCGATATTGTCGCCGGTTACGGCCCGATAAAGGGTGCCGACCACTGGCAGGTGCTGTAGCGGATTGACGGCGTCGATCAGATCGCGGAACCCGAAGCCCTCCGGCGACTTCCATAAATTTCCAGCCTGGGTCGGACCCGTTGCGGCCTTCGGATCGGAAGAATTGGCGCCCGGGACCATGGCGGTCGCGGGCGCCGAGTTGGGGGAGGGAGGGAAGAAAGTAGACGTCATAGCTACCAATGGACAACAGATGTGCCGGTTCCGTCGCAAGCGCGATGCCAGGAGCGACATCAGCAAAATCAATTATTTAGCTGCCGGTCGGCCGGTCACTTGCAGCCACCGCCGGGCAGATTCTGCCGACAGCCTGACCGGCCTTGCCCATTGGGCGTAGTCCATCGCCGATACCGGCGATCCGTGGTAGCATGAGTGTTTGCATGAGGCGGCCCGCGCAAGGGCTGACCATTCGACCGCACGGCACAGATCGCGTGCGGCAGATGTGCGTTATCGGGGGCGCGTAGAAAGCGGTGGCTCCGCAAGTTTCCACAACCGCCGTGCGGCGTATGACAGGGGCCGCAACGGCACGGCTGGCGCTATGCGCCTCGACGGCGCTGGTGCCGCTCTATGTCGTGCTTGGAACCGTTGGGCCCGCGCTTGCCAGTCCGCAGGGCGGTCAGGTCGTCGGCGGGCAGGCATCGATTTCGTCGCCCATGTCGGGTCGGACACGGATCGACCAGGCGAGCCAGCGCGCGATCATCGATTGGCGCAATTTCTCGATTGGAGCGGGCGAGCAGGTCGAGTTCCGTCAGCCCGGCCGCGACGCGGTCGCGCTCAACCGGGTCACGGGTTCCGACCCGTCCACGATCCACGGCAACCTGACGGCCAATGGCCAGGTCTGGCTCGTCAATCCCCACGGTGTCGTGTTCGGCTCAGGCGCGCGTGTCGACGTCGGCGGTCTGCTGGCGACGACGACGAACATCCGCAACGAAGACTTCCTGGTCGGGCGCTACCTGTTCGACCAGCCCTCCAGCAACCCGAATGCGCGGGTCATCAACCGCGGCACCATCCGCGTCGGCGAGCACGGCTATGCGGCGCTGTCGGCGGCGGCGGTCGAGAACAGCGGGACGGTCGAGGCGCAGCTCGGAACGGTGGTGCTGGGCGGCGCGCGCGCATTCACGGTCGACCTCCATGGCGACCGTCTGCTGAGCTACCAGATTACGGCGCCTGTCGATCGCGCACCCGAGGGCGGTTCGTCGCTCGTGAGCAACAGCGGCACGCTCAATGCCGATGGCGGCCAGGTCCTGCTGACGGCGCGCGCGGCCAAGGGCGTGATCGACAATGTGATCAACACGACCGGTGTCATCGAGGCGCGCAGTGCGCGGTCGATGAACGGCGAAATCGTGATCGACGGCGGCACGGCGAACGTGGTGACGGCGTCGGGCAAGCTCGACGCGTCGGGCAAGGGCGACGGCGAGACCGGCGGGACCGTGAAGCTGCTGGGCGACCGCGTCGGGCTGATGGATGGCGGCACGATCGACGTGTCGGGTGATCGCGGCGGCGGGACGGCACTGGTGGGCGGCAATTTCCAGGGCAAGGGCCCGGAACCCAACGCCAAGAGAACCTATGTGGCACCGACGGCGAAGATCCATGCCGATGCGGTGACGCGCGGCAAGGGCGGCAAGGTGATCGTGTGGTCCGACGGCGAGACGGCCTACGCCGGCAAGATTGCCGCACGCGGCGGCCGCGAGGATGGGGATGGCGGATTTGCCGAAGTGTCGGGCAAGGAAAACCTGATCTATCGCGGCATCGCCGATCTGACCGCGACCCTTGGTCTGACCGGCACGCTGCTCCTCGATCCCGCGAACATCACGATCGCGACCGGCGGCGGCCAGCCGATCTCGGGCTACTCGCTATTCGGCGACGTTCCGGCATCCAATGCCAGCATCGATCCCTCGGCCATCGTCACCGGGCTCAACGGCGCCAACGTCACGCTCCAGGCCAACAACGACATCACCATCAGCAATGCGATCGATTCGACCGGCAATGCCGGCAACGGCAATCTCGTGCTGCAGGCCGGTCGCAATATCAACGTCAATGCCAACGTCATCTTGAAGGGCAGCTTCACGGCGACCGCCAATGATCCCGGCACCGACGGCACGAACCGCTCAGCCGGAGCTGGCAACTTCGGCATGTCGTCGGGCGCGACGATCAACACGTCGGCGACCAACGGCGCGATCACCCTCTCCTCGGCGGTCGCGGGGACCAACAATACGACCTCGGGCTCGATCACGCTCGGCAATCTGAACAGCGGCACCGGCAACCTCACGCTCAGCGCCTACGGCGCCAACATCACACAGAACGTCGGCGACTCCTTGACCATCGGTGGCACCACCACCGTTACCGCCAACAACATCGCCGGTCAGACGGTCACGCTCGGCAACTCCGGCAACGCGCTGACCGGCACGGTCGCCATCAACAACAACGTCGCCGGCGGCGGTGTGACGATTGCCGCGTCGACGCTTTCACTCGGCGCGATTACGACCCAGGGCAATCTCACGATCGCCACCGACACGCTGTCGGCCACCAATAGCGCCTCGGCGGTCGGTGGCGTTCTGGCGATTGGCACTGTGGACCCGTCGCGCAACGTCATCTTCGGCTCGGGCGGCGGCGCGCTGGTCGTCAACGGGACGAACGTCACAGATTTTGCCGGCGCGACCAACTTCTTCCTCGGCAGCCCGATCGGCACCGGCACCGTAACGTGGAACGCCACGACCACGCCGGCGATCGCCAGCGCGGTCTTCACCAACAGCGGCAATGTCAGCTTCACCAGCGCCGGAGTCACGCTCGGCGCCAATCTCGACGTGGTCTCGACAACGGGCAGCGTCACCTTCGCCGGTCCGATGAACGGCGCCGGCACACTGACGGCCTCGACGTCGGGCAACGTATCCTTCAATGCCGCGGTCGGCGGCACGACGCCGCTGACGAGCCTTGACGCGTCGGCAACGTCCGGCACGATCACCATCGGCAACGTGACCACGACCGGCGTTCAGCTCTATGGCGGGCCGGTCGCCCTTGGGGCGGCGGCGACGCTGACCACGACGAACAGCAATGTCGTTTTTGCCAGCAGCGCCCCGGTCGACGGCGCCCAGGTCCTGACCGTGAACGCCGGCACGGGTGCGCTTACCTTCGGCAGCGCGGTCGGCGGCACGACGCCGCTGACCATCCTCGATACCACGGGCACCACGGGAACCATCACGATCCGTAATGTCACGTCGACGAGCACGCAGACCTATGGTGGGCCCGTCACGCTCGGAGGTGCATCGACCCTCGCCACTACGAACGCCAATATTACCTTCGCCAGCACGATCGACGGCGGACAAAACCTGACAATCAGTTCCGGCACGGGCACTCTGTCGTTTGGCGGCGCGGCCGGCGGCACGACGACGCTGACGAGCCTCGATGCCTCAGGCACGACAGGCGCGACGACATTGCGTAGTGTAACGACCACGGGGAACCAGCTCTATGGCGGCACGGTTACACTCGGCGCAGCGACGACGCTGACGACGACCAATAACAACATCACATTTTCCAATACAGTCGATGGCGCGCAGACTCTCACGCTTGCCGCCGGCACTGGCACCGTCGGTTTCAACGGTGTTGTCGGCGGCACGACGGCGCTCACGAGCATCACGCGCACGGGCGGCGGCACGACGAATTTCTCGGGCAATGTCACGACGGCCGGCGCGCAGAGCTATGCCGGACCGGTCGGTCTCGCCGGCACGGTGACGACGGGCGGTGGTGCCTTCTCGGCAACCGGCCCGGTGAACCTGTCGGGCAATTCGACGATCAATACCGGGGGCGGCAACATCACGCTCAACACCGTCTCCGGCGTGGGCAACACCTTGACGCTCAACGCCGGAACGACGGGCGCCATCGTCGACAGCGGCACCAGGTGGCGACAATGCAGGTGGCACCAACCTGGCGGCCGGCAGCAGCTCGCCTGGCGGCGGCAGTGTCGTCGTCGTGCCCGGCCTTCTGACGCGTGCCAACCCGACCCGACCACCCGCGACGCCGACTGGCCAGTCGCCTCTCAGCCAGCCCTTCCCCAGCTTCGGCAACGCCAATCTCTGGCGCCCCTAAAGCCGCTGCGGCACCCTAGAAAATGTGGCCGCCGCGCGTCGCTTTGGTGCGCAGGTACTCTTCGTTGTGAGGATTGGACGGGAAGACGTGCGGCACGCGCTCGACGACCTCGATGCCGCAATGGGCGAGCGAGTCGACCTTGGCCGGGTTGTTGGTCAGCAGGCGGACGCGCCGGATGCCGAGCTGGCGCAACATCTCAGCGGCCGGCAGGTAGACCCGCTCGTCGGCATCGAAGCCGAGCACCTCATTGGCCTCGATCGTGTCGAAGCCGCGATCCTGCAGCGCGTAAGCGCGCAACTTGTTGACCAGGCCGATATCGCGCCCCTCCTGCGCCAGATAGAGCAGCACGCCGCCACCCGACCTGGCGATCTCGGCGATCGCGCCGCGCAGCTGGTCGCCGCAGTCGCAGCGCAGACTGCCGATCAGGTCGCCGGTGAAGCACTGAGAATGCAGCCGGGTCAGGACGGGCCGATCGGTGATCGAAGGATCACCGATCATGATGGCCAAATGTTCGACGCCGCCGTCGCGCGGGCGAAACGCGATGATGCGCGTGTGCTCGGCGTCGGCGAGCGGCACGCGCGCATCACCGGTGCGCGTGAGCGACGATGCGACCAGGGCAGAATAGGCGGCGATGTCGCGGGCGTCGACGAACAGGAGGGATTGAGCGCGCGCCCAGCGCGCCAGCTCGTCGGGTTCGTGGAGGTCGATCAGCGCGACCAGCGCCGCCGGTAGCAGCCGCGCGCGCTTGGTGAGCTCGATAGCCGCCACGGCGCAGCTGTCGGCCGGTTCCGCCACGATCGCGAGCTGGCCCAGAGCCGGCATGGTCGCAGCGGAGGATTGCGTCGTCGGGTCGGCGAGCCTGAGCACGAGATCGGCATCGGCATCGGCCGGCAGCATGATCGACTGAACACCCGGCCCGCGCTGTCCGGGGCGCAGCGCGGCAGCACGTCGCGCGGTCAGGGCCAGGACCGGGGCCGATCGCGCCAATCGCTTGAGCTGTGCCAGGCTTTCGGAGGTTGCCATTTCCGCGGCGAGCGCCAACGCGGCGTTGCCGCGCGGCGCCTGCACCGCAATTAGTCCGCCGCGCCTGATGTCGCCGATCGCGCGATCGACTGCCAGCAGGCCGTCGGACCCGGTGGGCGGAATGGACATTCTTGCGTCTGCCATGATGGCCGCGGATTAAAGCATGCCGCGTGCCCGGCTGCGCAGCGAATTTGCGCCCCGACCTTGCGGTATTGCATCGCTTCATGCCATCGGCGAAGCTGGTCCGTAACAGGGCCGGCCATCGCACTGGCCGGCGGAGAATGGGATAGGCGCTTTGGCAGCGGTTTTCGGCAACTACGACCAGGCAGGGCTGGACGCGCAGTACAACAACCGCGCGATGGTACCGGACTACCCCGCCTATCTGGCGCGCTGGCAAGCCGATAGCGAAATCGCGCGCAAGACCTTGGCGGTCGAGCTCGATATTGCTTACGGCAAGAGCGATGCCGAGCGGCTCGACGTATTTCGCGCCGTCGACCAACCGCGCGGCGCCCCCGTTCTGGTTTTCATTCACGGCGGCTACTGGCAGGCATTGGACAAGCGCGATTTCGATTTCGTTGCGCGTGCCTATGTCGCCGCCGGCGTTACGGTCGTCGTCGTCAACTATGCGCTGACGCCCACCGTGTCGATGGATGAGATCGTGCGCCAAACACGCGCATCGCTGGCGTGGACCTGGCAGAATGCACGCCGCTTCGGCGGCGATCCTGGGCGCATCCACGTCACGGGCCATTCCGCAGGCGGTCACCTGACGGCGGCGCTCCTGGTCACCAATTGGCCGACGCTTGGGCTGCCGGCAGACCCGATTGCCGGCGCGGTCGCCATCAGCGGGCTCTACGAGCTTGAGCCGATCCGGCTCAGCTATCTCAATCAAGCGATCCGGTTGGATGCCGATGCCGCGCGGCGCAATAGCCCGATTTTCGCCGTCCAGGCATTGGAGGCGACGGATTCCGCGGTTGTCAGCACGGCGCCGGGCAAGCTGCGCAGCGCGCCCTTGACGCTCGCCGTCGGTCAGAAGGAGAGCGACGAGTTTCACCGGCAGCAACGCAGCTTCGCCGCTGCATGGCTTGCAGCCGGCCGGCCGGTCCAAGAGCTGGATTTGCCTGGCCGCAACCACTTTTCTGTACTCGACGCGTTTTGCGACCCGAACAGCGCCTTGTTCCGCGCGACGCTCGAGCAGATCCAGCGGCCCACGGCGTGATCCGACGGCGACGCAGGTCGGCGCAGGAGCTGGCCCGGCTCTGGCGCCGGCATGCTATGATCCGGCGTGTTCGGACGAGCAGGCACAGAGGCATGGAATGACAGCGGCGCGAGCCGGTGCAAAGGCCGGCGCCAAGAAGATCCTGCTGGTCGATGACGACGAGGCGTTGCGCGCAACGCTCGCCGAGCAATTGCAGCTCCATGAGGAATTCGCGACGGTGCAGGCCGAGTCCGGTCAGAGCGCGCTTGAGCGCGTTCGGACGGAACATTTCGACATCGTGCTCCTCGATGTTGGCCTGCCGGACATGGACGGCCGCGAAGTTTGCCGGCTCATGCGGCGCGGCGGGCTCAAGTCGCCGATCGTCATGCTGACCGGTGCCGACACGGACGCCGACACCATTCTCGGTCTCGACGCCGGCGCCAATGACTACGTGACCAAGCCGTTTCGTATCGGCGTATTGCTTGCGCGCGTGCGCGCTCAGTTGCGTCAGCACGAACAGAGCGACGATGCCGTGTTCACCATCGGACCCTACAGCTTCAAACCGAGCGCCAAGCTGCTGCTCGACTCGACGCGCAGCAAGAAGGTACGACTGACCGAGAAGGAAACGGCGATCCTCAAATACCTCTATCGCGTCGGTGATCGGGTCGTCGGCCGCGAGGTGCTGCTCAAAGAGGTGTGGGGCTACAACGCCGGCGTCACAACCCACACCTTGGAGACTCACGTCTATCGCCTGCGACAGAAAATCGAGTCCGACCCGAGCAATGCAACCATTCTCGTCACCGAACCGGGTGGCTATCGGCTCGTGCCCTGACGCGCGATTTGAGGCGTCGATGGCGATCCCCTTGGTCCCTAACAATTAAATCTTTTCCTGCCACTGCGGCTCAGGCACACTCGGGTCAGGCCGTGGCGGCGCCGAAGGGGGGTCTGCCATACCGGCTTGTGATAACAGCCGGAGACATGGCGTGGCGGAGGGGCGCGATTTCTCAGTCCGGTTTTGGGGCGTGCGCGGCAGCATTGCATGCCCGGGCCCGGATACGGTCCGCTATGGTGGCAATACCTCCTGCTTGGAAGTGCGTTGTGGCGATGGCCTGCTGATTTTCGACGCTGGCACAGGCTTGCGCCCGCTCGGGCCGGCGCTCGATAAGTCAGGCACGGTCGACGCCGACCTGTTCTTCACCCACACCCACCTCGACCACGTCAATGGGCTGCCCTTCTTCAGCTCGGCCTTCGTGCCGGGCAACCGCTTCCGCTTTTCTGCCGGCCATCTCAAGCCCAACCACAATCTGCGCGAGGTCCTCGGCTTGATGATGACCCCGCCCTTGTTTCCCGTGCCGATTGACGTATTTCGTGCTGACATCACCTATCACGACTTTTCGGCGGGCGATGTGCTGCATCCCAAGCCAGGCGTGGTGTTGCGCACCCAGCCGCTCAATCACCCCAACAACGCAACCGGCTACCGGGTCGAATTTCGCGGAAAATCAATCTGTTACGTCACCGATACCGAGCATGTCATCGGGCGTCCCGATGCCAAGGTTCTGGATCTGATCGACCGGGCCGATATCGTCATTTACGACTCGACCTACACTGACGAGGAATATCCGCGCTATGTGCGGTGGGGCCATTCGACCTGGCAGGAATGCCTGCGCCTCTGCGAGGCGGCCAAGGCCAAGACTGCCGTGATTTTCCACCATGATCCGAGCCACGACGATGCGTTCATGGACCGCATCGCGGCCGAGGCGGCGCAAATGCGTCCGGGAACCGTGGTCGCACGCGAAGGGCTGACATTGACGCCTTGATCGGGCGCCGGCAGTCTGCCCGGGTTGCGGATGGTTGGGGCGCCAGGATTCGAACCTGGGATCGCGGGACCAAAACCCGCTGCCTTACCGCTTGGCCACGCCCCATGCGCAGGCGCGGCACCATACGCGCATTCACGGTCGCCCGCAACCAGTGGCCCTACGCCCGGAACCATTTGATAGAACAAGGATATTTTGACGAAACCAATCGCGCTTAACAGGCCGTTTGGCCTCTGTTATGCTGGTCACTACCAGCACTACACTGCCCGTCGGCCATGGACAGATCTAATTTACCCTGGAGCATCAAAGGCATAACTCCTGAGGCCCGCCAGGCTGCCAAGGAGCGTGCCGCGGAGGCCGGCCAGCCCATGGGTGCTTGGCTCAGCGAGGCCATTCACAGCGTCAGCCGCGCGGAGCGCGCCGCTGCCGGGGGCGGGCCGTCCACGGCCCACCCGGTGGTAGATTCGCAAGGCGGCGGCAAACCGGCCTCGGCGATCCATGGTGCGCTGGAAGACGAAACCACACGGCCCTACGACACCGCGGGGCTCGCCAGCGGCCTCGGTGGCAACGTCGGCGCGGAGATGACCATCCTGGCCCAGCGAATCGCCAAGGTCGAGCGCTGGACGGCGCGTTCGGTAGCCCACCTGCGGCACGCCATCGAGGAGATCACGCGACGACTTGAGGCGCTTGAGCGACCCAGCCGTCAGCCCGGGGATTACGACCGGCCCCACGATCCGAATGCGCCGCTCGCCCGGCGACGCTGGCGCCCCTAACAAATCCTCTTCACGCGTCGAGCCACCATTCGTCGGCTCGCGCCGGGCAGGTGTTGCGGCCCACTACCGGCAGGTATCTGGCCGGATTGGTCTACAAAGCTTGGTAGCATCCAGAAATCCTACTACGGCATATTCGGTAGCCCTTGGTAGCGCACCACCTCCAATTGGCTTGAAATACCGAGAGAATTTTGAGATATTCACTGCCCGGGCAGGCACTGCCGTGTCCTACCACCACGGGCTGACGATCTGACCAACTGGCCATGACGAGCAATACGCCGTGGAGCGTGAAGAGTGTAGCCCATGAAGCGCGGGAAGCGGCGAAGATCGCGGCGCGCAAGGCTGGCCAACCCATCGGTGTCTGGCTGAGCCAGACCATCCTCGCGGCGGCGACCCAGGAGTTGAAGCGCGGCTATGGGACAGGCGGCTATGGGACAGACCGGGGACCACCCCGCTACCCAGAGGCGCCGCCCGCCCCCTCCGCCATGCCCGGCGCGGGCTATCCCCCCCTCTTATGTCAACACGCAGCCGCGGCCGCCGGCACTGACCACCCAGGCCGTCATCGAGTCGATTAATAAGCTTTCGACGCGGATCGACGCCGCAGAGCAACGAACGACTGCCCAAATCCAGCCGATCCTCAGGAAAGTCGATCACCTGACGACCCAGCTCGAACGGGTGGACGACATCGCCAATCAGATCGGCCGCGTCGACCAGATCTCGGCTCAGCTCGAGGAAATCAAGTCGCGCGGGCCCGGTGGTCCGGCCACGACCGCACCGGTCGAACGCGCGGTCATGCGCATGTCCGAGCGGCTCCAGAAGCTCGAGCAGCGGTTTCAGCCCGGCGGGACACGCGCCGAGACCAGGGGCCAGGGCAACGGATTTTTGGCTCGACTCTTTCGGCGGGGCCGCTAGCATGGTAGCGCCTATGCGCCAGGCGGAGGAGTGCTGACACCGCGAGGGTTGATCGCGCCAGCGCGACTTGTTTGCTCGGTCAGGCCCCAGGGCGCCATTAAGCGATTATATATAAGGAGGTATTCCAAATTGCTGTGTGCGCTACGCAGTCGTGAAGGGCGGGTATGACCGATCTCGCGCGGAGTTCGGCGCCATGGAGCGTGAAGGGGGTCGACCGCGGTGCCCGTGATGCAGCCCGTGAAGCCGCCCAGGCGGCCGGGCTAACCATTGGCCAATGGATCGACAGGGCAATTCTGCGCCATGCGGGGCTGGCTGAAATGCCCGGTCCGGCGCCCGCCATTCATGCGGCAGCCCGACCGTCTCAGAAACATGCTGAGGTTCAAGGTCACGACAACGCCGGCGAGCCAGTTGAGCCTGATCCGCAACTCATCGAGCTGTCGCGCCAGGTTGAGGCCGCCGAGCGGCACATGTCGGAGCAGCTGCTACCGGTCGGCAAGGCTGTCGAGGCGCTCGCCAAGCGGCTGGTCGACATCGAAGCCAAGCGGCGCGAAGGCGAGGAGGCGAGACAACCGGACGAAGAAGGCTTCCCCGGCAATGGCACCGAGGCTCATACCGCGAGCGGACCCGCCGAATTCGCTGGCCTCGTGTCGCGCGGTGACCGGGTCTACGATCAGTCGGATCCGATCGGCCGGGGCGCAGAAGCCTCATCCGAGACGGCTCGACAGCCGGTCGCGCGGCGAAGCCTTCTCGAGCGCGAGCCCGAACCCGTCGAACCCGTGCAGCCGCCGTCGGAGATCATCGATTTCGAATCGCGCCTGAAGCTCGGCTCGGAAACGCGGATCTATCGCCGCACAAAGATCGCGCCAGAGCAGGACGATGAAGCGCCGCCGCCGCGGCGCTGGCGCCGCCGGCTGCTCATGAGCCTCGCTGTCATCGTCATGTTGTGCGGCATCGTCCCGGTTGTCTGGTTCGGTTACCAGGCGACGCAAAAGCCCGGGATCGAATGGGCGGACGTGCCGGATCAGATGGTGGTCGAAGCCGAGCAGTTCTGGGTCGAGACACTGGGGCCCGGTTTCATGGTGCTGCGCACCGAGGTCGCAGCTTTCCCGTGGCCTGATCTCGGCGAACTCTTCAAATTGCCGACAGACTGGCAGTTGCCAACCTGGCTCGCCGACTTCCTGGGACTGACAAGCGAAACACCAGCATCGCCCACGGCACCATCCGCGACGCTGGCCCCGGCGACAGGGCCAAGTCCGCCGCCGAGCAGCGTGCCGCCGCCGGCAACCTCGAACACCGCGCCGCAGATGCCGCCACCAGTCGCGAGCACGGCCGCACCACCGGCTGCGCCGATGACAGCACCGAGCACAACACCGCCACCGCAGGCGGCTGCCCCTCCGCCTCGTCCGGCGGCGCCGGCACCCCAGGCCGCATCGCCCGGCGCAGCCGCACCGTCATCGGCTGGAGCGACGCAGCAAGCCGCCTTGCCGCCACCGTCGACGGCCGCGCGATCTGCGCCGGCTGCACCGGACGTCACGCGACGTCCGCCCGCCGCGCCCGCCGCGCCGGCTGCCGACGCCGATCCGGCCGCGCGGCTTGCCTGGCTCGAGAATATGGCCAAGCAGGGCGATGCCAAGGCGCAGCACGACCTCGCTATCCTCTATGCCAAAGGCGAAGGCGCGGCGCAGGACTTCAGCAAGGCCGCGTATTGGTTTCGCGAAGCCGCCGTTCAGAACATTCCGAACTCGCAGTACAATCTTGGCGTTCTCTACGAAACCGGGCTTGGCGTGACCAAGGACGAGGTGCGCGCGCTGCTCTGGTATCACACGGCGGCCGAGCTCAATCATCCCAACGCGCAGTACAATTTCGGCATCTACTTCCTCGACGGGCGCGGCGGCATCGCGAAAAACACCAAGGAAGCGGTGCGCTGGCTGCGACGCGCCGCCGACCAGGGTGTGGCGCGCGCACTGTTCGTCCTCGGCAAGATTTACGAGGAAGGCCGCGAAGACATCGAACCGAACATGCAGGAGGCGGTCAAGTTCTATATGCGCGCCGCCGATCGCGGCTATGCCGAAGCGCGCACCGAACTGGCTCGTCTCGGTCGGGCGACCAGCAGCGAAACGCCCGCGGCGCAACGCGCGGGGCGCGCCCAGGATCCGAATGCCGTGCCGACCGCGCCGGCTCCGGTTGCAGCCGGCGCGCCGGCATCCTCGTTGCGCCCCGGCGCAGCAACGCCGGCCGCGGCGTCGGCTCCGACTCCCAACGCGGCGCGCGACACGGTCATGGCGATTCAGCAGTTGCTGCAGCAGCTCAATCTCAATCCCGGACCTGCCGACGGCTTCATCGGCCCGCGCACGACCAACGCGATCAAGCGCTATCAGGAGACCAATGGCCTGGCGGCCGACGGTCTACCTTCCGAGGCTCTGCTGCGCCATCTGTCCGAGCACGCGCGGACCAGCAGGGTATCGACCAACTAGCGGGATCGGCGAGGTCGCGAGCGCGAGGGTTCGGTCAGCAGAGTCGGCCGCTCCTGATCCACCAATCCGGGTGCTCGACGCCGATGCGACGAGCAGCGCGCGCCGCCGCCGCTGACCCGTCGAAAATGCCGTAACAGGTCGCGCCGCTGCCGCTCATGCGCGCGACCAGGCAGCCCGACGCTTCGGCAAGCCGCGCCAGGATCTCCGCAACCGGTGGGCAGAGCTGCACCGCAGCGTCGGTCAAATCGTTGCGCCGCTCGGCAATCAACGCAGCCAATGCCCGGAAATCGCGGGGCGCCGCGCGGAACCGCTGTGCCGTCGAAAATGGGCCTTGCCGCGCCGCGAAGACATGGGGCGTCGGCAAGCCGATACCGGGGTTGATCAGCACGATCGCAGCCGACGGCAGAGACGGCGCAGCTGCGAGACGCTCGCCGATGCCGCCCGCGAATACCGCACGGCCGCGAAGACAGGCCGGCACGTCGGCACCCAGAGAGAGCGCCAAGCTGGCGAGCACCCGCTCGGCGGGCTTGATGCGCCACAGCCGGATCAGCGCGCGCAGCGTTGCCGCGGCATCGGCGGAGCCGCCGCCGATGCCGGCCGCAACCGGGAGATTCTTGCGCAACGTCAGACGGGCGCCTCGGGTGACGACGCAGCGATCGCGAAGCGCGCGCGCGGCGCGAAGAGCGAGATTGTCGGCCGCCGCCGCATGCAAAGCCCCGGCGTTTGGTCCGACGATGCGCAACGACAGCTCGTCCGCCGCGCGCGCTTCGATGACGTCGCCGATATTGGCGAATGCGATCAGGCTGTCGAGGGTGTGATAGCCGTCAGCGCGCTGGCCTGTGATGTGGAGATAGAGGTTGATCTTGGCGGGCGCGAACTCGCGGGCGACGCGCGCCGCCGACCGTCGAGGCATCCGCGCGCGCGGCAGAGTCAACCGCCCTTGCGCGGTTCGTCGCCGGTCTGCAGACCGTTTTGCAGCTTGCCTTCGATCTGGCCGACGACATCAGGCTCCGGCTTGAGCGAGAGCGCTCGGCGCCACTGCACGCGCGCCTCCGTCCGACGTCCGACGCGCCAATAGGCGTCGCCGAGGTGATCGTTGATCACCGGATCCTGCGGCCGGAGCTCGATGGCGCGCTCCAGGTGACGCACCGCGCCCTCGAAGTCCCCGAGCCGGTACAGCACCCAGCCCAGGCTGTCGACGATGTAGCCATCCTGCGGACGGAGCGCCACGGCCTTCTCGATCATTCCCTTGGCGCGATCGAGATTGACGCCCTGTTCGACCCAGGAATAGCCGAGATAGTTGAGGACGTAGGCCTGCTCGGGCTGTAGCTCGAGCGCCTTCAGGAAGTCGCCCTCGGCGCGCGGCCACTGCTTGGATCGTTCGAGCACGATGCCGCGCGAATAGAACAGCGACCAGTGCTGCGTCTCGATGCTGGACAGACGGCTGATCGCCTGGTCGTAGAAGGGCACTGCTTCGGCATAGCGCTCCTTGGTGCGCAGTATGTCGCCGGCGCGCACCAGGGGATCAGGCTGCCGCGGCCGCTCGGCCGCCATTGCCTTGAGCTCGGCGATGGCACGATCGGTCTCATTGAGCGCTTCCAGGTTGCCTGCGATGCGCAACCGCGCGTTCCAGGCATAGGGCGACTTTGCTGGCACCGCGCGATAGGCTTGCGCGGCCTGCTCATTGCGGCCCTGCGCCTCGAGCACCTCGCCCAGCAGAATGTGGCCGATGTCGAAATCCGGGCGCAGGTCGAGCGCCATCCGGACATAGATCAGCGCCGTGTCGGCGGTGCGCGCATCGATCAGCGCTCCGGCGACGTCGGTCAGCCCCTCGGCGATGCCGTCGCGCGGCGATCGGACGGTGCGCTCGGGTCTGCTGCCTGCCCGCAGCCGCGCCATGGCGGCTTCCACCATTGGCGATTCCGGATGACGCTGGCCGAATTCCTGGTAGATCGCCTCCGCCTTGGCGCGCTCGCCCTGGCGCTCATAGAAATTGCCGATCGCCGTGATCATGCGCTGGCTCGGTTCGCCCGCCTGCTGGCGCGCGCGCAGATAGCTCTGCTCGGCGGCCGGAAACCGTCCAGCCAGATCGTTCATGAAGCCCTGGTGCATCTGGTAGAGGGCGCCGAGGCCGGTATCCTGGCCGACCGGCTTGAGCGCCTCGAGGCCGGCGTCGAGATTCGTCTGTCCGATCTTGGTCCAACCGCGCAGCAGGGGGCTGATCAGATTGTTGATGCGATTGCGCTCGATGGCCGCCAGATGCTTCTCGGCCTCGGCGAAGCGCCCGGCCTTGATGTCGGCCAGAGCCAGGGTCAGGCTCGCGAGCGCGGTCTCCGCACCTCCGTCGACGATACGGCGCGCGTAGGTCTCCGCCTCTGTCATGCGCCCTTCGCTCGCCATCAGGAAATAGGCTCGGCGCAGCAGCTGGGGATTGTCCGGATCGGTGGCAAGCACGCGCTGGACGTATTCCGCGGCGGCGGTCAGATCGCGGCGGTTCTGCGCGTAGCGCCCGGCAAGATAGCTGCCGAAGTTGGACATTTCCGAAGCCGACGGGCGCCGGCTCTGCTCGGCCCCCTGCGGCTCGACGGACCAGCCCGCCACACCCGCAAGCATCGCGGCCGCAATCAAAAGCGACCTGCCGCGGCCGGATCTGCCGTTACCAGACTTGATCATGTTGCGCTCATTTCTATGTCCCGCGCTGTGGCGCACGGAACTTCAGGCTCCGGTCCATTCTAGCGCCGCAGGGTACGAGGGCAAGCAGGCGGGGCAATTTGCCTCGGTTGAGCGGCGGCGTCCTGGCAGCCGACGGGCGGGTCGCGCTCACGAGCGGCGAAAATCCATGGGCGCGTGGCGGAACCGGAAATGGCGCAGATCGAGAGCGGCGGGACCGGGAGTATCGACATCGATCATGGTCGGGATCAGCGGCCGGAACGCGGCGCGGAAATGGTTCTTGGCCTTCACGCCCAGCCATCGCAGGCGGTGCACGTCGATGTCGTGCAGCGTGAAAAAGCCTGGATCGTTGGGGCTCTGACAGGCCGCCGTCACAATGATGGCGAGCTCGCCGTCGCGGACAAGGGCGGTGCGGCCGAGATTGCAGTGGGCGCCATGGGCCAGCGGCCCGCTGTTGCGAAAGCGTCCATCGGTCAGACGGTCGACCGTGCCGGAAATCGCGACCGGCGCGCCGAATTCGGGGGCAATGCGGCCGCCTAGCGTGACCGCCACCCGACCGCCGATCCCCGCGGCGGCGGCCTGGCCAACCACGCCCGGATCGGCGAAAAAAGCGAACACGGCCGGCCCCGGGGGCCGTGCCGCGTGCATGGCCGCGAACAATCCGGTTGTGTCACCGATGCCGCCCGAACCCGGGTTGTCCGAGCTCTCGATCAGCGCGACCGGCCACGCCGTCGCGCCGGCTGCCTGCATCAAGGCGGCCGTTGGTGTCGGCAGGGCGACATAGAAGCGATCGAGCCGCGCCGTCATCGCCGCGCCGACTTCGTGCGCCGCTTCTTGCGCGAGCTCGGCATCGCCATCGGCGTGAACCATGACGGATGCGCCAGCCAGCGGACTGTCGCCGTAGGAAAAACCGCCGAAGACGCTGACATCGAGCAGACCGTGTCGCCGCTCGACCTCGGCCGCGATCGCCTCGATCTCGGCCATCGGTCCATCGGTCGTCCGCATGTTCATGCTCGGCAGGATCGCCGGCACCTTGGCAAGCGCGCCTTTCGGCGCGATCTCGCCGCTCGCGGTGCGCGCCAGTAGCTCAAGGGTCCTGGCGGCGGTCTCGTACATGTCGACATGCGGATGGGTCTTGAACCCGCAGGCGACGTCGAAGAGCCCGATCTGAGCCGCGCCGAGATTGGCATGCAGATCGAAACTGACGCCGAGCGGCGCCCGGCCGATCGCACGGCGGACGGCGCGGAGCAGGTCGAGATCCGCCGTGGGGCTGGACGCCGAGAGCATGGCGCCGTGAAGCGCGAGGTAGACCGCGTCCCACGGTCCTCGCGACAGTCCGTCCAGGATCTCGTCGCGGATCAACGCAAACGTCATGTCGTCGATCGGACCGGCCGGACCTGCTTCGGCACAGGTCAGAAACAAGCCCTGCCAGTCGCGGTGGGTGTCGAGGAAGTCGACGGCCGCACCCAGCTCGGTTCGGGTCCCGCGCGCGTGTTCCTTCGCCGCGCAGCCGGACAGCCAAAGCTGCTGGCGAAATTCCGCCGTCGTCGTCGGCACCGGCGAGAAGGAATTGCCCTCGTGGATGAAGCTGGCGATCGCGATGCGCTTCATCGCCGTGACTTCAGTCGCTCAAGGTCGTGGTTCATCATCGCTCGCCCAGCACCCACTGGCGGGGCATGTCCGGAGGCACGGATTGACAGCCGAGGATGCGGTCGACCTGCCCATCTGCTTCTCCAAGCGGCATCAGGAGCACTTCCGAGCGATAGCATTTGCCGAGCAAGAGGCGCTCGGCTGAAACTCGGACCGGCGACCGGCCGTTGACGACCAGATCGAGAGAATGACGAATCGAGTCGCGAACGTGCGCGATCGGATGATCGTCGACGAGTTTGCCGGTCAGGTCGAAGCCGACGCGCGCCGCCACGGCGCTGGCGAACAACCGGTAGCGAAAGCGCGGCTGCGGACCTTCGATGTCATAGATGAATAACCAGCCCAGGAAATCCGCAAGGTTGACGGGGTCGACGAATGAGCGCGTCGGCATCGTTCGGCTGCCGCACGCGGCGCGCCAGCGTCGGTAGAGCACCCGCAGTCGCTCGTCGTCGAGCGTATGCTCACCGGCGACCGATTCGTATCGGTCGGTCGGCGCCATCGGCTCGTCATGTCGACGGGACATGTTCGCAACCGCGTGACGGCGCAAGCGATCCGCTCACATATTCGGATAGTTCGGGCCGCCGCCGCCCTCGGGCACGACCCAATTGATGTTCTGCAGGGGATCCTTGATGTCGCACGTCTTGCAGTGCACGCAGTTCTGGGCGTTGATCTGCAAACGCGGGTTGGCGCCCGAATCATCGCGAACGATCTCGTAGACGCCGGCCGGACAATAGCGCTGCTCCGGCGCATCGTAGAGCGCCAGGTTGACGTCGATCGCGATGCGCGGCTCGGTCAACTTGAGATGCGGCGGCTGGTTTTCCTCGTGGTTGGTGTTCGAGACGAACACCGAGGACAGCTTGTCGAAGGTGATCTTGCCGTCCGGCTTCGGATAGTCGATCGGCGCGCATTCGCCGGCGCGCCGCAGTGTCGCATTGTCGTCGTGGTGATGGAAGGTCCAGGGCGCGCGGCCGCGCATCACATAAGTGTCGAGCGCCGAGTAGGCGAGTCCGCCCCACATGCCCAACCTGAACGATGGGCGGACATTGCGCACGCAATAGAGCTCGTCCCACAGCCAGGTCCTCTTCAGCCGCTCGGGATAGCCGGTCAGCTCGTCCACACGCCCGGCGGCGAGCATTTCGTGCAGCGCCTCAGCGGCGACCATGCCGGACTTCATCGCGGTGTGCGTGCCCTTGATCTTGGGCACGTTGAGGAAGCCGGCACTGTCGCCGACGATGGCGCCTCCCGGAAAAGTCAGCTTCGGGATCGCCTGGAACCCGCCCTCGTTGAGAGCGCGCGCGCCATAGGCGACGCGCCGTCCGCCTTCGAAGATCGGCCTGACCGCCGGGTGCGTCTTGAAGCGCTGGAATTCGTCAAACGGGCTGAGATGGGGATTCTCGTAATCGAGGCCGATGACGAAACCAACGGCGACCTGACGGTTTTCCAGGTGATAGAGAAACGAGCCGCCATAGGTCCCCCAATCCATCGGCCAGCCGATGGTATGCACCACCGTGCCCTGCTGATGCTGCTCGGGCTGAACCTCCCACAGCTCCTTGATGCCGATACCAAAAGTCTGCGGATCGCAATCCCGGCGCAGATCGAAGCGCTTGAACAGCGTCTTGGTCAGCGAGCCGCGGCAGCCTTCCGCAAAGAGCGTGTACTTGGCCAGCAGCTCGACGCCGCGCGCGTGGCTTGCGGTCGGCTTGCCGTCTTTGCCGATGCCCATGTCGCCGGTCGCCACGCCGCGGACGCGGCCGGCCTCGTCGGTCAGCACCTCGGCCGCGGCGAAGCCCGGATAGATCTCGACGCCGAGTGCTTCGGCCTGCTGGCCCAGCCAGCGGCACAGATTGCCGAGGCTGATGATGTAGTTGCCGTGATTGTTCATCTGCGGGGGCGTCGGCAGGCGAATCGCGCGCCGCTTGGTCAGGAACAGGAAGCGATCCTTCTCGGCCGGCGTGTTGAGCGGCGCGCCCTTCTCCTTCCAGTCGGGGATCAGCTCGTTGAGCGCGCGCGGCTCGAGCACGGCACCGGACAGGATGTGAGCGCCGACTTCCGAACCTTTCTCGATCACGCAGACGGAGAAATCCTGGCCGGTCTGCTGACCAAGCTGCTTGAGGCGGATCGCGGCCGACAGGCCGGACGGACCGGCGCCGACGATGACGACGTCATATTCCATCTTGTCGCGGTCCATGCCCCAACCTCCGAAAGCGAACCTCGAACCTCTTTGTCAGAGAATTAGCGCAGGTGTTAGGTTCATGCCATGGCTTCGTCGGACACTGAACGCCAGCGACAGAGTGACCGGTCGGCGCTGATGGCGGCACTCGCTTGGCAGGTGGCGGCCGGCGCCGACGAAGCAATCGGCGAAACGCCGGTCGATCGGTTCGTGCGGGGCCAGACAACGGCCGCGACCTCGGTCCAGCCCGCCGTCTCGCCGACCGCGCCCCGGACCGGGTTTGACGAACCGGGCCGGGATAGTTCGCCGGGTTCCGCGCCGGACATGCCGGCTCCGGTCGCCGTGGCGCCGGCGCCGCCAGCGGCCGACGCACACCGTATCGCCGGCGCCGTGGCCACTCTTGCCGAATTGCGCGCCGCGCTCGCCGCTTTCGAGGGCTGCGCGCTCAAGCAAACCGCGACCAATCTCGTCTTCGGCGACGGCAGTCCCGCCTCGGGTCTGATGCTGGTCGGCGAGGCGCCGGGCGCCGATGAAGACCGGCAGGGCCTGCCCTTTGTAGGCGTCAGCGGCCAGCTGCTCGACCGCATGCTCGCCGCCATCGGCCGCGACCGTGGTTCCGCCTATATCACCAACATCCTGCCCTGGCGGCCGCCGGGCAACCGCCAGCCGACCCCGGCCGAGATCGCACTCTGCCTGCCGTTCATTCAGCGGCACATCGAGCTGGTCGCGCCGAAGGTTCTGGTCCTGGTCGGCGGTACATCGGCCAAGACGCTGCTCGGCCGCAACGAAGGGATCATGCGCATGCGCGGCCGTTGGTTCGAGTATGTGAGTCCGGCTTTGCCGAGGCCGGTGCCGGCGCTCGCCACATTTCATCCCGCCTACCTGCTTCGCGCGCCGGCTCAGAAGCGCGAAGCGTGGCGCGACTTCCTGTCGTTGAAGCGGAAAATCGAATCAGGCATGCCCGACTAAGTCGCTGGCGGGGCTGAACTCGAGGCAAGTTATCCACAAGTTGCGCACCTTGCCGTGAGGCGCTCGGGCAGGCTTTGCTTGCCAGATCAGGTTCGATGCACTATGTAGGCCCGCAATGCGGGCGCGAAATTTCTGCAAAGACTTGCGCGCAATACCGGTAATCCTCGCCGGACTCGTCGCGCTTGCTTCTGGAATCTCGACAGGTCTTGCGGCAACGCAGACCCAGACGGTGCCAAGTGCTGGACTCGACACCGCGCTTCTGCTGCCGCGCGCGCAGAATCCCATGCCAGCTGACCAGTTGCCGACCATTCTATCGGCCAACGA